>Ga0098074_1001286_pt1 | contig 13168 bp, 13 predicted proteins | sample 32_taG_FD_75064 | JGI IMG/M metagenome (GOLD analysis project Ga0098074, IMG submission 75064) | Marine viral communities from the Gulf of Mexico - 32_GoM_OMZ_CsCl metaG | ecosystem: Environmental > Aquatic > Marine > Oceanic | place: Atlantic Ocean: Gulf of Mexico | collected 2015-07-12
CCCCGGCGACCTCCCGGCCGCATCCGACCCCGACCTCGTCGCGCGAGCCCGCGCGGCCAAGGACGCCCTGGGCGAGCGGGTGTTCGTGCTCGGCCACCACTACCAGCGCGACGAGGTGATCCAGTTCGCCGACGTCACCGGCGACTCCTTCAAGCTCGCCCGCGACGCCGCCGCCCGCCCCGAGGCCGAGTTCGTCGTGTTCTGCGGCGTGCACTTCATGGCCGAGTCGGCCGACATCCTCACCGGACCCCACCAGCAGGTCGTGCTGCCAGACCTCGCCGCCGGCTGCTCGATGGCCGACATGGCGCGGCTGCCCCAGGTGGAGGCGGCCTGGGACGCGATGGCTGCCGCCGGCATCCAGGACGTCGTCGTGCCGGTGACCTACATGAACTCCAGTGCCGACATCAAGGCGTTCTGCGGTCGCAACGGCGGAGTCGTGTGCACGTCGTCGAACGCCGAGGTCGCCCTCGAGTGGGCCTACGACCAGCGTGGCCCCGACACCAAGGTGCTGTTCCTGCCCGACCAGCACCTCGGCCGCAACACCGCGGTGCTGCAGATGGGCCTCGGGCTCGACGACTGCGTGGTGTGGAACCCGCACCTGCCCGGTGGCGGCCTGACCCCTGAGCAGCTGCGCGACGCCAAGATGATCCTCTGGAAGGGTCACTGCTCGGTGCACGGGCGCTTCTCCCCCGCCGTCGTCGACGAGCTGCGCGCGACGATCCCCGACATCCAGATCCTGGTGCACCCCGAGTGCCAGCACGAGGTCGTGCTCGAGGCCGATCTCGTCGGTTCCACGGAGTTCATCATCAAGACGATCGAGGCCGCTCCCTCAGGCTCGACCTGGGCCATCGGCACCGAGCTCAACCTCGTGCAGCGCCTGGCCGACGCGCATCCCGACAAGCGGATCGTCTTCCTCGACAAGAACGTCTGCTACTGCTCGACCATGAACCGGATCGACCTGCCGCACTTCGTCTGGGCGATGGAGTCGCTCGTCGACGGTGTGGTGGTGAACCGGATCGAGGTCGACCCCGACACCGAGCGCGACGCCCTCGTCGCCCTGCAACGCATGCTCGACCTGCCCGGCAAGTCCCACCGCGACTGACCACGCCGAGTCGGCGCATCTTTGCGCCGACTCGACAGCGATCTGGCGCTGAGTCGGCGTCAAGATGCGCCGACTCGGCTAGACGGGGAGCTCGAACCAGACGGTGGTGCCCCCGCCGGAGGTCTCGCGGATGCCGATGGTCCCACCGTGGGCGTGCACGACGCGGCGCACCGTGTCGAGGCCGATGCCGCTGCCCGCCTGGTCGTCGGCCAGGCGCACGCGGGGCTCGAAGACACGATCGCGGTCGGCCTCGGGAATGCCCAGACCGTTGTCGGCGATGCTGATCTGCCAGCGGTCGTCGACGCGCTCGGCGGTCACCGTGATCTCCAACGCGCGCGTGGGGTCGCGGTACTTCGAGGCGTTGTCGAGCAGGTTCTGCAGCACCGACCGCAGCTGCACGGCGTCGCCCATCACCACCGGCAGCTCCCCGCGCGTGACCGGGACGCCGGCCAGCGATCGGTCGAGGTCTGCGAGGACGTCGCCGAGGACGGCGTCCAGCTCGATCGGTCGGGCCGCGATGCCGCCGCCGAGCGAGGCGTAGGCCAGCACCTCGTCGATCAGGGTGGCCATCCGCTGCGAGCCGCTGAGCGCTCGCTGGAGCAACCACGACGCGCGTTCGGTGTCGAGCCCCTCGGTGAGCTGCTCCTGGATGAGGTCGAGCGACATCGTGATGCTGGCCAACGGCGACTTCAGGTCGTGGCTGACCCGACCCGCGAAGGTCGAGAGCCGTTCGTTGGACGCCGCGAGCTGACGGCTGCGCAAGGAGAGCTCGAGCACGTCGACGATGCGTTCGGCCAGGGTGCCCAGGGCCTCCGTCTGCGCCTCGTCGAGCTCGCGCACCTCCTCGTCGAACACGCACAGGGTGCCGATCACGATGCCGTCGTGGGTGACCAGCTTGTGCGAGGCGTAGAAGCGCACATTGCCGATCACGCCGGTCACGAAGGGGTTGTCGCGGAACCGCTCGTCGACCGACGCGTCGGGCACGACGATGGGAGTGCCTTGGTCGAGCACGTGCGCGCACATCGAGTCCTCGCGGGAGCACACCCCGGCATCGAAGCCGAACGTGGCCACCTGGTGCTGCTCGATGTCGGTGATCAGGTTGATGGTCGCCATCGGGGTGCCGCAGATACGTGCGGCGAGCTCGACGATGGCGAGCAGGTCGAGCCGCGGGGGGCGGCTCAGGACGTCGTACTGCGCGATCCCCTCGGTGCGCCGGGCGTCGGTCTCGGTCACGGCGTAGAGGTTAGTGCGACTCGAGCCCGGGCGCGCCCCACAGCGCCAACCAACGGGAGAGGTCCTGCTCCATCGGCAGCTCACGAGCCAGGGCGTCGCGCAACTGTCGCTCGAGCAGGTTGTCGCGCTGGTCGCTCGTGCCGCGGACGGGCGCGAACGGGTAGTAGGTGCCCTGCTTGTAGAGGTAGACGAGCCCCACGGGTTGGCCGTCGGAGGCGAGGAACGGCACCAGCGAGCACAGCAGCGCGGGGCCGAACCCGGCCGCTTCCAGCGTGGTGTTCACCGCGTGCAGGTCGGTGCACAGAGCACCGAGATCGCCGGTCACCGGATCGAAGGGCGGGTGGTCGACCTCGAGCCACGAGAACCCGAAGCTGTCGTCGCTGAGCCGCACCCCCGGTGCCGAGGGCGTGCTGCCCAGCAGCTCGACGATCGCTTCCTGCGTCTGCGCGAACGCCGGCCCGCTCGCGGCGCGGTAGCAGACCGCGCCGTCGCCGGTCGGCAGCAGACCGAGCGAGGTCTGCAGGGTCACGGCCGCGCTCGGCAGGTGGAAGAGCGAGTCGAGGTCGGGACCTCGGGGCTTGGACCGCCCGAGCAGGTCGGAGAAGAGTCCCATCAGCCCGCCGCTGGGCCGATCATGGGGTGGGCCGGCTCAGCTCGGACTGGATGCGCGCGAGCTGCTCCAGCCGTTGCTCCAGCGAGGGATGGGTCGAGGTGAGGGTCTTCAGGGAGACTCCACGCACCGCGGGCGCGATGCACAGAGCGCTCGCGGCACTGACCTGGCGCAGGTCTCGCTCGGGGATCTGGTTCATCTCCCCGGAGATCTTCTGCAGCGCCGATGCCAGTGCGGCCGGCTTCATCGTGAGGTACGCGCCCGCCCGGTCGGCCGAGAGCTCGCGGTAGCGCGAGAGCAGCTTGAGCAGCACGAACGAGACGGCGTACACGACCAGGCTCACCACGAGCACGAGCAGCCACAGCGGCGGACCGTTGTTCTCGCGTCGGTTGCCACCGAAGCCCCCGAAGAACATGCCGTACTGCGCCCCTTGGGTGAGCATGCCGGCAGCGATACCGGCCGACGACGCCACGGTCATCACCAGGACGTCGCGGTGCGCGACGTGCGAGAGCTCGTGGGCCAGCACACCCTCCAGCTCCTCGGTCGTGAGCGTCTGCAGGATCCCGGTGGTGACACACACCACGGCGCGCTCCGGCGAGCGCCCGGTCGCGAACGCGTTCGGCACGGCGGTGTCGGCGATGCCGACACGCGGCTTCGGCATGTCGGCCATCGCACACAGGCGGTCGATCATCGCGTGCAGCTCAGGCGCCTGCTGTGGGCTGACCTCGCGCGCCCGCATCGCCCGCATGGCCACCGTGTCGGAGGTGTACCACTGGTAGACGGCGATCCCGATGCCCACCATCCCGATCACCAGAGCGATCCCGACTCCGCCGCGGCTGGCGAAGATGCCCATGAGCGCGACGATCAACGCGACGAACACGCCGCCGAGCAGGAACATGACGAGCGTCATCCGAGCGGTCAGCCCGGCATCACCGACGAACCGAGTACGAGCCATGGTTCCAGTGTGCCGAGGGAGCCAAGCGTGGCCCGCCGGTGGCTCAGCGCGGAGTCTCGCCCTCGGCCTGCGGCTCCTCGGCGAGGACGTCGGTCTCGGTGCTGCCACCCTTGAGCGCCTCGGGGGCCGACGACGAGGCCAGGCCCTTCAGCCGGGCCAGCTCGCCCTCCACCTCGGCCTGCGAGCTCATGGCCTCCAGCTCGCGGGTGATGTCATCCCCACCGCTCGTGGCGGTCACGTCGTCGAGCGCGCCGGAGGCGATCAACTCGTCGATCGCACCCGCGCGCGCCTGCATGCTCGCGGTCTTGTCCTCGGCGCGCTGGATCGCCAACCCGACGTCGCCCATCTCGTCGCCGATGCCCGACATGGCCTCACCGATGCGGGTCTGTGCCTCCGCCGCGGTGTAGGTGGCCTTGATCGTCTCCTTGCGGGTGCGGAAGGCCTCGACCTTCGCCTGCAGCCGCTGCTGGGCGAGGGTGAGCTTCTCCTCCTCCCCCAGCAGCTGGGCGTGCTGGGTGCGGAGGTCGGAGATCTGGCCGGAGAGGCCCGACTTGCGGGTGAGCGCCTCGCGAGCCAGGTCGTCGCGCTCCATCTGGATGGCCTTCTCGGCCTGACCCTGCAACTTGGCCGCCTGCTGCTCCAGCTGGGCGATCTGCAGCTCGATGCGCTTGCGGCTGGTGGCCACGTCGGCCACTCCCCGGCGCACCTTCGACAACAGGTCGAGCTGGCGCTGGTAGGAGTAGTCGAGGGTCTCGCGGGGGTCCTCGGCCCGGTCCAGGACCTTGTTCGCCTTGGACCGGAAGATCAGGCTCATCCGCTTCATGAGGCTCATGCCGGTCAGCCTATGCGTACTGACAAGGCACGGACAGGGCGCCGGTAGGCTGGCCTCCCACAGGTTCGCAGTCGTTTCGCACCACAGAAGGCAGAGCGTGTTCCGTCGCAGCAAGTCTGAGTCGCCAGAGTTCGAGCCCACCGAGACCGAGTCGGTCCACGCCGAGGGCAAGGGCCGACCGACGCCGACGCGCAAGGAGGCCGAGGCGGCCGCCCGGGCGCGGGCCAAGGTGCCGCGAACGCGCAAGGAGCAAGCGGCCCAGCAGCGGCTGGCGCGCTCCGAGAGCAGCGCCAAGGTGCGCGCGGCGATGAAGTCGGGCGACGAGCGCTATCTGCTCGCCCGCGACAAGGGCCCCGTGCGCCGGTTCATCCGCGACTTCGTCGACAGTCGGTTCTCGTTCGCCGAGGTCGTCATCCCGCTGATGATCATCTCGCTCTTCCTGCCGGCCCTGGTGATCCCGCTGTTCCTCGTGCTCATCATCGACCTGGTGATCCTGAGGCTGCGCGTGCGCAAGCAGCTGCGCGAACGTTTCCCCGACGCGCCGCTCAAGGGCACGACGTACTACGCCATCACCCGCGCCATGCAGATGAAGTTCATGCGGATGCCCAAGCCGAAGGTGAAGATCGGCGAGGGGCTCCCCGAGCACTACCGCTAGGGCGGTCGCGTTATCCGAACATCTCGGAGCGACGCGGTGAGACGGTCTTCGCCGGGTCGCTGGTGACGACGTCGCCGATCACCTCGTCGATCTGTGCGAGCGCGTCGGCCTCGAGCTTCACGCCGGCAGCCTTCACGTTGTCGGTGACCTGCTCGGGCCGCGAGGCGCCCACGATCGCGGAGGAGACGTTCGGGTTCTGCAGCGTCCAGGCCACGGCCAGCTGCGCCATGGTGAGTCCCGCGTCGTCGGCGATCGGCTTGAGCCGTTGCACGCGCTCGAGGACGTCGTCCTTGAGCCAGCGCGAGATCATGTCGGCGCCGCCCTTCTCGTCGGTGGCGCGCGAGCCGGCCGGGTAGTCCTCGCCGGGCTTGTACTTGCCGGTGAGCACGCCCTGGGCGATCGGCGACCAGACGATCTGGCCGATGCCGAGCTCCTCGCTCGTGGGCACGACCTCGGCCTCGATGACCCGCCACAATATGTTGTACTGCGGCTGGTTGGAGACCAGCGAGATCTTGAGCTCGCGGGCCAGCGCGTGCGCGGCGCGGATCTCCTCGGCCCGCCACTCCGAGACACCGATGTAGAGCGCCTTGCCCGCGCGGACGACGTCGGCGAAGGCCTCCATCGTCTCCTCGAGCGGCGTCTCGTGGTCGTAGCGGTGGGCCTGGTAGAGGTCGACGTAGTCGGTGCCGAGCCGCTGCAGCGAGCCGTTGATCGACTCCATGATGTGCTTGCGCGAGAGGCCGTGGTCGTTATGGCCGCCCGGTCCGGTCGGCCAGAAGACCTTGGTGAAGATCTCGAGCCCCTCGCGACGTTGTCCGGCCAGCGCCTTGCCGAGCACCGACTCGGCCGCGGTGTTGGCGTAGACGTCGGCGGTGTCGAAGGTGGTGATCCCCTCCTCCAGCGCCTGGTTCACGCAGGCGAGCGCGGCGTCCTCCTCGACCTGGGACCCGTGGGTCAACCAGTTGCCGTAGGAGATGGCCGAGACGCGCAGTCCGCTGGTACCGAGGTTTCTGAACTCCATGCCGTCGACACTACTGTCGACCGCATGACTGGCCCCACCGCCGATGTGTCCGTTCGCGTTGCGTGGACGGACGACGCTCCGGCGGTCGCCGCGGTGCAGGTGCGGGTCTGGCGGTCGCACTACGCCGACGTGCTGCCCCCCGAGGTGGTCGGCGCCGACGTCGACGCCGTGGCCGAGGGTTGGCGCACCGCGATGAGCCGGCCCGCCGATGCTCGCAACCGGGTGCTGGTCGCGCTGGAGCGCAACCGGGTGTGCGGCTTCGCGGTGGTGACACCGGCCGGCGACCCCGACTGCGACCCGATCGCCGACGGCGAGCTGGCCGAGCTGATGATCGACCCGGACGAGGTCGGCAAGGGTCACGGCTCGCGCCTCCTTCAGGCGGTCGCCGACACCTTTGTCGCCGACCGGTTCACCCGGGCGGTCACCTGGTCGATCGCCGCCGACGACGCCCGGCGTGCCTTCCTGACCAGCGCCGGGTGGGACGCCGACTCGGCCCACCGCGAGCTCGACCTCGACGGCAGCGGCACGACCACCGTCAAGCAGGTCCGCCTGCACACCGCCCTGGTCTGACCGGCCGCCGATGAGCGAGGAGGTCACGGAGGATCGCCGTGCGATCGTCGGCGACAGCCTGGCAGTCGGGGTGGCCACCGGCGCCTACGGCATCTCGTTCGGGGCGGTCAGCACGGCGAGCGGCCTCGACGTCCTCCAGACCTGCGCCCTCAGCCTCCTGGTCTTCACCGGTGCCTCGCAGTTCGCGATGGTCGGGGTCATCGCCAGTGGCGGAACGCCTTTCGCGGGTGCGCTCACCGCCCTGCTGCTCGGCACCCGCAACACGCTCTACGGCTTGCGCCTGGCTCCGTTGCTCGCGTGGACCGGCGGCCGTCGACTCGCCGCCGCCCACCTGCTCATCGACGAGTCGACCGCCATGTCGGTCGGCCGGTCGACCCGTGAGGGGGCTCGCGTCGGCTTCCTGACCACCGGCGCCACGATCTTCGTCCTGTGGAACCTCGCCACCGCCGTCGGCGCCCTCGCCGGTGAGGCCATCGGCGACCCACGCGACTACGGCCTGGACGCCGCGGTCGGTGCCGCCTTCCTGGCCCTGCTCTGGCCGCGCCTGGACCGGCCGCTGCACCGCGCCGTGGCGGTGCTCGCCGCCGCCGTCGCGCTGGGCGTCGTCCCGTTCACCACGGCGGGGGTTCCGGTGCTCGTCGCGGCCGGGGTGGCGCTGCTCGCCGGAGTGCTCACGGTGCGGAGGAAACGATGACCTGGGCCGCGATCCTGGTCGCGGGCGCCGGCTGCTACCTGCTCAAGCTCACCGGGCTGTCGGTGCCACCGCGCGTGCTCGAGCAGCCCGTGGTCGCGCGGGTGGCCGACCTCATCCCGGTCGCCCTGCTCTCCGCGCTGGTGGCCGTCCAGGTGGTGGCCACCGACGACGGCGGCCTCGCGCTGGACGCCCGGCTGCTGGCTCTGACCGCGGCCGTGGTCATGCTCGTGCTGCGAGCACCCTTCCTGGTCGTCGTCTTCGGCGCCGCCCTGGTGGCAGCCCTCGCCCGTCTCCTGGGCTGAGCCCGGAGCTACCGCTGCCGGACGAGAGAGGACCCGCGCCGGTTCCGTCCGGCGCGGGTCCTCGTCTGGGTGGTGGAGGTCAGCCGACTCCGACCGCGCTCCAGGCGGCGGCGACCGCATCCTGCTCGGCGCTGCCCTGACCGAAGAGGTCGCGAGCCGCGTTCAGCGTGCCGGTGCGCGCTGCCGCGTAGTTGGTGCCGGAGGTGAAGTACGTCGTGAGCGCCTTGAACCAGATGCGCTGGGCGGCGTCGCGACCGATGCCGGCGACCGTCGACCCGTTGCACGTCGGCGAGTTGTGCGGCTTGCCACCGATCGTCTTGGCGCCCGAGCCCTCGGCGAGCAGGTAGTAGAAGTGGTTGCCCACGCCCGAGGAGAAGTGCACGTCGACGCTGCCGGTGTTGGAGGCGTAGCAGGACTGCGAGTCGCCGTCGAGCGCCGGGTCGTCCATCCGCCGGAAGCCGACGCCGTCAGCCAGGTCGAACTCCTCGCCGATGTAGTAGTCGGCCGGGTCGTTCGGGTTGGCGGCGTAGAACTCGACCATCGTCCCGAAGATGTCGGACGTCGCCTCGTTCAGCCCCCCGGACTCTCCCGAGTAGGTCAGGTTGGCGGTGTTCTCGGTGACGCCGTGCGACATCTCGTGGCCGGCCACGTCGAGCGAGACCAGCGGACCGAACGACGAGCCGTCGCCGTCGCCGTAGGTCATCTTGGAGCCGTCCCAGAACGCGTTGACGTAGCCGTTGCCGTAGTGCACCCGGCTGGGGGCGCCGGTGCCGTTGCCGAAGATGCCGTTACGACCCAACACGAACTTGTAGTAGTCGAACGTCACCGCGCCGCCGTAGTGGGCGTCGACCGCCGCAGACTCCCGGTTGGCGTTCGTGCCCGAGCCAAAGCTGTTGTCGGGGCTGGAGTAGGCCACGCCGTTGGAGCAGCCGATGCCGAGCAGGGTGCACAGGACGCTGTCCTGCCGGTTCTGCATGTCCGTCGTCTTGGCGTTGCCGTGGGCGACGTCGGTGAGCGTGAACGTGCTCCCGCTCTGGGTCACCGAGATCGGGACGGTGCCGCTGTAGAGCGACTGGCCTGTGCCGTCGGCGGTGTGGATGCCCTCGACGCGTCGCAGCACCGCACCGGTCTTGGCGTCGACGAACGTCGAGAGCCGGCTCGGCGTGCCGTCGGACTGGCGACCCGACGTGACGACCTCCCAGGCCAGGCGTGGGGCACCGGCCAGGGTGTCGACGACGAGCCGGGTCGGCTTGTCGGAGGCGCGCTGGTTGCTGATCGTGCGAGTGGCCCGCGCGGGCGTGAGGGCCTGGTCGAGCGCGTCACCGCGAGTGACCCGAGGGTCGATCGAGAGAGTCAACGCACTCTTCAACGTCTGGCTGATGCCGCGCCACTGCTCCTTCGGGCCCTGGTGCACCACGAGGTCGCCGCCGAGGACCGGGATGCCGCGGAACGTGCGGGTCATCCGCACGTGGGTGGAGCCGTCGGGGTCGATCAGGGTGTCGACGACCTGATAGGCCTCCTCACCGGCCGCGCGAGCCTGACCCGGGTGCGCGGCCAGTGCCGCGATCGCCGACCTGGCGACGCCGGACCCGGACGCCGGACGGGAGACGGCCGCCCGCTCGGCCCCGGAGCCGCCGGAGGAGTTGGCGCCGGAGGCACTGATGGAGCCGCCCTGCGCAGCGAGCGTGCCGGCAGCGACCATCGTGACTGCGGCGACACACAGAGATTTCCGCATTTCATCCCTTTCGAACGTGCGACGCCGCTGGGGGTGGTGGGCGTCGTCCCGCGCGAAGGCTGTCAGCGGTGACAGGCAGCGACAACGGCTGCGCAGACGCACAGTTCTGCAATGCAGGAACCTGCAACTGTGCGCATCCGCGCAGGTGAGGGGCCTGCGGCCCGGCTCAACCCAGGTCGATCAGGCGCTCCAGCCCGACCGTCACCCCGGGAGTGCCTCCGATGGCACGCACCGCCGCGAGCACACCAGGTGCGAACGAGGACCGGTCGAGCGAGTCGTGCCGGATGGTCAACGTCTCCCCCGGTCCGCCGAGCACCACCTCCTGGTGCGCGACCATGCCGCGGATGCGCAGCGCGTGCACGGGCACGCCGTCCACGACGGCACCGCGTGCTCCGTCGATCAGCGTGGACGTCGCGTCGGGCGCCGGGCCGACGCCGGCCTCCTGGCGCGCCGCCGCCACCAGCTCGGCGGTGCGTCGGGCGGTACCGGACGGCGCGTCGGCCTTGTCCGGGTGGTGCAGCTCGACGATCTCGACCGAGTCGTAGTGCGGGGCGGCCGCTGCCGCGAAACGCATCATCAAGATGGCACCGATGGAGAAGTTCGGCGCGATCAGCACACCGCTGGCGGGCGCGTCACCCAGCCACGCCTCGAGCTGAGCGAGACGCTCGTCGTCGAACCCGGTGGTGCCCACGACGGCGTGCAGGCCGTTCTCGATGCACAGTCGCAGGTTGTCCATGACGACGTCGGGGTGGGTGAAGTCGACCACCACCTGGGCGCCGCTGGTCACCAGCGTCTGGGGGTCGTCTCCGGCATCGACCTCGGCGACCAGCTGGAGATCGGCCGCGGCCTCGAGGGCGCGGCACACCTCGGCGCCCACCTTGCCCCGGGCTCCGAGGACCCCGACCTTGATGCTGTCTGCCACGCCACGAGGGTAGGGCACCGCCGCGTCGGGCATCGCTCGGTCCAGGGGCGGGTTGGTCAGTGCTTGCCGGGTTCGGTTCTGGCAGGCTGGGGCACATGGTGTCGCAGACGATCCCGGCGCGGATCCGGTGGGCGGTGGACTTCATGGATCCGCAACCCGCCGACCAGGTGCTCGAGATCGGGTGCGGCGCGGGTGCTGCGGCCGAGCTGGTGTGCAGCCGACTGGTGACCGGGAAGATGTTCGCCATCGACCGCTCCGAGTCGGGCGTCGACCGCACCAAGCGCCGCAACGCCGAGGCCATCAAGGCGGGGCGGTTGACCGTCCGCCAGATCGATCTGGCCACCCTGCGAGTGCCGGTCAAGCGCCTGAACAAGGCCTTCGCCTTCAACGTCAACCTGTTCTGGGTGCGCGAGTGCGCCGACGAGGTCGCGCTGCTCCACGAGCGCGTGGTGCCCGGCGGCGCCGTCTACCTCTTCTACGAGGTCGCCCGACCCGACCAGGTGCCGACCATCATCAAGCAGGCCTCCGCCGCACTCACCCAGGGCGGGTTCCGCGTCTCGGTGGTCGACAGCAAGCAGCCGCCGGTCATCGGCATCATCGGTCGTCGGTAGGTCAATCGCCGATAGTGCGCCTCTGGATCAACCAGAAATCGCGCCTGGAGGTTGACCTGATGGCGCACTTTCCGCGGCGCACCAGCCCACGTCAGCCGCGCAGCAGCCCCTTGGCGACGTGGGTGACCTGCACCTCGTTGGAGCCGGCGTAGATCATCAGCGACTTCGCGTCGCGGGCCAGCTGCTCGACGCGGTACTCCGCCATGTAGCCGTTGCCGCCGAAGAGCTGCACCGCCTCCATCGCGACGTCGGTGGCCGCGGTGGAGGAGTAGAGCTTGATGGCCGAGGCCTCGGCGAGTGACGGCAGGACGCCGGCACGGCGCTGCTCGATGGCGCTGAAGACCATGTTGCGCACGTTGACCCGCGCCACCTCCATCTGGGCCAGCTTGAGCTGGATCAGCTGGAGGTCGCCGATCGGGCTGCCCCAGAGCTCGCGTGACTTCGCGTAGTCGACGCACAGGCGCAGGCACTCCTCGATCACCCCCAGCGCCAAGGAGGCGATACCGACCCGCTCCACCACGAAGTTCGCCCGCGCGCTGTCCTTGCCGCCGCCGTCGGAGGCGGACCCGAGCAACCGGTCGTCGCCGAGGCGCACCTCGTCGAAGAACAGCTGACCGGTCGGCGAGGAGTGCATGCCCATCTTGCGCAGCGGCTTGCTCTGGGTCAGGCCGTCCATGCCGGCGTCGAGCACGAACGTGAGCACCGGCTGGTCGCGCCGGTCGATGCCCTCTCCCGTGTCGTGCTTGGCGTAGACGACGAGCGTGTCGGCGTACGGCCCGTTGGTGATGAACGTCTTCTGACCGCTGAGCACCCACTCGTCGCCGTCGCGGCGCACGGTGGTGCGCATGCCGCCGAAGGCGTCCGAGCCGGCGTCGGGCTCGGTGATCGCCCACGCACCGATCGTGGCGAAGGTCATCAGGTCGCGACCCCAGCGCTTGCGCTGCTCGATGCTGCCGCGCGCGTTGATGGTTCCACCGGCCAGACCGGTCGAGACCCCGATCGAGGCCGGGATGCCCATGCTCACCCGGCAGAACTCACTGGTGACGATGACTCCCATCGCCGGATCCATCCCGGGGTTCAGCCCAGCCGAGTCGTCGGTCTCGGTCACGGCTCCTTCGGCCCCTGCGATCGACCGGTCGAAGGCCTCGCCGGCCATCGCGTCGAGCCCGAAGGCGGCATAGAAGCGCCTGATCAGGTCGTAGGGCGGGAGGTCACCGTGCTCGAGGTCGTCCTGGAGCGGCCGCACCTCCTTGTCGACGAAGCTCCGTACCGCATCCCGAACCGCGATCTCGTCGTCCGACCAGGCGAACATCAGTCGTTCCGCTCCACGTAGCCCGCGCGCCGATCGCGATCGACGTCGAGGAACACCTTGTCCAGACCGAACCGGCGGCGCATGGCGGGCTTCAGCCGTGCCGCGGTCAGGCTCCACGTGGCCGCACCGGCGGACAGGAAGCCCGGGACCGTCGTCACCGCCTTGGGTCGCTCGATCGCGCGGACGACGGCAGCGGCGACGTCCTCGGGCTCGACCGGCTGCATCAGGCGCCCGGAGCCGTGGGTGCCGTCGATCAGGGAGGTGTTGGTGAACGAGGGCAGGATCGCCGCCACGCGGATGCCGCGGTCGACGAGCTCGGCGTCCAGCGCCTCGCTGAACGCGAGCACACCGGCCTTGGTGGCGCTGTAGACCGCTCCCCCCGGCATCGGGATCCGACCGGCCAGGGACGCGATGTTGACGATCACGCCCCCGGCGCTCATCCGCTCGATCGCCGCGCGGCTGCCGATCACGACGCCCTTGAGGTTGACGTCGACCTGGCCGAGCTGACGGGCCAGCGACTCGTCGGCGACGGCGCCCAGCACCATGTAGCCGGCGTTGTTGACCAGGGCGTCGAGCCTTCCGTGCTCACGCACGACGCCGTCGAGGAACTCGCC
>Ga0098074_1001287_pt1 | contig 13164 bp, 17 predicted proteins | sample 32_taG_FD_75064 | JGI IMG/M metagenome (GOLD analysis project Ga0098074, IMG submission 75064) | Marine viral communities from the Gulf of Mexico - 32_GoM_OMZ_CsCl metaG | ecosystem: Environmental > Aquatic > Marine > Oceanic | place: Atlantic Ocean: Gulf of Mexico | collected 2015-07-12
GCAGGAACCTGCCCCTGCCCTGACCGAGATTGCGCAGATCGCGCATAAGATCGCCGGCGTGGCCGGCACCCTGGGCTACCCCGAAATCGGTGACAGCGCGCGCTCAATCGAGCAGAAGCTGAAATCCGATCTGGCCGCAGGCGCGCCCCTGCGCAACTGGGACAGCATCGCCCCCGAGATCGAAGACCTGCTGGATGCATTGGAAGAGCTTCTCTGAGCCTCGAACAGGACATCTGCACGGGCGTCGCATCGCCCCCCTGCCAGAGTTAAGGTGCAGTGCTGCGTTTGCCCCTGGGGTGAGCGCATTTTCTTTGGCGGTAACAGTCCATGACCTGAGAAAGTATACTCTACCTAAAAGAGTTATTTGCTTTGTCGTCACGCTACCACTGCGTCAGGATCACGCCACAATCCTGCAAACCAACTCGCAAACCCACAGCAAGATCACGCATCATCCGGGGTGATTTGGATTGCCGCTCGGTCACTGACCTATGCGTATATTTGCAGAATTTCCCCGCCAAAGGCGCATTAAACACGCAAAAGCGACAATAATCACACGCTCTGGCTGTTTCAGATAACGGCCCATTCATGGCCATCAAGATTGTTGCGACCTGTCTCAAAACTGCAACAAAGACAAGAGAGTAGCGTGTCTTTCCTGCCTTTTGAGGGGAGATCGCTTAGCGCCCTGCATCCATTAATCAACCTAAAGCAATGTTTTCAATGAATATTGCGGGCGCAGCGGTTTCTGCTCTCAAACGCCAGTCTGTCGCCTGTCAGCAACGCCTTCTGCTATTTTTTGCCACAATTGGGCGAGTTTTCGGGTGTTTTTGAGGCGAGCATTGCCTTTCCTTCGTCACAATTCGATTCTCTTGGCCTCATCTTATTGGTAAGTTCCAAGAACAAGAGATGGGTGCCATCTCGTGGGCTTCGGCCCCGACTTTTAAGACGGGAGTGACTTCAATGTTCACCAGGCAAAAGACCTTTTTGAAATTCACCTGCACCAGCAGCTTATTGACCCTTGCAGCGGCCTGCGCGCAGCCCCAGCCCGTGCCGATCGTGGCGGATATGTATTTCGACAAATACTCCGCCGCGCAGTCGGCCAACAACGGCGTCGCGTTCTGTGACCTCAAGGTTGAGGACTTCACACCCGAGCTGGTCGCACAGATCCGCAGCAACCCGAACTATGAGCGCAACCTGGCCATCTGGCTGGAAGAATGCCCCGAACTGGCTCTGGCCTTCGCTGACTTCGGCACCGCCTCTGTCGCCTCGCCCTCCCCGTCCGGTTTCGGCGGTGAAGCCGACTTCGGTGGCTTCGGCGGCAATATCGGCAACGGCCCCGGCACCCCGGCTGGCGGCACTCCCGGCGGAGCCCCAGGTGGCGCCCCCGGCGGCCAGGCCCCCGGCGCAGAAGGCCCGGGCGACGGCGCACCCGGAGGAGGTGACACCGGCGGTGGCGACACAGGTGGCGGCGACACTGGCGGCGGTGACACAGGCGGTGGCGATACCGGCGGTGGCGATACCGGTGGCGGCGATACCGGAGATGGCGATACCGGAGATGGTAAAGGTGGCGATGGCGACACCGGCGACGGCAAAGGCGGCGATGGTGACACCGGCGACGGCAAAGGTGGCGATGGTGAAACTGGCGGTGGCGATGATGGATGCGCCTGCGACTCAGCAGCCTTTGTCTCCAGCAATTTCTTTGCCTGATCCCGCTGGGAACGAATGACACTGGTTCGGACGGTCTCCGTCCGAACCCCAAGACCAGACCCAATTACTGCTTGAATTTCATACCAAAGCGACGCCTATCCCTGCCAACCAAAGGCTTTCTGCCATGCGCCCGCCCTATTCCACAGTCTTGATTGCATGTGCGCTGATAACGGCGCCACTGGCCTCCACGGCCCAGACGGCAGACTCGGCCGACACCAAGCGCGCCTTTCTTGACCGATACCTTTCCTGCGCCGAAGCGCCGGGCGATGCCGCGCGCCTGGCCTGCTACGATCAGCTTTTGCTGGATATTCCAGCCTGGATCGACAATGTGGATGATCCATCGCAGGCGACCAGACCGACACAGGTGAATGGCGCGAATTACGGCGCGTTCTTCAAGATCGAGAACCTTCAGGACACTTCCAGCCACTGACCCAACGGTCAGAGGAAGCGAAACCCCGTCCCCTCTTCAGCGGGAATGCGTTGCCTTGGCCGCAACCGTCGGCGCCGTCACCGTGGCGCCCGATGTGCCCAGACGCGGCGTCGACACCGCATTGTCATTGCGCAAGATGCCACCGTCGATCACCGCAGTCCAGCGCGCGGGATTGGCCGGGTCTTGCATCCGCAAGAACGTATACCCTGTCTGACGCCAGTGCAGCACCTCGTCGCGCAGGTTGTCGAGGATGAAATCCCCCTGCGCCGTCCGCATCACAAGCACCGCATGGGCGTTGCGATTGCGGTCCAGAACGGTCGAAACCAGCAACATCTGCGGATCAAGCCCGGCTTCGATCAAGCGCTTCTTCTTGATCAGCGCGAAATCCTCGCAATCGCCCCCGCGCGCGGTTGGCAGGGACCAATGCTCGACCCGCCCGTATTGCGATTGATCCGAGATCGAGCGCACCTGCCGATTGAGTTGGCGGTTGATCCTGATGGCGATGTCCAGTTGCCCACCCGACACCCGGATCGCAGCGGATGACTGCTGACAAGCCCAAGGGTAGGTGCCGCACAGATTGCTGGCCCCTGCGGGCGCCGAAACCGCCATGCGAGACGAGAGAAACGCATCCTTGGCAAAGGCCGCCTGCGCCCCGACAAGCAAGGCCGCCGCCGACAATGCTGCCAGGGCCATGGCCTGCACGCGCCGAGTGCCCGCCTGCCGCACTGCGACCGTTCCCCGCTCCGGCGACCGATGGCCGCCCCGCTGCTGTCCCGGGACTGTGTGACGTCGGACTGGCCGTTCGCTCATCCTGCATTCCTCGACTGCTCGGCAAGGCACATCTGCGCACCGATGGTCGGATCAATCTTGACTGCGAAGGTGTCAAAGGTCAGGCCAGAGTTGGGAGATTTGCGTGCAAACTTGGGCCAAGCCGCCATTTTTGGCTGAAACCCGCCACATTTCGCCGGAGCTTTGGGCAAAACTGGCGGAAAACTGCACATCGACCCTGTCGCCTCCTGATTCATTGTCGGGCTGGTTCACCCTGACAACGCAATAGACGCGAGAATCCTTCCCCGCGTCCAAGCAAAAATCACAGCAAATGAAAAATCATGACGCAGCCGCCCGGAAAACGAGTCGCCCCACTCGCCACCCAAGGCATCACGCCAGCGCCGATCACGCCTCACAGGGCGAAAACCGTTGAAAATCAGTGATCTGGTGCCCCCACACGGACTCGAACCGCGGACCCACTGATTACAAATCAGTTGCTCTACCAGCTGAGCTATAGGGGCATCAATGACTTACCGGAGCTAATCACTGACTAGTCACACAAACCGTCTAAGGCTTCTGTCCGGGCTGTATAACCGCAGTCATCACGGGGCTCAAGATCACTTTTTCAGTGTTTTAGATTTTTAGGTGCGCTGTTTTGGTAGGTGGCAGGGGCTGTGATACTATAACAGAATATGCCAATCAGCGACAAGCGAAGAGAGTACCTTCGCGCGTACCAGAAGGAATGGATTCGACGACGACGTTACGAATTTTTCAAAGACAAACATTGCGTTACCTGCGGATCAAATGAGCGCCTGGAACTCGACCACGTATACCCTGCTCAAAAAACATCACACCGCATCTGGTCCCTCAGCAAAGCGAAACGTGAGGCGGAAATAGCTAAGTGTCAGGTGCTTTGTTACCACTGTCATAAAGCCAAAACTTACAAAGACAGGGGATACGGCAGCCCAACCCACGGGAAGGTTTCCACCTATAAAGACTACAAATGCCGCTGCGAACTGTGTCGAGCGGCATATTCTGCGTACAAAAAGAAGTACCGGGACGGGCTCAGAGATGCTGGAAGGCCTGTGCAGTAAAAGCCACTAAATGTTGTGTGTGCCTCTTGAAGATGCCACAACACGTGCCTAAGTTAGCGCTACCCGATTAAGCGGGGAGAAAGGAAGGCTTCACTTGGAAGCTTTTTTGGTTTCCCCTAGCTTGAGGCTGTAGGTTTGCAGACTTGCAGTGGCTCTCGTAACGGGGATTGGGATACGGCCTGAAGCGCCCACCCCGCGCAAGCTGGAGGCGCTCTGCGCTCACTGCAATGAGTGTGGTCTTGTTCTCCCCGGATGGGCAGAACGGATAGGGTTGAAGGCAGGGCGCTGAGAGCCTTGCGTTGGGTGAGAGGACTCAGGTGGCGATCCTTAATCGGTCGCCCGGAGCAACCTTAATACCCCTGCGCACCACCAAGAGCGTCGTGCCGTCCCTACTTAAGCAATTTATTTTGTCTTAGCCTCTAACTCCTTCCTCCTTAGCCACCACCATTTGATTTGCCCTGGCATCGTCCCCGCGTGCTTGGTGCAAAGCTCATACCGCTCGATAATCTTCTCCACCGGCCACGTTTCCACGAGCTTGTGCGTCGCCATGTAGCTGCGGCCAATGAGCTTGGAGGTTAGGTGGACGTAATGCTCGTAGCTCCCGGCGACGTACTTCTTCTCCACGGTGAAGGTGCGGCCTGCCATGAGGCCGGAGAGCTTCTTCGGTGGGTTGTGGGTGGGGTCGGTCATACGACTTCACGATACACTTGGTAAACCTCTCCACCAATCAATTCAGGCTCAAGTCTTTGAAACTTGTGGTTCCTTATTACTGGTGGTGCCAGTGGGTCTCTTTCAACGGTCGGAAACTTCATTGGTGGCATATAAATCACGTCACGGTCAACGACGAAGGCAGGGAGGTCGGAATAGACTACGCCTTCGTAGTACTCAAGCTTTACGTTCATAAATATAGCTTTGGAGACTTACTATAAAGATAAACATTTCCATCACGTGCAAACAGTTCCACATCATCAAGTCTTGCAAACTCTCGGCACATTTCTTGCAGCAGAATTGCTGGTGCATTTTTTTGATGCAAAGTGCCAAACAACTCAAGCGTGTTTTCACGTGGAGTATCAACGACCATCTCAGGGCAATACAACTCTCTCATTTTTTCCACCCAGTCAGAATAAATCTTTTCACCTAATTCAATTGCTTCCTGTTTTTGCTTCATACTCGAAATTGAGGATTTATATTTGCCTTATTTCTTCTAATATTTCATCGGCAGTGCGGCGGACACGACTCTGACCATACGACTTCATAGAAATCCGAAACGCCTTAATAATTAAGTCTTTTCGTACTTGAACTGTGTCCGGGTAGAGTGTCTGCTTAATCCAACTATCTTCATGCTTTCCGGTAAACTTGTCTAAAAAAGTGTCAAATGCTTCGACGTACTCTTCTAGTTCTTGCTCGGCTTCGCTCATACTCCATATTTTCGCTTAATCTCTGCTACTAAATGTTGATAATGCTGGCCCCTTCTCGGCACCTGGCGCGGGATGCGCCGTATCTCGGCACGGGCCATTTGCTCAGGCCAGGACAGGGAGCGGTTCTTTGGGTACTTCACACAATCGAGTGGTAAATAATTGCCACACAGAAAACTATGCCAAACAGGAATATTCCGGCAACTACTCCCCATCCAAATCCAACAGAACGTCCCGCTCGGTATAACTGTTCACTCAGTTCAGCAAACTCCTCTTCCATCCTCTTTTCCCGTATCCTCGCCCGATCCTGGGCGATTGCGTTTGATGTGTTGATGTCGGTCATAGTTTTAGTTTTTGACGCTTAATGTGTTCATTTAATATCTTATCGGCAAAGCCCGCTGTTGTCCTCGTGTCCCTGTTCTCATCGAGCCAGCGCTTGATGGCCGGGTCGATGCGGATGTGGGTAGAGAAGCGGCTATTCTTGGCGTTGGAGTAGCTCCGGGTTTTCATAGATGTTGCCGATGACCTCAATAAAATCCGTATCTCCAAATCCGTATTCGTTCTCTATTCTATTATCAAGCCAGAAGCCGTTTAAGTCCCATTTGACCAAATAATCCCCCAATATTTCTGGAGTAAAATCTGGGTCAGATACAAAATAATCTTCGTACTCCCGGACAACATCCCCCTCATAAATCTCTACACCGTTCTTATCCTTAAGGCCAGTGTATTGCATCAGCTCTAGCGGGAAGCCGTCTATGTCTGCGTTTCCGAAGAATAGGTGGCCGTCACACAGTCTTAAAAAGTTTTGAGTGGATTTATCCCACTTCTTGTTTACTTTATCCCAAGCTCTAAACTTAATCTCTCTGTTCATATCCTCATAAGTTAACGCTGCCCCACCGGGCCGCTAATTTGCTTCCTTCCGTCCTTCTCTCCCTTCCCTCCTCCTCCCGGAAGATGCCCCCTGCCCCCCTCCTAGGTTGTTGCCTAGGCCATCGGGTATAGGTCTGTTCCACTTGGTAGTGAAAGATATTCAAGAAAAATTAAGCAAAAACTTAAGTTTTCTCGTTCCGTACAGGTTTCGGTCGGTCGATTGCTCACAACCGTTGCTGTTATTAAGCCCGCAACCACTGTGAGTTTGTCTCTGGCTGTAATGATTGGCTCGCGACTATGCGGGCGTTCTACTGTGAACTACTTCCTAGGATGAAGGGGTCGAGCCATATCTCCCGCATAGTAGTGAACCAACCATCGAACACGCAAAAAGCCCAAAGCTAGGCTTTGAGCTCTGTACGGTTTGGTGCTACCCGTAACACTGAAATAATAACATGGCCGAGGCCAGTTACAAACTCACTGTTGTGGGTTACGAGTAGCATTGACTGATAATACATCATCGCTGATTTTTGTGCAAAAACACTTGTGGACAACTAGAGCCACACGTACCTTCTCACTTTTACGGAGGTATAGATGGCACTATTGCAAGACATTCAAGCGTCCTTACTTGACGACAAGATTCCTCTTGGCACCATCCTTCTGAAGATCAAGTTCCTTGCAGCGAGGCTCGGCAACCACACTCTCGCAGATTGGGTAAAGCATGAGACAGAGGGCTACCCTGACGATGTTCCGGTGCCTGAGTATCGCGTAGCGGAAATCACCTATCAGGGTAACTTCACCAACGGAATGATGGTGACAAATGGCTCACCCGTTCCCGGTTTAGTTGTGAAGAAGCACGCCGGGGAGCAATGGCTAAGGTACAGTCTTCGCGAGCCCATAGCGGTCATCGACAGCTACGTCGAAAAGAACGCAGAAGGGAATGGCAGCGGTCGCTACTCCATTGGGACCGGCAACCTCATGGCTTTGATTGGTGACAAGATTTTCAAGGGGTTTGGCTGCACGCACTTGGAGGGCTTTTTTAGTGCAGGGGCGTTTGTGCAAGTTGTAGCAGTAGTCCGAGCGCGGCTCCTGGACTTGGTGCTTGAGCTTGAATCTCAGGTGCCGGAAGCCGCTACAATCGAGGTTGGTGCGACGGTGGTTGGAAGCGTTAATCAGGCCGCAGTGACAAATATCACCAACACCACCATCTACGGCAACGTGAGCAATGTCTCAAACACGGGGGCTGGCGCTCAAATTGCGGTAAAGGTTCTCCAGGGTGACAGTGAAAGCCTGAAGCAGGGGCTGATTGCAGCCGGCCTGTCACCAGACGAAGCGCAGGAACTAACTCAGCTTGCAGAATCGGAGAAGCCTGCTGGTGAGAAAGAGCCGTTTGGAAAACGTGCAAAAGCATGGATCGCTAAGCACCTAGAAGCTGGTGCTGATGGTGTAATGAAAATCGGCGGCAGAGTTGCGGAAGATGAGATCGCTGAACTCTTTCAGAAGTTCTATGACTGGCTAGGGTAAAGTGTAACCTCAACCACATCCTCACCCTTCGCGGTCACCAATGTCACAGACTTGACGTACTGAGGACTGTCGTCAGGGATGATACCGCATTGCACTAACCCATCTTCCACGAGCTTCGCACAAAAGGCCAGATTTGACGCATCGAGGGGCTTTCCCTTCAATTTGAAGCGATACTCCACACGACACGGGAACGGCCCTGAGAAGGCCGATATTTGGCTCTGACGGGCTGCCACAAGCACTGCCAGGTGATAGCTGTCTGCCCAAGCCTTACGCTTCGTCCAGTGCACCCCGGCATAGATGCGGTTGAGGCTTATCTTCTCTGGCAATGGGATAGTGATGGTCACAAGCTAAGTGGCTGAGTGTCTTGGTCTCGAAACCGATACCCACAATCTTGGTACAAGTGGCGGCGGCGGCAGTCCACGCCATCAGCGTCGATGGTGATGAGCTCCTGCTCCTCGGTATGCAGGTTCAAGATCAGCACTTCGCGCCCGCGCCGTTCCTCAAACCACTGCAAGTCATGGATCATAGGCTTTCATTATCGCACACACAAAGAAACAGCCCCGGAGGGCTGTTGTGCTCAGCCATGCTCAAAGCGTGACCGAGACTTGGGTACAGGGCGCGGCAGGAAGGCCAGAAAGTGAGCGTCGCGGCAAAGACTGTCGCTGCACACGTACCGGCTGTCGGCGTCTATGACCTGGCTCAGAGGCTTAAGGTCGTTGCAGTAGTGGCACTTTACGTGCGCATTAAACTCAGGCTCTGCACTCATAAACCAAATCCCCTTAGTCGATTGAGGTACCAGTCCTGCTTGCACCGCTCCGAACAGAAATGCTCGGTAACGCTGTGATGCTCACTGACGTGGTACGTCTTGACCACTGCCTCATCGAGGCGGACCACTGTGTCGCAACATGCACACTGGGTCTTGCCGTGGGTAAAAAGGCTTGGCTGGTAGTTCATAGTACGCCTCCCTTCTTGGCTGGCGGATGTGTCGGACTTTCTCTTTCTTGGAACGCTTTCGCTTCACCGTTTCTGCTCCTTTACCGGTGATGGAGCCACCCACACCGGCTGCGTTGTATGCCCCTTTGGCGTTCTGCCAGTCCCCCGCTTGTCCTGGTTCTTTGGGCTGAACGTACTTCTGGGTGTTCCAGGTCCCCTTGGCCTTACTGTCAGGGGCTAGGCGGGTCTTAAAAACACGCTGATAGCGGTCACCAACGATGAGGTTGCGGGTTTGGGTCACGGCTGTGCCGAGCGAACAAATGGGGGGAATGAGTAGGTATGGTGGAATATGGGGAATGTCCCCCTTCCTACATACATGAAGTATTGACGCTTGTAGGGGTGTGAGGTGGGGTTTATCCCCCCTCAGCGCGTTGCCAGAGCGGTGGCCGGGTGTACTATTGAGGAGCAATCGGACCACACGATTGTTGAATTGAGTCAGCAACGAAGCCTCCGTCCATTCGGGGGCTTGGTTGTCTGAAGCGGGGACTGATGTACAATGAGCAGGCAGGTTCGCGACTTCCTGCAATGACGTTTTTTACCTTAAGCAAAAGCCCCTTAGTGTTTGGGGGCTTTTGTTTTGGTTGGAGACGGAAGGTGCGCACCTTCCGTCTCCTCTCCCTACTTGGGAGCGTCGCGTTCTTCGACTTTGGCTTTGATCCAGTCGTCTATCTCGCTCTCTACCCAAGCGACCCTTGATTGTCCCAGGCGTACCCTGACAGGAAACGTCCCGGCCTCCTCAAGTCTGTCGATGTGCGAGTAGCTGTAGCAGACCTTCTCTCGTACTTGCTTCTTCGTCAGTAGTTTCATCACGTGAACTCCCCGGATTGGGAGACCCACGTGAGCCTCGGGTTACGCCTCGGCACCCACAAGCTTGGCGATGTGCTGCTCATAAATCAAGTTTGCTTTGCGGGCCTCTGCCAGGAAGTTGTGTTTTATATAAATAGCCGCCACCCCTGAGACGGTGCCGCTGCGGTGGTTGAGCAAGGCCTCCACTACCGGGATAGGTGTCCCAAGCTTGGCGTGAAGGGTCGCAAAAGTGCGCCGGATGTCATGTACAACGTATCCGGTGACACCCGTCTTATCGTCCATCCTGGCCTTCGCCTTACTGAACCCGTTGAAGCTCTGTCCTTGGTAGCGGCGCAGGTACTTGGCAGTCAGGAGGTTGAAGGGGATTGAGTGCTCGGTCCCGTTCTTAGCCACACTGGACGGGATTGTAATGGTGCTGGCGTCTATCCAGCTCGGCTGGAACTTCGTCACCTCTCCAACGCGCTGACCGGTTATGAGACAGAGCTTGATGATGTCGGAATATGGTGGGTGCTCGTACTGCCAGATGGCTTTGATTTCAGCGTCACTTAGGACACGGCTGCGCTTGCCGTACTGAACCGGGATGAAGTTGAACGGGTTCTTGACCAAAAGCTCTTTACGAATGCACCAGTTGGCAAACACCTTCCAAGCAGTGATGCTGTGAGGACCACTGGCCACATGGTCAGTAGATAGGTCCGCCAGGTCGATGTCAGGCGGGTTCTTAAGGTACCGGCTGTACTCCTCATGCGTCTTTGGTCGTACGCTGCCCTGGATGTCTGCCAGGTACCGTGTGACAGCCTCCCTGAGCCGTGTGGTGGCCTTTTGTGGCGTGTTTTGAGCCAAGAGCCGTTTGGCATGTTTGCGGGCCTCTGAGAGGCTTATATCGGGGTATCTGCCGATGGTGGTGAGCTGACGGGATTTGCCAGCCATAACGATGAACGTCTTTGACCGTTTGCCCACGGTCAGGCCAAACCCTGGGGTGCTCTCATCGAAGTATCGGACCTGCCCAGTCTCGGGCGGTTGCAGCTTGCGAATGGCAAGGTCAGTCAGGTTTAGTCTCATTTCTAGTCACCAAAATAGCTTGCGTTACGGTGATAGACGATGAGTGACTATGCGCACCTAAATACCAAAAGTCCAACAATTTCAATGGACTTACGGTTAGTATGGGGAGCTATGGGGAGGTAGATTTCTGATTACAAATCAGTTGCTCTACCAGCTGAGCTATAGGGGCACTGGAGAGTGCGTTTAAGCAATCAACGCGCGGGTGGCAAGAGGATTTCCACCTCAGCGGTTCGCCCGTGCCAGCAATCCAACCGCGGCAAGACCGACAAGGATCACAAGGATCGCCGCAGGGGCGGCATTGCCCAGATTCTCGAGGCTGGCCTGATCATGCACCCTTGTGGCTAGCGTGTTGTAATTGAACGGGCGCAGCAGCAGCGTCGCCGGCAGTTCCTTGACGCAATCCACAAAGACCAGCAGCAGGGCCGAGGCGATCGACCCCCGGATCAGCGGATAGTAGACCTGCCCCAGCACCTGCCCCTGACTGCGCCCAAGCGAGCGCGCGGCCATCGGCAGGCTGGGTGACACGCGCCCCATGGCCGCATCCGCCGCCCCTTGGGCGATGGCGAAGAAACGCACGCTATAGGCCAGCACAAGGGCCGTGGCCGATCCGGTCAGGACCAGCCCGATGTCCAGGCCCGTCACCAGCTCGACCATATCCGCCACGCGGTGATCCAGCGCGGCCAGCGGGATCAACAGCCCCACGCCCAGCACCGCCCCCGGTGCCGCATAGCCGATGGTGGTCAGCGGCAACAGCAACCGCGGCAACCGCCGCCCCGACAGCCGCACACCATAGACCATGAAGACCCCGGCCAGCACCGTCAGCGCCGATGCCGCACCGCCCACCGTCAATGTGTTGAACAAGGCGCGCAGCAAGGCAGGGTCGGCCCAGCGTTCGGCATTGTCCAGCGCATGAGACAGGATCACCCCACCCGGCAGCACAAAGCCGATGGCGAAGGGAAACAGGCACATGATCGTCGCCAGCCAACCTGCCCCTCCCTGCAATGCCACAGGCTCGACCGGACGGTGACGGGTAGACAGGTTGAAGAACCGGATGCGGCGGCGGCTTGATTTCTCGAACCCGACCAGCAGGATCACCAGCGCCAGCACCACACTGGCGATCTGCGCGGCCCCGGCGGCATTGCCGCTTTCCAGCCAGACGCTGAAAATACCCGTGGTCAGGGTCTGGACCGCGAAGTAATCCACCGCGCCGAAATCATTGACCGTCTCCATCATGACGATGGCCATGCCGGCGGCAATGGCGGGCCGGGCCAATGGCAGGCCGACGCGGGCGAAGCGGCCCCAGGGGCCCGCGCCCAACGAGCGCGCCACCTCTTCCGAGGCGCCCGACTGCTCGCGGAACGCGGCGCGGGCCAGAAGATAGACATAGGGATAAAGCGCCGCCGTCAGCACGACCACGGCGGAACCGATGGACCGGATCTGCGGGAACCAGTAATCCCGCGCCGAGGTCCAGCCCATCATCTGCCGCAGCCATGTCTGCACGGGGCCAGCATATTCGAACATATCCACCAGCGCATACGCCCCCACATAGGCCGGGATCGCCAGTGGCAGCAGCAGCAGCCACTCCAGCCAGCGCGACAACGGAAAGCGGTAGCGCGTGATCAGCCAGGCTGCTCCTGTGCCGATCAACCCGGACAACAGCCCCACGCAGAGCATCAGGATCACCGTGTTGCGCAAATAGCGCGGCAGCGTGGTCGAGATCAGATGCGGCCAGATATTCTCGCCCGGTGTCACCGCAATCCAGAGAACCGACAGGATCGGCAACAGCACGATGGCCGCAATGAGCATGGCCCCGAATGACCAGGGGCTGAGCCGCGATCCGATCCGTCCACGCCAGCGCGATGGCGTTTTGCCTGCTGCGGTGATGTCACTCATACGGATCAGGCGTCTCCCGGTTGTGTCATTGCCGCAGGTTCATTGCCTGAATACGGTTCAACTGTCCAGAAAAGAGCTTATAGTCGCCGCCGTAGCGTACCAGCAAGACAAGAGCAGTTTACCCGATGCATATCGTTCTTCATGCCGGCGTCCATGCCACTGACGAGGACCGGCTGATCAAGTGTTTTCTCAAGAATACGCAGGCCTTCGCGGCACTGGGTGTCGCAGTTCCCGGTCCGTCCCGCTATCGCCGCCTGCTGCGTGACACGCTTCACGCCATGGCCGAGGGCGATCTGGCGCCCGATGCCCGCGCGGTCCTGCTGGATGCGATCCTGGAAGGCGATACTCCGGACCGGATGATCCTGTCCAATGACAGCTTCTTCGGGACGCCGAAAATGTCGGTCGGCAAGGGCGTGTTCTATCCAGGGGCCGAGCTGAAAATGGCCCGCCTGCGCCGCCTGTTTCCGCAGGACAGCATCGAACTATGCCTTGGCCTGCGCAACCGCGCGACCTTTGTTCCGGCGGTTTTCGCTCTCGCGCCCGATACGGATGTGATGGAGTGCATGAACGGGACCGATCCTCTGGATCTGCGCTGGTCCGAACTTGTCGC
>Ga0098074_1001291_pt1 | contig 13127 bp, 12 predicted proteins | sample 32_taG_FD_75064 | JGI IMG/M metagenome (GOLD analysis project Ga0098074, IMG submission 75064) | Marine viral communities from the Gulf of Mexico - 32_GoM_OMZ_CsCl metaG | ecosystem: Environmental > Aquatic > Marine > Oceanic | place: Atlantic Ocean: Gulf of Mexico | collected 2015-07-12
CAGCGATCGAGACCGCGGACGCCGACCCCGCGGTCTCGGTGATCGTGCTGACCGGGGCCGGCGGCACGTTCTGCGCCGGGGCCGACCTGAAGGCACTCAGCGAGGGCGACGCCAACCGGCTCGAGATCACCGGAGCGGCCCCCATGGGCCCGAGTCGGCTGCGCACCGACAAGCCGGTGATCGCGGCGGTGGAAGGGCATGCCGTGGCCGGCGGGCTCGAGCTCGCCCTGTGGGCCGACCTGCGGGTGGCCGCGAGCGACGCGACGTTCGGCGTCTACTGCCGCCGCTTCGGGGTGCCACTCATCGACCTCGGCACCGTGCGGCTACCCCGGCTGATCGGCCACAGCCGGGCCATGGACCTGATCCTCACCGGGCGCGGCATCGACGGCGTCGAGGCCGAGCGGATCGGTCTGGTCAACCGGGTCACCGAGCCGGGCGCCGCGCTCGCCACCGCCGTCGCGCTGGGGCACGAGCTCGCATCCCTCCCCCAGACCTGCCTGCGCCACGACCGCACCTCGGCCATCGAGCAGTGGGGCATGTCGGAGGACGACGCGATGCGCAACGAGTTCACCCACGGGCTGGAGACGATCGGGTCGGGTGAGACGCTCACCGGCGCCGGTCGCTTCGCCGGCGGTGCCGGCCGCCACGGCACCCCGACCGCGGCCGACTAGCGTGACTCGACGCCGAGTCGGCGTACGTTTACGCCGACTCACCGCAACATCCGGGCCGAGTCGGCGTACGTTTACGCCGACTCGGCGTGGATCACGCGTCGAGGGCCGCCGCGAACTGGGAGTTGTAGAGCCGGGCGTAGGCGCCGTCCGCGGCGAGCAGCTCGTCGTGGGTGCCCTGCTCGACGATGGCGCCGTCCTCCATCACCAGGATCAGGTCGGCGTCGCGGATGGTCGAGAGCCGGTGCGCGATCACGAACGACGTGCGGTCGCTGCGTAGCGCCGCCATCGCCTGCTGCACCAGCAGCTCGGTGCGGGTGTCGACGGACGACGTCGCCTCGTCGAGGATCAGCAGCGCCGGGTCGGTGAGGAAGGCCCGCGCGATGGTGACCAGCTGCCGCTCGCCAGCCGACAGGTTCGACCCCTCCTCGTCGACGACCGTGTCGTAGCCGTCGGGCAGCGAGTGCACGAACCGGTCGACGAAGGTGGCCCGCGCCGCGGCCAGGACGTCGTCGTCGGTGGCGCCGGGTCGGCCGTAGGCGATGTTGTCGCGGATCGTGCCCTCGAACAGCCAGGTGTCCTGCAGCACCATCCCGATCTGGCCGCGCAGCACCGCCCGCGGCATCGCGGTGACGTCGACCCCGTCGAGGGTGATCCGGCCGGCGTCGACGTCGTAGAAGCGCATCACGAGGTTGACGAGCGTGGTCTTGCCGGCGCCGGTCGGGCCGACGATCGCCACGGTCTGACCGGGGCGGGCGACCAACGAGAGATCGGTGATGAGCGGCCGGTCGTCGTCGTAGCAGAAGGAGACGTGCTCGAAGGCGACCTCGCCCCGGGTGATCTCAGCGCGCGCGGTACTGCCCTCGACGGCCTCCTCGTCGGCGTCGAGGAGCTCGAAGACCCGCTCGGCCGAGGCCACGCCCGACTGCAGGAGGTTGGCCATCGACGCGACCTGGGTGAGCGGCTGGGTGAACTGCCGGGTGTACTGCACGAAGGCCTGCACCTCGCCCAGCGTGAGCGACCCACTGGCGACGCGGAGGGCACCGACAACTGCGACCGCGACGTAGTTGAGGTTCCCGATGAACATCATCGCCGGCATGATCAGCCCGCTGATGAACTGCGCCTTGAAGCTGACGTCGTAGAGCTCGGCGTTCTGCTCGGCGAAGACCCTCTCCGCCTCCCCTTGACGGCCGAACACCTTGACCAGGGCGTGACCCGTGAACGTCTCCTCGATGTGCGCGTTGAGCTGACCGGTACGCCGCCACTGGGCGACGAACTGGCCCTGCGAGCGCTTCATGATCGCCCGGGTCACGCCCAGCGACAGCGGCACGCTCACCAGGGCGATCAGCGCGAGCAGCGGCGAGATCCAGAGCATCATCGCGATCACGGCCACCACCGTCATCAGCGAGGTGAGCAGCTGGCTCATGGTCTGCTGGAGCGTCTGTGACACGTTGTCGATGTCGTTGGTGACCCGGCTGAGCAGCTCCCCACGGGGCGAGCGGTCGAAGTAGCCGAGCGGGAGTCGGTTGATCTTCTCCTCGACGTCCTGCCGCATCCGGTAGATGGTGCGCTGCACGACCCCGTTGAGCACGAAGCCCGCCAGCCAGGCCAGGGCCGAGGCCGTGACATAGATCGCGAGCACCCAGAGGAGGGTCTCGCCCACCTCGCCGAACGGGACGCCGGCGCCGGGCACGACGTCCTGGCCCTGCACCGCGTCGGGCAGCGCGGAGTCGGGGGTGCCGGCCGGGAACTGGCGCCCGATGAAGCCGTTGAAGACCAGGTCGGTGGCGTGCCCCAGGATCCGCGGGCCGATCGACATGAGCACCACGCTCACGACGGTGATGACCAGCACCACCAACGCACCCAGCCGGTCGGGGTACATGCGGGCCATCAGCCGCTTGGCCGACGGCACGAAGTCCATCGCTTTCTGAGCCACCTGGCCGCCCGCCATCGGGCCACGCCCGGGCCCGGGCATCGGCGCCTCGATGCGCTCGGTGGCCTTCAGCTCCTTGCCCTTGCTCATGCCGTGGCCTCCTCGGCGGAGAGCTGCGAGGCGACGATCTCCTGGTAGGTGTCGCACGAGGCGAGCAGCTCGGGATGGGTGCCGCGGCCGACGACCACGCCGTCCTCGAGCACCAGGATCTGATCGGCGTCGCGGATCGTGGAGACGCGCTGGGCCACCACGACCACAGTCGCGTCGGTGGTCACCGGGGCCAGGGCCGCGCGCAGCCGGGCATCGGTGGCCAGGTCGAGCGCCGAGAACGAGTCGTCGAAGAGGTAGATGGCCGGGCGCCGGACGACGGCCCGGGCGATCGCCAGGCGCTGGCGCTGCCCACCGGAGAAGTTGGTGCCGCCCTGGGCCACCTTCGCGTCGAGCCCGTCGGGAAGGGTGGCCACGAAGTCGCGCGCCTGGGCGACGTCCAGGGCGGCCCACATGTCCTGCTCGGTGGCGTCGGCGCGCCCGTGCTCGAGGTTCGAGCGGATGGTGCCGGAGAACAGGTAGGCGCGCTGCGGCACGAGGCCGATCTGGCTCCAGAGCTGGGCTGCGTCGACGTCGCGGACGTCGACGCCGGCGACCCGCACGACGCCCGACGTGGCGTCGAAGAGTCGGGGCACGAGGTTGAGCAGCGTCGACTTGCCCGCGCCGGTCGAGCCGATCACGGCGACGGTCTGGCCCGGACGGGCCGTGAGGTCGACGCCGTCGAGCACCGGCGCATCGGCGCCGGGGTAGGCGAAGGTGACGCCCGCGAGGTCGAGGTGACCGCGACGGGCAGGGTCGGGGGCGACCGGCTGCGTCGGCAGCACGACCGACGAGTCGGTGTCGAGCACCTCGACGATGCGGTCGGCGCAGACCGCCGAGCGCGGCACCTGCATCAGCATGAAGGTCGCCATCATCACCGACATCAGGATCTGCATGAGGTAGGAGAGGAAGGCGGTCAGCGCGCCGACCTGCATGTTGCCGTCGTCGACCCGGTGGCCGCCGAACCAGATGACCCCGACGCTGGCGACGTTCACGACGAGCATGACCAGCGGGAACATCGTCGCCATCCAGCGCCCGGCTCGGATCGCGACGTCGGTGAGCTCCTGGTTGGCGTGCCCGAAACGCTCGGCCTCGTGCGGCTCGCGCACGAACGCGCGGACGACCCGGATGCCGGTGATCTGCTCGCGCAGCACCCGGTTGACCTCGTCGATCCGCCCCTGCATCAGGCGGAAGCTGGGCACCATCTTCGAGATCACGAAGCCCACCGCGAGGAACAGCGCCGGCACGACGACGGCCAGGATCCAGCCGAGGCCGACGTCCTCGCGCAGCGCCATGATCACGCCACCGACCATCATGATCGGCGAGGAGGCGGCGATCAGGCAGGCCATCAGCACCAGCATCTGCACCTGCTGCACGTCGTTGGTGCCGCGCGTGATCAGGGACGGCGCTCCGAACTGCTGCACCTCCCGGTTGGAGAAGGTGCCGACGCGATGGAACAGGTCGCCGCGCAGGTCGCGGCCGAACGACATCGCGGTGCGGGCGCCGAACCAGGCAGCGCCGACGCTGGCGCAGATCTGGACGAGCGAGACCAGCAGCATGATGCCGCCGAGGTGCAGGATCGTGTCGGTCTGGCCGGTGGCGATGCCCTCGTCGATGATCCGGGCATTCAGGCTGGGGAGATAGAGCATCGCGAGCACCTGCAGGAACTGCAGGGCGAACACCGCGGCGATGAGGCGGCGGTAGGGCTGCAACCGCTCGCGCAGCAGGCGGATCAGCATGTGGTGCTCCTCAGGAGTCCGTGGAGGACGGTGTCGACGATCTGCTCGGGGGTGAGCAGTCGGCCGTCGGCGATCAGCTGGTGACTGCCGGCGAAGGCGAGCAGCCGGAGCACGTGCACGAAGTGCTCGACCGGAACGCCGAGCTGGTCGGCGTCGGGGCCGACCAGGTCGACGATCAGCCGCTCGAGCCGGGCCCGCCACTCGACGGCGACCTCGTTGTCGTGGTCGGGCGGGCCGACCAGACCGACCTGGCGCATCAGGTAGAACGTGGCGCGGAACCGCTGCTGGAGCACGGCCACCAGCTGGATCAGCTTGTCGCGCAGGGGCGCGCCGGGGTCAATCTCGGCGATCCGCTCGACCACGGCGCCTGGTTCGAACGCGCGGCGGATGGCGGCGTCGACCAGCTCCTCCTTGGTGTCGAAGACCCGGAAGATCGTGCCTTCGGCGACGCCGGCCGCCTCTGCGATCTGCCGGGTCGTGACGCCCCGACCGTGCTCGCGCAACAGCTGCAGGGTGACGTCGACCAGCGACTGGCGCCGTTCGTCGGGCGACATCGCCCGGGCGCGGGTACGTGTCGGTGTCCTCACCGGGACAACCTAAGTGAGTGAGCGCTCACTCACAAGTCGTTCGATGCCGAGTCGGCGTACATGTACGCCGACTCGGCGCCCGCATCGTCATGAGTCGGCGTCAAGATGCGCCGACTCGGCGCGGGGCGGGCCGATCAGGGGGCGAGGCGCTCCGTGCGCCATGACCCGCCCTCGCGGCGGTAGACCAGACGGTCGTGCATACGACCGGGCCGTCCCTGCCAGAACTCCACGGCGTCGGGGCGGACGACGTACCCGCCCCACTCGTCGGGCACCGGCACGTCGGCTCCTGCGTACTCCGACTCGACGTCCGCGTAGGCCTCGGCGAGCTCGGCCCGGTCGGCGACCGGCCGCGACTGGTGCGACGCCCAGGCGCCAAGCTGCGACCCCCGGGGGCGCACTGCGAAGTACGCCTCGACGTCGGCGGGGCTCAGTGGCTCGGCGACGCCGTCGACGCGCACCTGGCGCTCGAGCGGGTGCCAGGGGAAGAGCAGGGAGCAACGCGGGTTGGCCGCGAGCTCGATGCCCTTGCGCGAGGCGGTGTTGGTGAAGAAGCGCCAGCCCCCGGGCCCGAACCCCTTGAGCAGCACCATCCGCGACGACGGCGCACCGTCGGGGGAGACGGTGGCCACCACCATCGCGTTGGGCTCGTGCAGCCCGGCGTCGCGCACCTCGCCGAACCAGCGCTCGAACATGGCGAACGGATCGGGCAGCAGGTCGGCCTCGGAGAGTCCTCCGGCCGCGTACTCCTCGCGCAGCGCCGCGAGCTGGAGACGGTCGTGCTCGTCACTCATGTCCACGAGCCTGCCACCTCGCGGGAAGGGCGTGGGTGGGACGTCTCCTGGCCATGAGCAGGGCCCCGACCGGGGTGGGGCAGAATGCCCGACGGGGTGCTCCCGATCGGACCGCCCCACCACGAGCATCTCGACAAAGGAGCAGGGTGCACATGACCGAGGTACACCACGGCCTAGAGGGCGTCGTCGCGTTCGAGACCGAGATCGCCGAGCCCGACAAGGAGGGGTCCGCCCTTCGTTATCGCGGCGTCGACATCGAGGACATCGTCGGGCGGGTGCCCTTCGAGAACGTGTGGGGCCTGCTGATCGACGGCGCCTACACCCCCGGCCTGGCCCCGGCCGAGCCCTACAACCTGCCGGTGCACACCGGCGACGTCCGCGTCGACGTCCAGGCTGCGGTCGCGATGCTCGCCCCGGCCTTCGGCTTCGGCCAGACCTACGACATCAGCGACGAGCAGGCCCGCGACGACATCGGCCGGCTCGCGGTCATGGTGCTCTCCTACGCCGCTCAGTCGGCGCGCGGCATCAGCCAGGCCGTCGTCCCGCAGAAGGTGGTCGACGAGGGCAAGACCCTGGCCGAGAAGTTCCTGATCCGGTGGAAGGGCGAGGCCGACCCCAAGCACGCCCACGCGATCGACGCCTACTGGAGCAGCGCGGCCGAGCACGGCATGAACGCCTCCACCTTCACTGCCCGGGTCATCACCTCCACCGGTGCCGACGTCGCGGCCGCCTTCTCCGGCGCCATCGGCGCGATGAGCGGGCCGCTGCACGGTGGCGCCCCGGCCCGCGTGCTGACGATGATCGAGGAGGTCGAGAAGTCCGGCGACGCGACCGCCTACGTCAAGGGCCTGCTCGACTCCGGCGAGCGGTTGATGGGCTTCGGCCACCGGGTCTACCGCGCCGAGGACCCCCGCGCCCGGGTGCTGCGGCGGACCGCCAAGGAGCTCGACGCCCCGCGCTACGCCGTGGCCGAGGCGCTCGAGCAGGCAGCGCTCAAGGAGCTGCGCGAGCGTCGTCCCGACCGCGTGCTCGAGACCAACGTGGAGTTCTGGGCCGCCATCGTGCTCGACTTCGCCGAGGTGCCAGCCAACATGTTCACCTCCATGTTCACCTGTGCGCGCACGGGTGGCTGGTCGGCGCACATCCTCGAGCAGAAGCGCACCGGTCGTCTGATCCGGCCCTCGGCCATCTACACCGGCCCCTCCTCGCGCTCGGCCGACCAGGTCGACGGCTGGAACCCCGACTGGGCCAACTGAGCCACCCCGACGCCGAGTCGGCGCACAGTTACGCCGACTCGGCCTGGATCGTGCGTCGAGTCGGCGTCAAGTTACGCCGACTCGGCGGGGACGGGGGCAGGGTGATGGGACGACCTCGCTTGTCGACGGAGCGGATCTCGCTCGAACCGCTGACGGTCGACCACACCGAGCTGCTGGTCGAGCTCGACTCCGACCCCGAGGTGCTGCGGTACATCTTCGGCCGGGCACTCACCCGCGCCGAGGTGGTCGAGACCTGGCTGCCCCGGCGCACCCGCGCGGACGCCGATGCGCGCGGTCTGGGCTGGTGGGTGGGTTTCGCCAGCGCAACACATGACCGCGAGTTCCTGGGCTGGTGGTGCCTCAGCGTGGACGACGACGACCCGAGCGCCGCCGAGCTCGGCTATCGCTTGCGCCGTGCCGCCTGGGGCCAGGGCTACGCCACCGAGGGCTCGCGCGCGTTGCTGGCACACGCCTTCGGCACCGTCGGTCTCGAGCGGGTATGGGCTGAGACCATGGCCGTCAATGCGCGCTCGCGCCACGTGATGAGCAAGCTGGGGCTCGAGCACATCCGCACGTACGTGGGGGAGTTCGACGACCCGTTGCCCGGCACCGACGAGGGCGAGGTCGTCTACGAGATCAGTCGGGCCAGGTACCAGGAGGTCTGACCGCGGGCGGCCTTGCGGGTCAACGACACGTGCACGTGGTTGCGGTGGCGCAGGGACGCCGAGCAGCGCTTGCGGCTGCGGCAGCTCGAGCTCAGGTAGGGCTCGCGCCGGAAGCCGTCCCACGCCGAGTACATGTGGTCGTTCCAGATCACGTACATCACGCCCATCCGGCGGGCCAGGGCGTCCTCGTTGCCCCAGCGGTCGGTGGCGAACAGGTCGTCGAGCAGCCGCTGGGCGGTTCGTCGTCCCGAGGCCGTGCGGGCGTCGACCGACCAGTCGAACGCGCGACCCTCCGTGTGCTCCGACGTGCTGCCGCCGCAGCGTCGCGAGATGCCGCCGAACCCACCGCCGTAGCGGCGCACCAGGAAGGTGCCGAGCAGCAGGGTGCCGACCTTGGCGCGCGGCTGGCACTTCGTGGCCGGTTGGTACGGCGCGTAGCCCTCGACGTGCGGAGCCGCCAGGGTCGGGGCGGGTGCCAGGAGGCTGAGGGCGACCGCGAGCAGGAAGGCGGCGAGGGGCGAGCGCATCCGGGGACCGTAGGTCGCGTCCGGCGCCGTCGCTGGCGAGTGCGCGAGGAGTGACCGACCGCCGCGACAGATGGTCCGACCGGGCTACTCCCGACGGGTGAGCCGTAGGTAGGCCACGCCGCGTGGGGAGAGCTCGTAGCCCACCCGGTGGCTGATCGTCAGGCCGAGGTTCTTCAGCTTGCGGACGTCGATCTTGTACGGCGCGGTCTCGCGCCCGGCGTCGGCGGCCAGGTCGGGAGCACGCACCTCGGGTCGTGCCTCGATCTGGCGCAGGGTCGCGATCGTCCAGCGGCCGTGGCTGCTCGCGCGATCGAGGCGCTCCAGGCGCCGGTCGAGGTCGGCGACGTCATCCGGAGACAGGTCGGCGCTGTTGCGCAGCGCGATGCGTGGGTCCTCGCCGACGTAGGCCAACCGCACCCGGTAGGTGGGCAGCGACTCGTCGGGAGCCAGTCGCGAACGGAGGCGGTCGGCGTCACGGTGGCCGGCGAGCACCGCCTCGGCATCGGTGATCGCCAACGGGTCGACGACGTCGACCTCCTCGACGCGCACGACGCCGGCAGTGGTGCGGAACTCAGCACCTGGGTGCACGTCCTGCTTGCGCCAGCGCCGGAACGCCAGGGTGACCGCGCCGTCGCGCACGCCCTGGGCGACCTTCATCGGCAGCAGCACGGCTCAGCCCCCGTTCCCCGACCGGAGGTCCCTGCCGAAGCATCGGCTGAGCTCCGATCCGCAGTAGTGCCCGAAACCCGGCACCGGCAGGTAGCCCGCCGACGTGTAGAGCGCGATGGCCTCCGGCTGCCGCAGCCCGGTCTCGAGCACGAGCGCCTCGGCGCCGGCCGCGGACGCCGACGCCTCGAGGTGGCTCAGCACCGTCCGCGCCAGGCCCCGTCCGCGGGCGGAGGCGGCGACGTACATCCGCTTGATCTCGGCCGTGTGCGTCGTGCCGAACACCTCCAGCGGCTTGCGCCGCCAGGCACCGGTCGCCACCGCGGCGCCGTCCAGGTAGCCGACGAAGAAGCTGCCCGCAGGAGGCACGAAGTCGAGCGGGTCGATGGGCGACTCGTCGGGGCTGCCGTAGCGCACGACGTACTCGGCCTGCACCTCCTCGATGAGCCGCATCGCGTCGGCGTGCCCGTACTCGACCCGTTCGAGGTGGAATCCCGGCGGCGCCGCAGGCATCTGGACTCCTCTGAAATGGGGGTGACGGGCGCTGACACAATAGAGGCGTGACCGACATCCGGATCCCCGCAGACCTGCTCCCCGCCGACGGCCGCTTCGGAGCCGGCCCGTCCAAGATCCAGACGTCGCACCTCGATGCCCTCGCGGCCACCGGCTCCGACCTGATGGGCACCTCGCACCGGCAGAAGCCGGTCAAGGACGTCGTGGGCCGGGTGCGCGCCGGTCTGGCCGAGCTCTTCTCGATGCCCGAGGGCTACGAGGTGGTGCTGGGCAACGGCGGCGCCACGGCGTTCTGGGACGTCGCGACGTTCGGTCTGATCGACAGCAAGAGCCAGCACCTGACGTTCGGGGAGTTCTCCTCGAAGTTCGCCTCGGCCGCCAAGGCCGCCCCGTGGCTGGAGGCGCCCTCGGTGATCGCCAGCGACCCGGGCTCGCGGCCGATGCCGGTGGCCGAGGACGGCGTCGACGTCTACGCGTGGGCGCACAACGAGACCTCGACGGCCGTCATGGCGCCGGTGACCCGCCCCGCCGGCACGGCTGCCGACGACGCCCTGGTGCTGATCGACGCGACGTCGGGCGCCGGCGGGCTGCCCGTCGACCTCACCGAGAGCGACGTCTACTACTTCGCGCCCCAGAAGTGCTTCGCCTCCGACGGCGGCCTCTGGATCGCGATCCTCTCCCCCCGCGCGCTGGCCCGGGTCGAGGAGATCGCGGCGACCGACCGCTACGTCCCGCCCTTCCTCGACCTGCCGACCGCGATCGACAACTCTCAGAAGAGCCAGACCTACAACACCCCCTCGGTCGCGACGCTCTTCCTCATGGCCGAGCAGCTCGACTGGATGAACGCCAACGGCTCGCTGCCGGGCATGGTCGAGCGCACCACGGCGTCGTCCGACGCGCTCTACGGGTGGGCCGAGAAGTCCGAGTTCGCCACTCCGTACGTCACCGACCCCGACCACCGCTCGCTGGTGATCGGCACGATCAACTTCGACGAGTCGGTCGACGCTGCGGCGGTGGCGGCGACGCTGCGCGCCAACGGCGTCGTCGACACCGAGCCCTACCGCAAGCTGGGCCAGAACCAGCTGCGCATCTCGATGTACCCCGCCGTCGACCCGGCCGACGTCGAGGCCCTCACCCGATGCATCGACTACGTCGTCGAGCAAGGCTGACGTCGCGGTAGTCCCATCAGGCCACGCTCTTGATCAGGCGCAGGGTCGCGCGCTCCAGCGCCGCCTGACGCTCGTCGGGGGTGTCGTAGGTACGCCGGGTGGTACCGGCGATGGTGAGGCCGCGCTCGTAGGCCTCGATGACACGTGGGTCGACGTAGGACGAGCGGGCCAGCGTGGGGGTGTTGCCGAGGAACTCGGCCACCTCCTTCATCGCGCCGGAGACGGCCCGCTTGCGCGAGGCCTTGGTCTCTCCGGGCTCGGGCGTCTCGGCGAGGGCGGCCGCGGCCAGCACGGTGGCGTGCCAGGTGCGGAAGTCCTTGGCCGTGGCCTCGAGACCGGTCGTCGACCGCACGTAGTCGTTGACCAGGTCGGGGATGATCGAGCGCCACGAACGATCGGCCTTGTAGGCGAGCAGACTCGGATCGTCGCGGCTGCGGCGGCGCCGCATGATGTCGACCGCCTCGATCACCGTCTCGTCGTCGATCTCGATGCGGTGCTCGACGCCCGACTTGCCGACGAACGCGAACACCAGCCGGTCCTGGTGCCGCTTCACGTGACGGCGCTCCAGCGTGGTCAGCCCGAACGAGCCGTGCGTGTCGGCGTAGACGTCGTTGCCGATGCGGAAGTAGCCGAGGTCGAGCAGTCGCACGGCGGCGGCGCAGGCGCGCTCGAGCGGCATGCCCTCGCGCCCGAGGTCGGCGAGCACCAGCTCGCGGGCCTTCACCAGGCCCTTGCCGAACAGCAGCATCCGCTCGAACTTCTCCGCGTCGCGCCGGGTGCGCCAGTCGGGGTGGTAGAGGTACTGCCGCCGACCGGCGTCGTCGGTTCCGACCGCCTGCAGGTGCCCGTTCGGGTACGGCGTGACCCAGACGTCGGTCCAGGCCGGCGGGATGACAAGGTCGCGCACCCGCTGCGCGTCGTCGTCGCTCAGCCGCTGTCCGGTCTCGTCGAGGTAGACGAAGCCCTTGCCGGAACGCCGACGGGTCCATCCCGGCTGGTCAGGAGACGTCTTGCGCAGTCGCACCACGGCCTCAGCCTAGGAACCGGGCGGGCCGGCGAGCCTCACCCGCACCGGTGTCAGCAGTCTCACCGGGGTCGATCATCGGGGTCGGAGCGAGCGCAGGAGCAGCGCGACGATCGCGGCCCCGACCACTCCGCCGACCAGCCAGGGCCACGGCGACGGGTCGGACGCCCCCGGATATGGGGAATTCTCCGCTGACCCGTCCTCTATAGGGGACGGGTCAGCGTCGGTGGAGGGTTGAGGATCGAGGGTCCGGCGGACTGATGCCGGCAGGCGCAGGCGCAGGACGTCGCTGCGGGCGCCCTCGGTGCTGACCAGCGCCGCGCCGCGCTCGTCGACGGCGATGCCCTCACCCTGCGGCTGGTCGGGCAACCGCCAGCGGGCCACCTCGTCGACGTCGGGGTAGCTGTAGAGCACCGCGTTGGCGTAGTCGCGCACGACGAAGTGGCGACCGTCGGGGAAGAACGCGCCATCGGTCGCGATGCCGCCGGCCACGCCGATGCGCTGGAGCCGGTTGGGACGCTCGCGGTCGAGCCGCGCCGGAGCGCGCAGCACCACACCGCCAAAGATCCCCTTGGTGACCACCAGCAGCCGACCGTCGGCATCGGCCATCAGGGTCTCGGCGTCGGAGGCCCCGCCGGGATAGGTGAGCTCGTACTCCACGACGTCGCTCGACACGTCGCGATCACCTCGGCCCACGGGCACCCGCACGACGGTGACCGAGTCACGGGCGCCCGCGTTGTCGCCGATGTCGCCGACCCACACCTCACCGGGGCCGGCCGGGGCGATGGCCTCGACGTCGGTGGGGTCTTCGCTCCACGTCGTCACCCCGACCGTCTCGCCGGTGGCCGGGTCGACGACGAACACCCGCCCGGTGTCGCCGGAGTCATTGACCGTCATCACCAGACCGTCGCGCGCCACCAGGCCGCTGGACTCGATGATCTCGGGGTCGGCGAAGGTGAAGGCCACCTCGCCGCGCGGGCCGGCAGCCGAGGAGGCGAACCCGACCCCGAACGGCACGACCAGGGCAGCCGCCACCACCCACGCAGCGCGCACGACGACCGACCTCACGACCGACCGAGCAGCTCGGCCAGCTTCGGCTGCAGCCCCCACGTCGCGACCAGGTCGTCGTAGGCGGCACGCACGTCGTCGGCCGCCTCGGCCCCACGCCCCGACCGCCGCACCGCACGGAGCAGGGTGTTGCGGGGCGTGTGCTGGCTCTCGACGAACTGCACGACGTCGACGCGGTACCCCTCGACGCGCATGAGCGAGGCGCGCAGCCCGTCGGTGAGGGTGTCGGCCAGCCGCTCGCGCAGGATGCCGTCGCGGGTGAGCATCGCGTAGGGCTCGGGGGTCGGCCGGCGCCGCAGCTGGGCGGCGACGTCGTGGTGGCAGCACGGCGCAGCCAGCACCAGTGACGCCTCCCACGCCACGGCGCGCGCCAGGGCCTCGTCGGTGGCGGTGTCGCACGCGTGCAGGGCGAGCACGACCTCGGGTGCTACCGG
>Ga0098074_1001292_pt1 | contig 13125 bp, 25 predicted proteins | sample 32_taG_FD_75064 | JGI IMG/M metagenome (GOLD analysis project Ga0098074, IMG submission 75064) | Marine viral communities from the Gulf of Mexico - 32_GoM_OMZ_CsCl metaG | ecosystem: Environmental > Aquatic > Marine > Oceanic | place: Atlantic Ocean: Gulf of Mexico | collected 2015-07-12
CGAAGGTCTTACGAGTCGAGCGACCAGTAGATGCCGGCGCCGCTTTCTTTGAACCCTGAAGTCTTTGTAAACGAGAGGGTGCTTTCCTCGCCGTAGGGGAGGCCGGCCACATTGGGATGCGGAAGGTCGAGATCCACGGTTTCGCTGGGCATAATGCCACCCGCAACATCGAATCTGAATCGCTTCTTTCCCCACGGCACCGGCCTATCTGGCTCAGCGAATACTGCAGTTGCCGTGAAGTGTCCGACCGGGGTGCTCGAGTTGTTGGTGACTGAGCAGCGGACCTTCATATCGCCGGCTGAGGTCTGTACTGGGGCCCCGCAGTCGGAGATCTGAATGACATTGCGCGGATCCATCGTCACTTTGACCCCGACCAAGATGACGAACGCGATGGCGGCGACGGAGGTAACAGCTTCAGCGCTCATGACGGATCCTTCGGTGATGCTCGGGCATCCTACCCGTGAAGGACCTGCAGAAAGGTTAAGCCGGGCGCCAGTTCAATGACTTACGCCCGGCTCTCTGATCGTTTTGACGGCTTACTCAGCGGGGTTCAACTCGAGCACCATTACGCTGCCAGTCGTGAACATCATGGCCGCCGAGGCAGGCAGGGGATCGGTTGCGTAGTTCCCGTTGCACCGGAGCAGAGCCTTCGTGGCCTCCTTGATCATCGTGTCGATCCTGTCGCTCGTCGTGCCCGCCGGCCTCGCGCCCATCGGTCGGTTGATGGCATCCGAAGAGATCCGTGCCTCATCATCGAACTCGACCGTCAGAACGACCGACGGCAGGTTCTCTAGAGCGTGGCCGATCCAGCAGCGCTCGACGCCCTTCTGCAGCTGAGACATGGCGGCTTCGCGCTTGTCGACCGGGCGCATGGGCTGCTCCGGTGCGACGGACTCATCCATCTTGGCCAGGATGGCCCCGTCGAGCGTCCGGCCCTCGATGCCCTCAAGGCGCAGGGCGCTATCTTCGCCGATGGGAAGGTTGCGGACATCCGGGTGGGGGAAGACGATCGGGCGCGTCTCGCCGGGCTCGATGCCGCCGGGAACCGGAAGGCTGAAGTCCACACGTCCCCAGGGCACCGTCCGCCCCGGCTCGGCGAAGATGGCCGCGCCCGAGATCTCAGCCATGGCCTCGGTGCCGTTGTTGCTGACCGAACACTGCATCTCCAGACCGGTCCCCACATTCACGGGCGGCTGACATTCATGAACTTCGACGGTGCTCTCGTAGGTCTGCGCGAATGCCATGCTCGAGAGGGCCGAGATCGCGAGGGTGGAAAGGGAGGCGGTGAGTTTCATGAATGTCTCCGGTGTGAATGTGTAGGTGTCACTCTTCGAGGCAGACGATCTCGACACCCGGGCCGAGAGCGACGCCCTTCTTGGTCATGGCCGCGAGGTCGAGCTTGATGGCCTCCTCCTCGCAGCCCTTGCGGCAGTCGTCCCCATCGATCCCGCGAAAGGCGGTGATTTCGACGTTGTCGTCGAGCAGGGCCCACATCGCCATCGTGATCTCCTTCAGACGCTCGGGGCCGGGCTCGAAGGATCTTGCTCGTGATCCTCCAGGGCCTTGAGGCCTTTGTCGGTGATGCGGGTGAACATGGCGCTGCCACTCTCGTCGGGGTCGCAGACCAGCACCTGCTCGCAGAGCTCGAGGATGGCTTCCTTCTCGGTGTCCTCGCGGAAGAAGCTGCCGCTCGGACGGCGCTTGAGCTCCTGAAGGACGTGGATCTGGTCTTCGGTCAGTCGGGTCATGCGGTTTCTCCAATGGTGTGGCCGTCGCCTTCCCACCAGTCGGGACGGCGGAAGCGGGCGGTGAAGGTGATGGGCTGCTCGCCCAAGTCGTCGATACCCTCGGCATCGGGCCAGTGGCTCGCGCTGGTGAGCGTCTCCAGATCGGGCGCATAGGCGACGACGATGCAGTGGGTGTCGGTTGTGCCGCTGCACCAAAAGGGACCGACAGGCGGGAACTCCATGGGGCGATAGTCGCCCCCGGGAACCATGAAGCGAAAGCGGTGCATCTGCGGGGCAGGGCTTGTCTCGTCGCCGAGCTCTTCCTTCCCGCCCTCTTCTGGGATGTCCTCGCTGGCCAGTGCTGGTGTCTGTGGCTCGTGGTTCAGCCGTCCGGTCGCGATCTCGTCGGGGGTCAGGACATCGCGCAGCACCCCCAGCGCGCGCTCGAGATCATTCTGATCCACGGGGGTGTCGGCGTCGAAGTTACGAACAACCATCAGAGCCGCCCAGCGCGGGATCTCGACCTTCGCAGTGGGCTTCGGCTTCATCATGCTGGTCGCGCGCGTCTCGTCGGCGATCTGACTTCTCCAAGTACGAGGCATCATCTTCTCCAAGTGTTCAGGTCTGCCGCAGGAGCGTCTTGCGCAGCAGGGCCTTCGTCAGGTGGCGGGTGGACTCGGGTTCATCATCGAACTTGCGGCGAACGGCTTTCCAGCGCTTCGAGAACTCATCCCCGTCGATCGACTGGATCCGCCCAGCGCAGTTGTTGAGATCGTAGTACTGGCCGCGCTCCATGGCGTAGAGCGGGCGCGCTGCCAGGTTCGAGCAGTTCACGGCAACTGCGCCATCTGGCTTCCGGTACTCGAGCCAGCCATGCAGGGTATGCGGCACATCGGGGTGCGCGAACAGACCGGTCACCAGACGGAAGCCCTTGGAGACGCCGGCATCGACCAGCATTCTCATGAGATCGGTGCTCGCGAAGAAGCAGTTGCCGTCTCCATCGCCGACGCCCTTCCAGGCTGCCAGCTGCGTGGCATCGGCATGCGCCTCGATCGCGTCGATCGCCTCGCGGCCCACTGCGCCATTGAAGTTCACCATGACCACCTGGCCCTCAGTCCGACGGCCCATGGCCTGCGCCATCAGCTGGCCGATTTCGTCGTAGGTGTAGGGGGCGATGTCAGACATGATGCGCTTGGCCCAACGGCGTCGCCAGAGGGCGAGCGTTTTGGATCAGATCCGTGCAGCCCGGGCAGACGATGCGAGCTTGGCCGTTGAGGTGGCCTATACGCCATCCGGCGGCACCGGCCTTCTGCTCGACCTCGGCAGCTGGCGCACCGGGCCCACCCTCGAATTTCGCATCACACCCCCGGCCAGACGTGCCGTCGGAAGCGCATTCGTAACCGTAGCTCGGCAGCGGCGCGCAATCGCAGGGCACCAAGGCCGCCTCACCCCAAGGGTGGGTTCCCCCGCTGTCCCGCATGCCAGAGCCGTTGCAGTCGAGGCAGTCCGTGGTCGCGGGGGGCGCTTGAGTACCGGGCATTACAGAGGACTCCACGTCGCCGCTTCCGGCTTGGCGCCGCGAGCCTTTCCCACCACCTCGCGCATGTCGCGCTCGTTCTCGGCCAGAATGGTGAAGCCCAGCACCTCGCCTTGATCGTCGACCTCGTTCGCGGTCAGCGCCCAGAGCGGATCGTCCTGCAGCGGCTCGGGCTCGGCCGTGCTCTCGTGGCAGAGCAGGAACTCGCATTTCTTGCCGTCGAACTCGCCCTCGGCACGGTAATGAGTGCAGCCCCCGCCGCTATGCCAGAGATGCCAGCCGCTCGCGATCTCGGTGGCGTTCTCGTTCAGCCAGTCGATCATCGGCTGGCAGGCTTTCTCTTTCTCGGTGAACCACTTCCAGAAATCGGCCATCGTCGGATCCTCTCCATCGTTAGGAAGAGGTTAGGATGGATAGGGCGGGGTGTCTAGATATTTATACGCGCCCCCACCAATGGTAATCCATGGCAGGGACCAGCGTAATTCATGAGAAGTGATGGAAAGGCAGAGCTTATGGGGCGGGTGTGTCGGGCTCCACTTCCTCGGACGCCTCCCAGGCATTCCGGTGTGCCTCCAGCCAGTCCGCCTGGTCCTGCGTCAGGAGGGGGCGCATCAGCAGTTTCTCGGCCGAGCCTTGGGGAAGACCGTTCGCAGCGGCATAGGCATCCAGGCACTCGGCCAGTTCACTGCGATCCAGCTTCTTGAGGTCCTTCGCCGGCAAGGTGGCTTGCAGCTTCACCAGGTCGAAGCGCGCCTTCTGAGCGATGTCCCAAGCCTCGTTCCACAGGGCGGCATCTTCCTCGCTGTCGACCCGGTCGGACCGTCCGACCACTTCCTCGAATGCGCTGCCCATGTGCATGTTGGGATCGGTGAAGTCATGCGTATGACAGATCCCCGGGGTGGTCTCCTCGTCATTCCGTCGGCGGGCTTCCTCGAGGGCTTCCGGGTGCAGGGCCTCAATGAGCGCCCGCGTGAAGGTGATCGCCAGCAGGTGCGGGCTCGGCGGTCCGTATCCGGCGTTGTCCAGAACGACCCCTACGAAGCTGCGCGCCAGGTTCACCGGCACAGGCTCGCCTTGGCTCTCGACATACCACTCGACGCAATCGGCTCGGGTAGACAGGCCAGCTGCCGCCTCCTCGTCATCGGCGTCGAACATGTACTCCTCGACGAGATCCTCCTCGTCATGGGCGCCATCGACATCCACCAGCTTCCCGTCCGGTGCGCGCACCACCCAGTGCAGGGCAGATCCGCCGCCGGCCTTGCCGTCCTCGAACACGTTGTGAGCGTCGGTGATTGCCACGATGGGCCAGCCCAGCTCGTCATGCATCGCGATCGCCAGGGCTCCACATGCCCCGAGCTTGAACGCCCCACGCGCATACTCGTCGAGAACACCGGGGGTCAACTTGGAGGGATCGGGCTGCATGAGGTTCACCTTTCAGGTCTGGATGCGTGCTCATGAAGTACAGAGCCGCTTGCTTTTTCCAAGCTCGATCGCTTGCCTCTATCTCGAGATCACGGGCGCGGGCCTGCCTGGCATCGGTCCACCATCATGCGCCGCCTCGAACGCCTCACGCTCCTGGTCGGTAATCGTGGAGTAGCCCGGGACCGGCTTTCCGTAGAAACACCCGAAGCAGTGGATGCATCCCCGCCGCCTCTCGGTCGCAGCAACATCCTCGACATGGCCACAATCGAGCGTCGCCGTTTTCATGATGCCCCGCGCGGTCCGGTGGTCGAGCGGATTGCCATAGGTGCGCAGGATCTTCCTCTTGGGGGTCGTACTCGGCATCAGGTCGCAGCCTCGGAGTTGCGGGACTGCTGCTTTCGCTCGAACGCTTCGATGCTGTCGGCCGAATGATCGTCGCCACATTGCCCACACCATCCACCACAGGTGCTGCAAACGACTTTGCCATCCTCCGCGATCCGATAGCCCATCCACTCGATCCGCCGCCGCTGATCAGGGGCCACTCGCCGCGCCTCTTGCCTCTGCAGCCAGCCGAACATCACAGGTTCCCCGCCAACTTGTTGTACCGGTCGAGCCAGAACTGCGCCTTGTCGTAGGCTTTCTCGGCACGCCCCTTGTGCCCCAACTCCGACAGTTCGTTGGCATGTGCGAGCCACTGACTTGGGCGCACCTCCGCATCCAGCTTCTTGTCGCCGGAGCTGGGCAGCATCTCTGGCTTCTTCGGCAGGGCCATGTCGTGCTCCTATGCCTCTTCGAGACGGCATTATTGAACTGGCTCGCGACGACGCAAGGTCTTGTGGTCAGCATCAACATTTCCGGTTCTTCGAGCTGAGTTTCGCCGAAGGCCCTTGCCCTTACGGGCAGCTCCCTTGGCCAGAGCTCCGCTCTCCCCGGGCGTGACTTTCGGCGTGCCTCGCCGTAGTGCCTCGATCAACCCCCAACGAAGAATGTTGAGAGCTGCGTTTTCGTCTCGGTCATGTTCGACCCCGCAGGATGGACAGGTCCACCTGCGGGTGGAAAGCGACAGTTCGTCCAGCTTGTGATCGCAGGCAGAGCAGGTCTTACTGCTCGCAGCCCAGCGATCAATCTGGATGAAGTGCCGTCCGCGCCAGTCGGACTTGTATTTCATCTGGCGCAAGATTTCTCCGATGCCGGCATCTGATACCGAAAGGGCAAGTTTCCGGTTCAGCACCATGCCCGAGACGTTCAGGTCTTCCATGCAGGTCACGATCGCCTTGGCTGTCGCACGATGCGTGAATTGATGGGTGAAGTCTTTACGCGCGTTCCGGACCTGAAAATGGAGCCGCGCGACTTCTTCGTAAGCCCGGCGCTCGCGCCGGGATCTCTCGACCTTCCTCTGCTCCTGTTTAGACTTTTCGAGCCGCACTTCCCGCCGTCGCGCAGCTTTACGCTCCGCGCGTCGCAGGCGCTTCAGAGACTTCCGCAGTGGGCGACCGGGGTCCAGCTTGCTGCCGTCGGACCCGTGGGCTGCCGTGGAGCACCCCAGGTCATACGCCCTTGCTGGCGTTTCGATCTGGGGAAACTCCGCTTCCTCGCCGCGCTTCATACGCTTCTGGGGTGGGCCATCGAATTGCACCGACATGATCCACACGCCCGGTGCATCCTCTCGGATCGTGGCAGAGCGGATCTGGCCTTCGGGCCAACGACCACCACGAATGCGGATGGCCTGACGCAGGTTCTTCTGAACCTCGTCGATCTGCCCCTTGCGCTTGCCGCCTTTGACTTCCTTTCCCCACATGACGGTCGTGTCCATGTTCGGAAGCTCGACCCAGCCACGCGCCGCGTCCGGGTTGGCCTCTCGGCGGATCAGCTTCACGCCCTCTGGCGAGAGATAGATGGATCCTTCGCGGTCCCGCTTGCTCTTGAAGCTCGGGAAACCGGCTGTCCTCTTCTTCGACAGCTTGCCGGTGGCCACCTTCTTTCGGTCGTTCAGGAATTTGCGCAGCGCGGCGTCGTAGCGCCGCGACACATCGACCAGATGGATCGCTGGCGGTTCCGCCAGCCAATCCATGCCGTGCGCTTTCTTGATGTCCGGCAGCAGTGATGACAACTCTCCATGAAAGGCAAAGCGCTTTTCATGGTCGTAGAGGTGCTGATTGATTTCGACGCAGCGGTTCCAGAACCACCGGCCAGATCCGATCCACTGCCGGAAGGCGGCTACCTGTATCTGGTTCGGATAGATGCGAAACTGCGCCGCTTGGGAGACGATTTCTGGCACTTCCATCAGCCCCGGCAATGCCGAGAAGGAAGCAAGAATGCTTGCCTCGTTTGGTGCTGAAGCTGGAGCGAGATCGAAGCTCATGACACCAGATTATGGGGCGTCATGAGTTAGTTCAATAGTCAGGCTTCGAGAAAGCGGGGATCGGTCGGCTTGTAGTGGATGTTCGCCTTCGCGACCTCCATGGTCTGCAGGTTCGGCACATAGGGTGAAGCCGAGTGATGCTCGGGCAGGCCGTCATCCGTGATGGGGTTCTCGAAGGCGATCCAGTACTCGAACATCTCCAGCAGCGGCTTATTCGAGGGAAACTGGAGCCAGGCGCCGCCGGCCTCGGTGCGCAGACGGGGAGGCAGATCGGGATTAACCCGCCAGTACACCAGGATCGCTTGCCCAGCGCATTTCAGGATGGGCGTGCGGGCCATTTCCACATCACCCTCGTCGACCAGCACCATGTCTTCGCGGCGCCAGGAGATTCCAGAGGTCACCAGCAGCAGGCCGTTCTTGGGCACTTGGCCGTCCGAGGTCCGGTTCCAGTTCATGAATTCTGGCCTTTCGATTGATCACCACTGCCAGCGCGGGAAATCTTCTCGATCGGTCGGAAGGGTTCGGACTGCATCAGGGCCGACCACCCCCAGCCATTCGCGTGCGGCCACGGTTCGATACCAAGGAATGCCTCGCGCTTGGCCGCCTCATAGGTGCCGTAGAAACCGATCGTAATCATGAAATCCTCATATGCATGGTAGAGGTCAGCCCACTTCGTGCTGATCAAGTAGCCTGCGAGGGCGGGATGAGCTTGAACCCTTCCGCCATCAGAACGTCAGCCAGTCGGTCGGCCACCTTCGCTCGTGCTTCGGGTCGCCCTGCAGCGCCGCAGGAAGCGGGCCGTAGTCGGAGGCAAAGCGGATCGCCGCCGCCTGTAGTCGGCGTTCGTCGTCAGAGATCTTGCGGCGGTCGGACATGGGAAACCTCCGTTACGATAAAGGGTGTCAGTCGGATTCCGAAGATCGAGCCGCAGCCGCCCTCAGCTTCGACTTGATGGTGTCGATGTGCTCGGCGTCTTCGAGATCCGAATAGGGCGGTTCGTTGGCCTGCTCGAACGCCAGTTCCAGCGTTCTGATTTCGCGACGCGTGAGTTTCAAAAGGACCATGATGGCTCCTGGAGTGGAATTGCTTGGGGCTGTCCTGTTCTAGGACTCCGACACCGGCCAGATGGGCTCGTTGCCGTAGCCGGGGTGGCCATAGTTGATCTCAACGCTCTGGACCGGAGGGTTCCTGTCCCAGCGCGCCATGTCGAGCCTGGCTATGGCCCGCCACTCTTCCGGCGTTGCGACCAGGCAGGTCGAGTAGTGATTGCGAGCCGCCACGGCGACGAACCCGGCAGCCCGCCCGTGGTCCGACGTCATCATCCGTCCGGTATGGCTGCCCACCACGCGCCACTGTCGCCCGCAGGTCGGGCATTCGAAGTGCAGGCCATCGCTCGAGCGGATCAGCGGGATCCCATTCTGCGCCGGCCGGGTCTGCGCCTTCTCTCGCAGGGCTCTGTCGCCCGGAAGGGGCTTGCGCGGCTGCTTTCCGTCAGCGGTCTTGAAACGTCGACCGAACGGCGCCTTGGCCTTCAGCACACGCTGGGGTTTGGTGTCGTCTTTCGCTGCAGGGGTTTTCATGAATGTTTCCAGTCGCCGTCAGGCCGCGTGGCTGTCGACCATCTGCCGACCGGTCGGCGTGATCGCGTAGCAGAGGGTGCCATCAGCGGCGCGGCGGGTCGAGACGACCTTGTGGCGGCCAATGCGTTTGTTGGCGAGATCACTCGGGCGATAGCCCCACCAATCCGGAAACTTGTCGGCCGGCACCGGCTTCTTCTGCCTGGCGAGCCAGGTCAGAGGCACAAGATGTGTGCTACGCAGCCACGAGGGCGAGATCTTCTCCGGCGCCGGGCTCAGGATCGGTCGCGTCTCGAAGTCATGACCGGCAGCGCGCAGTTCGGCCTCGTAGGCTTCACGGGCCCGGCGGTCGCGGATGGGACTATTGCCGTACTCGCAGTTGAAGTGAGGAATGCGGCCGAGGCGCGGGTCGGTCTGGTAGACTTGGATGCGCCATCCAACGATCTTGGGTTCCTTGTCCGGCATGTGGACCTCGACTGCTATGGGGAAGGTGTCGGCATGAGAAGGGCGCCAGCGATGTGGCGCCCCGGTGGTTCTCGTCAGGCTGCGGCGTCGCAGGCCTCGGCGCGGGACGGGGCGTGATCCAGCCGGCCCATCTCGACATCGGCCTCCTGAGCGTCGCGCGCTTTGTCCTGCTTGCTGTTGGCATGCACGATCATGTCGAGGCGGACATCCTCGTCGCCGTCGATCACTTCCCAGCCGAAGGACTCCCACCGAGCGAGGGCCGGGCGCTGATCACCGGTCAGGCGGATGCGAACTTCGCCGTCGAGGTGGCACACCATCTGGTCCGAGAGGGCAGCAATCGACTCTTCGTCGCCGAGCGATGCGGCATGGCTATTGTCGTAGCGCAGCATGTCGGCGGGAAAGGGCCAGCGGCCTTTGACGGTGTAGCGGTAGGTCTTCTCGGTCATGGATGTCCTCGTTCGATCTTGATTGGTATCGAGCCTGTCTTGGGTGGCTTACATCTGGTTCTCGATAGGTATCAGCCGGATCAAGAATTGTCAACATTGGCACAACTGTTTCGGAGCCTTCTGGGCGAGGCGCGGCAAGGATTGCCGGATTTGTCGGGAACCTCTGAAGCATAGAGGAATGCTTTTCATGAAGCAGAGGTCTTCGTGACAACATTGGAAGGGTCGCGTCGAAGGCGCAGCGGTTGTCCGTGACAACATTGGAAGGGGAGCGGCGGAGCCTGGATGGTTGTCCGTGACAACATTGGAGGGTGTCGGTCCGGCCGCGAGGGCGACGGGGTTGTCCGTGACAACATTGGAGAGGGTGTCGGCGGAGCCTGGGGTGTTGTCCGTGACAACATTGGAGGGGGAGCGGCGGGAGCCGGCGGAGGGTGGCGGCCCGGAGGGGTGACAACATTGGAAGAGGCGGGAGGGGAGCCGGAGGCGGACCGGGGCCGGTGGCAGCGGAGCTGGCCGGGTGTTGGCCTTTGGCGAGGTGAGGCGGAGCCGAGGCTGCCAGGGGCAGGGTGACTGCCGGGGGCAGGAGCGGGAGCCGGTGAGGCGGGCCGGAGGCTGCCGGAGGCGTGCCCGGGAGGGCATCTTCCCCGGAGGGGAGGTGGGGGGCCTTTAGGGCCTGTGCAGGCTACCTCTGGCGGGCTGGGGCGATGCATGTCCCCTTTGGGGGCTGCATCTGTGGATGCCTTCCAGAGGAGGCTGCTAGCCTCTCTGCAGGAGAGGTCTGCGGACAGCGTCCTCAGTGGAGTGCGGAAATGAAATTGTAGCTCTCTACCCATTACTCATGAGTTAGGAAACGTCGTTCCCAGTGAAGGAAACAAATTAACAGGGGGTGGAGGGGTGTAGGCCTAAGATGTGTCCAGCATCATGGGGGTTGGGTGGATATCTGTTTCCAAGCTCGCGTGAAGTGTTTCCCTAAATACCCAAAATGAGGGCAGGGGCACGCAGTCAGGACTCCTGCGAGGGGTGAAGTCGACCGCCCCGAGTGGCGCCGAAAAGGACGCTCTGTCGGGGCTGTCCGAGGGGCGATCGCCCGTCCTCAAATTGGCCAGCGGCTGACGCCAGCCGCATCGCTCCCGGTCTGCAAATGGGTGGCGTTTCTGCCCCCGAGCAGGCAGAAGTTCATGAATCCTTGGATGGACAGGCCTGTCGGGAGGTAGTGCTCCAAGACCACGGACGGTAAGTAGTTGGGAATCAGGGATGAATCGTCAACTTGGAAAGAGATGTCCAGAACGAGGAAAGACGGAATCGGAACAAGGAAAGACGCAACCAGGGAGTCGAAAGAAAAAAGGGCAACCTGTATTGCGGGCGGGAAGGAGTGCTGGCTATTTGGATTGCAGGTGGCCCGATGCGACATGCCTGCATCTCAGGTCGAAATGACGTGAAGGTGCATCGGTTTACCCTGAAATGCGGGCATTCGAGGGTGCATTGTCAGGATTTCAGGGCATCCTGAATTGAGATGCATTCCGGGAGGGATCTGATGCCGCCTGTTCTATGTTGACGGCGCCAGGGCACAGCGTACGATGTCTTCAAAACAGGAGATCATTTTCATGAACGATGCCGTCATCAGCTTCGAGCTGACCCGCCTGCAGATTCTGAACATGCAGGCCCAGCGCCAGTGTTTTCCGGATGCCTATGCCCATGCCTGGAACCATCGGATCTACCCGGTCCTGAAGGATCAGCCCCGCGATCGCGCCTACGGTGACGGTCCCATGTGGTATCTCGACCGGCCGAAGATGCTGATCCTGGAAAGGTGGCTCACCTCGCTCCCCGGCTTCCAGCAGCACCTGGATGGAGACAGTCTTGGGTCCATCGTGTACGGCGAAACTCCCCAAGAAGCGAAGGGCGGTCGTGAAGCCGTTGTGGAAATGGTCGGTCGCCTCGGTGGCTTCTGGGCACTGGTCGAGGCGTGTCGATACTACCGGATGCTCGGCTACGGGACGCCAGCTGCATGGGAGGTTCTGGCTCGGGCGAGCCCGGACCTGGCCGGTGTGACACGCGATGTGGCTGGCGTCAGCGAATTCCGCTACTGATCCCGCCCCGGGCCACACATGATTTGCACGGGGCGTGGGCGAGCGGGAGCTCGCTGCGCCCCGTGTCGCGTCAATCTGCCTGTTCCCTGCGATCCATGATTAGTCGTTGACAGGCCGGAATCGTCTGTCCAATCCTTGCCGCAACCACCCACGCAGGAGGCAATGATGTCGGGACCGTTCCGCCATGCGGTGATCAGTCAATTACAGGAGATGGGCGTTCCTATCAGCAGGGCGACCCGCAACTTCGACGCATTCAGGGAGCAGCATGGCTCCTTCTCCGGCATGCTCACGCCGGCCGAAGTGGCCGAGCAGGTGGCGTGCCTGCGCTATCCAGAGGACATGCGATCGCCGCCGGGAAGATCGTAAGTTCGCCCTCTACAACATGAATATCGGTGATCCTATCTATGTGCAGCCGTCGGCGCCGCAGCTGCGCGTCGGCACTCCGGGTCGCTGAAGACCAGGGCCCGATCAACAACCGTGTCGCTTAAGAAAGGTCACTGACAAATGGTCACCAGGATTTCTGCCCGAGACGCTGCTCGTCTGCTCAACGGCGCTCGCATCGCCTACACGACGGCCGATGAGATGGGGCTGGTCAGCGCTCTGGCGCGCCGCGCCCGTGAGCGTACCAAGCCCTACACCGACGGCGCAGCTCGTGCCACCCGGGCCAACGACTTCCGCGCGGGCAGGTCCGAAGCGAGCCCCGGTGCCGGCGTGAGCCCGGACGATGTGCTCAAGACATTCTCGACCGACTTCACCAAGGTGTGGGACGCGATCCTTGGCCAGGGTGTGCGGCGCGGCGAGGAGAAGTCGACGAAGGCTCCGCACAACTTCATCATCGTGGATGACAAGACCGTCCTGGTGGAGATGTCCGTGGCCGGCTACGCGGTGAAGGATGTGGACGTCACCGAGATCGAGGCGAACGACAGCGGCCCGGGCTTCCTCGTGATCGAGGGCAAGGCGCGCAAGGACGATCGCAATTTCGCCCAGCGCGGCCTGGCCGCCCATGATTTCAAGGAAGTCTTCGAGCTGCCGAAGGGCTACAAGGTGATCTCCGCCGACTTCGCTGATGGTGTGCTCTCGATCACTTGCCGCAGCGAGAAAGAGGAGAAGCCGGTCGGCCGCAAGATCGACATCGGTACCGGCAAGTAAGCTGGTCATCATTCGGATCACGAAGGGGCGCTCTCGGGCGCCCCTTTCTCGTTCCGGTCTCCACGTTTCTTTCAGGGGCTCTCCCAACTTCGTCGCAGACGAGACAGGGAGACTGAGATGTCCGAAGACCAGAACGCCGACCTCGAGCTGCAGAAGCTCGATGTAATCGCTCCGATGCTGGAGAATGCCGAGCCCGGGATCTCCGTGGGCGGCCAGCTGCGCGATCGCCCGATCCAGCGACTGCTGCGCAAGGCGAACAAGATGGGCGTGATCCGCAAGGTCGCTCTGGGGGCCTTCGCTTTCGGCGTGGGCTTCGTGGGCATCGAGCAGGCGCTCGACATGCAGGCGCGCGGCGC
>Ga0098074_1001293_pt1 | contig 13117 bp, 13 predicted proteins | sample 32_taG_FD_75064 | JGI IMG/M metagenome (GOLD analysis project Ga0098074, IMG submission 75064) | Marine viral communities from the Gulf of Mexico - 32_GoM_OMZ_CsCl metaG | ecosystem: Environmental > Aquatic > Marine > Oceanic | place: Atlantic Ocean: Gulf of Mexico | collected 2015-07-12
ACAGGCCGCCGCCAAGAATTTCGGCATTTCCTATTGGAATGTCGAGCTGCATGGCACTTGCACGCAATGCACCTCTGCCTGATTTAAGCCAGTGCTTCTTATAGATAATTCTCGATACAATGCTGACGAACGCCTTCAATGCGCTCTGGCGTGATGCCGTGAACGCGCAAATGACGCTCGGCATGATCAATATCGGTTTCATTGGAGATATGCCCCCAGATGCCGAATTGCTTTACAAATTCCAATGTCTTTTGACCCTGCGGCCCTAATAAATCGCAATCAATCGGGATATTGACATTTGTTGTTTGCCCGCCGATTGCGCCCTTCAATGCAAAATTCGCATTAAATTCAGGGCCATTCCCACTTGGCTCTTGTGCGCTACCTGCATTTACTTGCGCGAAACAGAGCGCCAGCGCCAATGCGCCGCGCCGCAATACTGTCTTACCATTATTTTTCATTTTTCCGACCTTTCTCTCTTGACGTTTATCGTTATGTTATAATATAACACTTTTAAGCGCGGCACATATTATATGTCAAGCATGAAGGATGAATGAAATGGCAGATGAATCGAAAAGCGGATCAAACGGCGGATTAACGACTATGTTTATTGCGGCCGCCACGGCGATTGTCACGGGCATCCCGACAGATTTTATATCCGAGATCATCATATTTCCCTTCTATCATAACTCCTCACTGGGCACCGAGATTGTGAACGCCTCCAGCGCCATCCTTCTGCCATTCTATGAGGCCGTGGGTGAATGGTTTGGTGTTCCGTCCTTACTGGATGCGGGCGCGGCCAATGTTCCCAGCGTGTCATTTTAAATCCCGCCCAAGGAACTTTTTGACATAGGCCGCGTTTAGTGGAACTTATAGGCGAGCATAATCAACCTTCAAGGAAACCATGAAACACGCGCTACTCTTCCTCGCATTCTCACTTTGCCTTCTGGGCGCCCTTAATCCTGCGCAAGCGCAATTGTTAGGCGCGGGTGAGCCCAGCCAGAACGAGCAAAGCGCGGACAGCGTATCCAAAGAAAACCTGCAGGATTTAATTTCCACCCTCGAAGACCCGCAAGAGCGCGAAAAATTCATTGAAAACCTGAACACATTGGTCGAGAGCGATGCGCAAACCCAAGCTGCAAGAGAAGAAGAGCAGGCCAAAGAAAATGCACCGCTATCCGAAGTGTTGGGGCTGGAAGGTCAAACCGAACAATTAGCCAGTAACTTTGATGCTTTTCTGGAAGAAAAGGGGCTGAATGCCTCTTATGTCGGCAAGGCGCTTTCCACCTTTGGTACGTTCTTTATTTTCTGGATATTCTGTTTTATCGCGCTCAAAGCCTCGCGTATGATACGCGACCGCATTTTACCGATTGCCGAGAGATATTATATTAACGCGGAACGCATCCGCCTTTATAACCGTCTTGTGCGCTATTTCTTCTATTTCCTGATCGCGCTGGTCTTTATCTATTTCAACGCCGTAATTTGGGGTTTGACCGAGCTTGGCCTGCTGCAAAGCGAATTTTTAATCGCCCTGATCAGCAATGTTTTCACCATTCTCTTGGTCACTTTAATCGCCCTGACGGCATGGGAAGCCATTAATGGATTGATCGAATTTTCCATGCAAAAGGTGACAGGACGTTATTCTAAACGCATGCAAACCTTATTGCCGATTGTACGCAATGTTCTGTTCTTTGTTTTCTCCATTATGTTCACGCTGGTTCTGCTTTCGGAAATCGGCGTTGATATTGTGCCGCTTTTGGCTGGTGCGGGCGTGGTTGGTATTGCCGTTGGTTTTGGCGCGCAAACGCTGGTGAAAGATTTCCTGACCGGATTTATCATTATCATGGAAGATCTGATTCAGGTCGGCGATGTTGCGGGCGTGGGCGGCCAGACGGGCTTTATCGAACGTATCACGATCCGCAAGGTGCAACTGCGCACACTGGACGGCACCGTGATTACTGTCCCCTTCAGTGAAATATCGGTTGTCTCGAACCTGACCAAAGATTTCAGCTTTTATCTGCTGGATGTCGGCGTTGCCTACCGCGAAGACCCGGACGAGGTCATTGGATACCTAAAAGAGATCGACGAAGAAATGCGCGGCGAAGAGCATTTCAAAGACCTGATATTGGAGCCCATCGAAATTTTGGGTGTCGATCAATTCGCCGACAGCGCCATCATCATCAAAGCGCGCATCAAAACCCTTCCTATCAAACAATGGGAAGTGGGCCGCGAATATAACCGCCGCATGAAATACAAATTCGACAAGCATGGCATCGAAATTCCATTCCCGCATCAAACCATCTATTTCGGCGAAGATAAAAAAGGTAACGCTCCACCCGCCCATATCGAGGTAGAGGAAATACCGAGCGAAAAACTTACTGATAAAAGTAAGAATGAGGGTGCTACCGATTCGAAAAAAGCCAGCGCCAAAGCCCAAAACCCGAAAAAATAGCCAGAAATCACATGCGGCGGGCTGTTCTATTGCCTCCATAACACCCATGTATCAGTCAAATAGAATGTTTTCCCCAGTCTTTTATAAGAGTGGGTCGCATTTGCCATTGTAAAAACACTACATATAGTGCATTATCACACCATGAACACAATATGTGGTCATATTTCTTTTCAGGGGCCTTATCCGTTTTATCCCCGCTATTCACGTTATTATTTTCAAAATGACTCAGGGATTGGCGCGCGAGGCTCTACACTGCACCTAAATCTTAAATAAGAACCGAAATTGAAGGAGAATACCCCATGGCAAAGTCCGCTGTATCAGATATCGGAGAATCCGACTCCCCTCTACTCAAGGAGCGCCACGTCTATAAACCATTCCTATACCCTTGGTGTTACGAGGCATGGCTGACGCAGCAGCGCATCCACTGGATCCCCGAAGAAGTGCCGCTGGCCGAAGATGTTCGCGACTGGAAAAAGAATATCACGCCTGCCGAGAAAAACCTGGTAACCCAGATTTTCCGTTTCTTCACACAATCAGACGTCGAAGTGAACAATTGCTACATGAAGCATTATTCTCAGGTCTTCGGCCCTGTCGAAGTACAAATGATGCTGGCCGCGTTCTCGAATATCGAAACAGTGCATATTGCCGCCTATTCACATCTTCTGGATACAATCGGTATGCCGGAAACCGAATATGAAGCCTTCTTCAAATACAAAGAAATGAAGGACAAATTCGATTACATGCAAAACGCCTCCATGAAATCCCGCCGCGATATTGCCAAAACCATGGCTATGTTCGGCGCGTTTACAGAAGGGCTGCAGCTTTTTGCCTCTTTCGCGATTTTGATGAACTTCCCGCGCTTCAATAAAATGAAGGGTATGGGGCAGATCGTAACGTGGTCTGTGCGTGATGAAACGCTGCATTGCTTGTCTATGATCAAATTGTTCAACGCGTTCATTCAGGAAAACAAAGACATCTGGGATGACGAATTGAAACAGGAAATCACCGATAGCTGTACCACCATTATCGGCTTTGAAGATGCATTCATTGATTTGTGCTTCGAGATGGGCCCGATCGAAGGCCTGACCCCGCAGGAAGTCAAAGATTACATCCGCTTCATCGGTGATCGCCGCCTACAGCAGCTTAATCTGGAGCCGGTTTACGGGATTGATAAGAACCCGCTGCCATGGATGGATGAAATGCTGAACGGCGCGGAACACACCAATTTCTTCGAAAATCGCTCGACCGAATACTCCAAAGCCTCCACGCAAGGCGGCTGGGAAGATGTATTCAACGAAGATATCTTCAAAGGAAATTACGGCAAGAAGATCGGTGCGATGACCGATATGAGCGAGGTTAAGAAAACAGGCACGGACAAGCCTTAAAGTTTACTGCGTAAGCCCGATGCGGAAATGGCTCAAAACATACTCCGCGCACAAATAAAGAAGCCGCCGAATTTTCTGCTTTCGGCGGCTTTTTTTATCTATATGTTTTTAAATTAGTACGGCTCGACAGGCGTAATACTTGGCGGCGGCGCAACATAATCCGAACATGACGCCTCAACGCGGATACTGACGTTATCAGGAACGTAGTCAACACTTGCCCCCAAATACTGTAGCTCCTCAACAGATATATCGGCTTTAGTAAATGTATCGTTCAATGAGAAATGACGATCTACCAAAAGCTGTTCAACGCCTTCGGCTGCCATTCTATCGGCTGGCTCCATCATTTGTTTTTCAATCTCGCTAGGGCCATAAAAGCTGTACAATGCACCCAGCGCATCACAATCAATATTCTCGACATTCAGGTTAATTGCCAAGGACGAAATATGACCGTTCTCATTGGCTTCCACCCTGAAGCTGGCCGTAACCGAAGCACCTGCAATAAGGGGCTTGGTTTCTATCGGGATCAATGTATTTAAAAAGAAAATGCCTTCCGCTAATTGTTCGGAAGCGGTCGGTGCCTCGAACTGCTCAGGCGTCTGAATATCTTGCGCCATCGCGGTTGTGCTGAGCGCTGTCGCCAAAGCGGCTGCGCCAAATGTATTTGTATAAGACATGAGTGTTTCCCTATTATGAAATATATTAAGTAATAGGAAAAACTATCCACGCCCCGCCTTAAAGTCAATACGAAAAATGAATCTGTAAATTACCCCTGTTCAGAGTTACTCTTTCGCCGATAAACCGCGTAATGTCCTTGCGGGTTTTTATCCAGCGCCGTGGAGACACCGGGAAAATAAACGCGCCGATCAAAAGATAGCGTTTCGACGCGCTCAAAATTGGCAAATGCCTTGCGGAATTCGGATTGCATTTCATAAAAATCGATAAAATCAAACCCGTCAAACCCCAGCGCATTTTCCAGCACAATCATCACATCGGGCTCAAGGCGCGCCATATCCTGCGCCACCATATTTGTATATTTTTCCTTATAGGCCTCCAGCTCGCCGCGCGTCATCTTCGGCTTGCCACCCTCCCGCAGCGCCTGTTCAGCGCCCAGAATTGATGGCATATACCACATAGAGGTAAAGCGTGAGGCGTGAAACGCATCGTGATAAACGCTCAAGCGGTGGATATTATCCGAGATATCGGTAAGCAATAAAAATCGGCATTGGCGCTCCTTCGGGCAGTAAGTATCAAGCGCTTTGGAGAGGGGCAAAGATCGGAACGCCTCATGGGTGAGCGCGGAAGACGGGGCGCCGCGCAAGGTCATAACGGCAAGGCCGATACATAGTATTGCAACCCCCAGCGCGACCCCGTCCCGCGCATAATGCCGCAGGAAATAAAACAAGCCCGCAATCCCTGTCATAAACCATAGGCTCAGATATGGAATGCGCTGGTAATTCAGCGCCTTACCCTGAACCAGATAAGGAATAAACAGCGCCAGCACCATAACGGATAGAAAATACAAGACGCGCTTTTCCTGCGCGGTAATAGAAGTGGTGCTGAGCACACCGATAAAAATTACCAGCAAACTGGCGCATACGGTTAAATCAAACCAGATGGCGGGATGGCGGTTGCCCGTATACAGGCGTAAACTGTCTGGGAACACCACGCTTAGAAAATCAAAGAAAAACACGTATAGCACGAACACGTACACAAGAACGCCAATCGCCAACGCCATAAAATCAGGCGCGAGGATAACCTTGAAACGCTCGCCTTTGATAAAACGGTGCAAGAGCAGTAGCGTTGGAATTAACCCGTAATGGGGTTTGAGCAATATTAGAACCGTGCCGAATATAAACGCGCCCCATAAAAGGGTGCGCGGCACATTAATCTTATGCAACAAGACCATTTGCCCCAGCACAAACGGGAATAGTCCCAGCAGCACCAGATGATCGCGGTCACCAAAATCCAGCGAAGGGACAATCACTTGGGTGAGCGCGTAGCCCATAAGAAGCGCATGTTTGCTTCCCGCATCGAAAAAATCGAGCCGCCAGAGCAGTTGCGCGCTTAAAACCAGCGAAACGCCCAACAAGCCAAGCGTGTAGAAAAAATGCGCTTCATAAATCTCCAGCCCGCTCAAGGACTGTAACCAGAGCACAGGCACGTAAATAAGAATACTGAGCGGCGGGTTGGTCTCGTAATACATCTCGGAGAATTTATGCCCCTCCAACATCCTTTGCGCAAAAGAGGTCAAAATCGCCAGATCGGAATCGTAAACCAGCCCGTATAAATTCCACAAATAAAGCCCGAGCAGCACGCATAGCGCCGCCCAGCAAAACTGGATCATCGATCTGGATAACGCGTCATGGCTGTCTGTTTGTATCATTATCTTTTTGAATATGAAGTGGCGCTGCTGCGTTTATCATAGCGCAAAGCCCGCCTTGTTCCAATACTATCGCTACCCCGCATTAAAACTGGAAGAGCCATAATATAGCTGATACTATTATCACCGTTATTCTCAACTCTGCCTTGGGGGATGAAAGGGGAAATGAGTATGGATTTATCGGTTGTCGTACCGTGTTACAACGAAGAAGAAAGCCTTGCCGAGCTGCATCGCCGCGTTTTGGCTGCTTGCAAAGCCGCCCCCGTAAAAACCTTCGAAATTATTCTGGTCAATGATGGCTCCCGCGATCAAACTCTGTCCATTATGCAAGACCTCGTCAAGGCCGACCCGCATGTGGTTTCGGTAAATCTGTCGCGCAATCATGGCCACCAGCTGGCCTTAAGCGCCGGTCTGGCCGAGGCCAAAGGCGCTTATATTTTCGTGTTGGACGCCGATCTGCAAGATCCGCCCGAACTGTTAACTCCCATGTTGAACCGCGCAAAAACAGGCGGCATTGATGTCGTCTACGGCCAACGCGCCGCACGTCAGGGTGAGACATGGTTCAAACTCTTCTGCGCCAAAACCTTCTACCGCGTATTATCCTTCCTCTCTGAAACCGAAATACCCGAAAATGTCGGCGATTTCCGTTTGATGAGCCGCCGCGTGCTGGACACCTTGCTTTCCATGCCTGAACAACAACGCTTTATTCGCGGCATGATCGCCTGGATCGGATTCAAACAGGAAGCTTTTCTTTATGAGCGCGACGCCCGTTATGCGGGGGTGACCAAATATCCATTTTTAAAATTGATCTCTTTCGCCATTGATGCCATCGCAAGTTTTTCCGTCCGTCCCCTGCGTATTGCCATCCCCTTTGCCCTATTCGGCGCGTTTCTGGCGGGAGTACTCGGTCTGGGCGCGGTTTACAGTTATTTCACAGGCGGCACGATCACGGGCTGGACCTCACTGGCCTGCATTATTACGGGCTTTGCCTCACTCCAATTGCTATGCATCGCGCTGATCGGGGAATATGTTGGGCGCATGTATATAGAGGTCAAACGTAGGCCGCTCTTTATCGTGGCCGATCTTATGCGCAGCCCCAAAAAAGCCGCGCCGAAACGTGCACCAGCAAAAAAGGCTCCGGCCAAAAAGGCGCGATAGATGGATCAAACCTACTACCGCCAAATGGCCGCCCTGCAATCCGATCATTGGTGGTATGAAGGCCGCCGCGCCATACTGGCCAGCATGATAAAAGCCCTCCCCCTTCCTAAATCCGCGCAAATATTAGAGGCCGGATGCGGCCCCGGTGCCAATCTCACCATGCTGTCCTGTTTCGGCGAGCTGAGCGCGTTCGAGCCGGATGAATTCGCCAGCCAGCACGCCGCGCAAATCTCCGGCGTGAACGTCAAAACTGGAACCCTGCCGGATCAAATACCCTTCGGCCAGAATTTCGATCTGATCGGCGCCTTTGATGTGATCGAGCATATCGAGGATGATACCGCCGCGCTAACCGCCCTACGCGCTCAGCTCAAAGACAGCGGCTATGCACTCTTTACCGTGCCCGCCCATCAATGGCTATGGTCGCATCATGACGAGATTAATCACCACAAGCGCCGCTACACCCGCAAAAGCTTTAAAGCCGCATTAGAGCGCGCGGGATTTCATGTCGAGAAAATCTCGTATTACAATATGTGGCTGTTCCCGATGGCCGTGGCCGTACGCGCTATAAAAAAGTTCGGCGGTGCCCGAGAAGAGAGCGATGTTAGCATGCCAGCCCCAGCGGTCAACAAAGCCCTGCGGTGCCTGTTTGCCTCCGAGCGCCATCTATTAAAGCATATAAACCTGCCCTTCGGCCTATCACTGCTCGCCATATGCAAGAGGCAACCATGAGCGGCACCCTTAGCGATTTGATGCGACAATTCATCGTCTTTTGCGGAGTGGGACTGATCAATACCGCCTTCGGTCTGGCGCTCATATTGATTCTTTCGGAGGTTTTAGGCGTAAATTACATCGCCGCCAATGCGTTGGGGTATGCGGGCGGGTTGGTGCTGGCCTATTTTCTTCACCGCAACATCACCTTTAAACGTAGTGCCGCAGCCAGCTGGAGCCGCGCGGAATTTATCACCTTCGCGGTAGTTTTCATCTTCGCCTATCTCGTGCAGCTCGGCGCGCTTGTTTTGCTGGTGCAAATCTTCGGCGTGCCTATATGGCTGGCGCAAGTGCTCGCGATTTCTATTTATGTTATCCTGAACTATTCAGGCAACCGCATGATTACATTTCAATCCAATATGAAAGACCAGCCATGAAAAAAATCGTTATCACAGGCGGCGCGGGCTTTATCGGCTCCCACATTGTCGACCATTTCGCAGGGCTATATCCGGATGCCCATATCACCGTTTTTGATAAAATGACTTATGCTGCCGATATTCACAATATTATGCACTTGATTGAAACGCGCCGTATCGAATTTATTGTGGGCGATGTTTGTGACCTGCAAAAATGTTACGCGGTATTGGAGGGGTGCGATTTGCTCATCCATGCCGCCGCGGAGAGCCATGTTGATAATTCTTTCGGTAACTCGCTGGAATTCTCCCGCACCAATGTGCTGGGAACCCATGCTTTGATGGAGGCCGCGCTAAAATCCGGTGTGCCCAAAATCATTCATGTCAGCACTGATGAGGTATACGGCGAGGTTATAGAAGGACGCGTGGACGAGCGCGCGCATCTTGCCCCCACCAACCCCTATTCCGCGAGCAAAGCCGCCGCCGATATGATTATCGAGGGGTACAAGAAATCCTTCCGCCTACCTGTTATGACAGTGCGTTCGAACAATATTTTCGGCATCCGCCAGTTCCCTGAGAAGATTATCCCGAAATTCCTACTCATGATGATGATGGGTGAGAAACTTCCCCTGCATGGCAATGGTGAGAATATGCGCCATTTCTTGGCCGCCAAGGATCTATGCATCGCCCTTGACCTGGTAGTGCAAAAGGGTGAGATCGGCGCGATTTATAATATCGGCACTCTGGATGAATATAAAAATATCGAGGTCGCAGAGATGATTTGCGCCCTGTTCGGCGAAGATCCGAAAAACGCCATTACCTTCATTCCCGACCGCCCGTTTAATGATGCGCGCTATGCGATTACATGGGAGCCGCTCAAGGCGCTGGGCTGGAAACCCGAAATACATCTACGTGATCAACTTCCCGCTATGGCGGCGTGGTATTACGATAATTTTGCGCGCTTCGTCAAAGACGGCGAAAAGCCCCTGCGCGCGCCCAAATCCTTAAAAGCTGCCTAAAACCATGACGAGCCGCGTAACAGTCATTGGTCTTAACAGCTTTCTGTCCAAAGCGCTTCGGCAAAATTCGGCCGCGCAAACCTGGCGCTATATCGGGCATGAAGAGGCATTGTCGGATATAAGTTGGATCGGCAAAACCGATACGCTCATAAACTGCGCCTTCCATCCCGATCTGCGCAGCGGAGCTTATTCGCCCATCAAGGACGTAGATTTCATGCTGGCGGGTTATGTGCAAACACACCCCGTACACTACATCATGCTCTCCAGCCGCGCGGTGTACGGCGAAGCGCCCGCAGATCTTATACTGCGCGAAGACATGCCGCCTGTACCCGATACACCTTACGCGAAAAACAAATACGCCAGTGAACAAGCACTAACCAAGCTTCTACCGCCCGAACGCCTAACTATTTTGCGCATGAGCAATATCTTCGGAGCAGAGCGTGGACGCTCCACCTTTTTCGGCCAAATGCTGAGCGGATTATTGGATGAAGGCTTAATGCGCTTTGATATTGCCCCTGACGCCGCGCGCGATTTTCTCTCGTCTAAATGCTGGGCGGAGTATATCGCCAAAATTGCCGCCGCGCCCAAAGCAGGGCTTTATAATATCGGCGCAGGCTTCGGAACAACCACACAAAATCTGGCAGAGAAAATGATCGAAGCAAATGGGGCAGGCCGCGTGGAATATGCGGGCGAGTCCCATAAAGGGCAATTCATTCTGGATGTTAGCAAAGCCAAAGCAGCGTTTAATCTAGAACCCTACACCAAAAACGATCTCAAAATGGACTGCGAAACCGTTATACGCGAAAGCCGATAGCCTTAACCGATATCGCGCATCACCTTCACCACAAAGCCGCGCCCCTCGAGCGTTTCGACAATTTCCTGCACATGATTGGTATCGCGCGCCTCGATCACGATATCCAGCTCGGCGCGTTTCAACGAGACCGTCTGCATCATGCGCTGGTGGATAACCTCGACCACATTGGCGCCGCCCGTGCCGATAATCCCGGCAATGTCGGAAAGCTGGCCGGGTGTATCATCAATTTCAAACCGCAGGCGCGTAATGCGCCCATCGCGCACAAGGCCGCGCATAATAAGGGTCGAGAGCAGACGCGAATCGATATTCCCCCCGCAAACAACAAGGCCAACCTTCTTGCCCTTATATTTCTCGATATTATTTTGTATCACCGCCAGCCCCGCGCCGGCCGCGCCCTCTGCGACCAGCTTTTCCATGGAAAGGAAATCAAAAACGGCTTCCTCGATTTGCGGCTCGGTCGCGCTATCCACGCGGTCAACCAAACGATTGATAATCTCTATATTTTGTTTTGCTGGCGCTTTCACGGCAATTCCTTCGGCCAGTGTTGATCCGCCTTTCGGCCCGCCGCGCCCTTCTTGCGATGCTTTCACAGCGTCATATAAATCGGCCTGCGCGCCCACAACTTCGATATCCGGCTTCATACCCTTCAGCGCTGTCGCCACGCCGCCGATCAAACCGCCCCCGCCGATGGGAACGACCACGACATCCAAATCAGGATAATCTTCCAGCATTTCAATGCCCAGCGTACCTTGGCCGGCGATAATGGCCTCATCATCAAAGGGGTGAATAAAGGTGAAATTATTTTCCTTCGCAAGGCGCATCGTCTCTGACACCCCCTCATCAAAGCTTGTGCCATACAAAACCACGTGCCCGCCGAAATCCTCGGTGCGCTGAATTTTGTTAAACGGCGTGCCGATCGGCATAACAATCGTGGCCGGAATGCCGAGGCGCTGCGCATGATAAGCCACGCCTTGCGCATGGTTGCCCGCGCTACAGGCGATTACCCCGTTCTTGCGCTGCTCCTCGCTCAGGGTGAGTAGCTTATTGAGCGCCCCGCGCGCCTTAAAGGCATTGGTGTGCTGCAAATTCTCCAGCTTAAGATACAGATCAATGCCCAGATGTAAGGAAAGCCGGGCCGCCCGCACAATCGGTGTGCGGATCGTGGAAGATTTAATCGCCTTGTGGGCTTTTTGGATATCTTCGAATGTAACAGCCATGGGTTTTCCTTTTGTATCAGAAGCTAAGCCAGCCACCTTAGAACTCTCACCCGCCAAAATCAAACACTACAGACCTGCCTGTGGTCAGTTTTTTAAAAAGATTAGGGAATAGTAGCTTTGTTTGATAGAATCATTGTAGCAAAGTCACGAAAAGAGGATCCCTCTTGAGTTTAAGAAAACAGCGTTTTCATACACACCATCCGGCGAGCTTCACCATTCGCCACCTGACTTTGTTACCCCACCTCATCCGTAAATATTGGCCACCACACCGCCCCCATGCGCATCTAAGGCGAAGAGCATCCTATACGCTCTCCTCTTCTCCGCCCTTTGCCCCTGCGCACTGGAAAGGAGGCGGCCCATAATTGCGATCACCCCAAAAGGAGCCATCCACCATGTCTAAGAAATCACGTAAAACACGCGGTAATTCTAATACAAAAAAAGACAATGTCGTACATTCCATGTTTGACGAGTCTTACGCCTCTAAAGGCAAATCAGGTAGCTGGCACCCTTTGGATGATGAAATTGACGCAAAGCGCGATAAGAAATTTGTCAAAACCATCAAACCCCGCTCAAAAGGCCAAGAGATACTCATGAAAGCCATTCAGGAACATTCCCTGACGCTGGCAATTGGCCCCGCCGGAACGGGAAAAACCTACCTCGCCATCACCGCCGCCGTCGAAGCCTTGGAAAAAGGCGAGGTCGAACGCATTATCTTGTCCCGCCCCGCGATGGAAGCAGGCGAATCTTTGGGCTACCTGCCCGGCGATATGCATGAGAAAATGGCCCCGTACTTACGCCCGCTATACGATGCACTCGGCGATCGTATGGGCGGTAAGAAAGTACGTTCCTATATAGAAGAAGGCATTATCGAGATTGCCCCTGTCGGCTTCATGCGCGGACGCACGCTGAACAATGCTTATGTTGTTATCGATGAGGCGCAGAACTGTACCTACGTCCAGCTCAAGATGTTGCTCTCGCGCTTGGGATGGCATTCCACGATGATCGTCACGGGCGATCCCGACCAGACCGACCTCCTACCTGAGCTTTCCGGCCTCGATAAAATCGCCAAACGTCTGGATGCCTTAAAAACCGTGGCGGTGGTGAAACTGGATCAAAAAGACATCGTCCGCCACCCCCTCGTCGCCGAAATGCTGGACGTGCTGTAGCGCACTTTTGTCCACCTTTACCAATATTTAACATTTCTCGGATACTCTAGGCATAAGTTTAACCACAAGGGGAAACGCCTAAGGTGTCCGAGACAATGCAAAACAAACAGACCTACAGCATCCATTTGATAACCGCCGAGATGGGCGGACCGGGATCACAGGTCTATAATCATATTCGTTTCCGCAATCATTTGGGTCAAGATGCCCTTGCGTTTCATGGCGTGGCTGTCCCGCGTTCCGCCGATGGCTCCCGCGCCCTGCGCGTGATCATGGCGCCCGTTCAAGGCAATGGATTGCCCGCCAAAAATTTCCGCATCGTCAATGAATCCTGCGTTTTCGAAGGCAGCGCCGAGGAATATCTGCACAAGCTGGCCTGCGCCGGCGATGCTGCCAATTTTGTGAACCAAC
>Ga0098074_1001297_pt1 | contig 13086 bp, 15 predicted proteins | sample 32_taG_FD_75064 | JGI IMG/M metagenome (GOLD analysis project Ga0098074, IMG submission 75064) | Marine viral communities from the Gulf of Mexico - 32_GoM_OMZ_CsCl metaG | ecosystem: Environmental > Aquatic > Marine > Oceanic | place: Atlantic Ocean: Gulf of Mexico | collected 2015-07-12
CTCCGCCCCGAAATCGCCCGCTTTGTCGTGCCGCTTGGCGCCACCATCAATATGGACGGCACCGCGCTTTATCAAGCCGTAGCAGCCGTCTTTCTTTGTCAGGTTTTCGGTATAGACCTTAGCCTTGGCGAGACGGTTCTGCTGGTCGCTACAACCGTCGGCGCCTCCATCGGCACGCCCGCAACGCCCGGCGTCGGCCTCGTGGTTCTGGCCACAATCCTGAGCGGGCTTGGCGTACCCGCCGAGGGCATTGCGCTCATTATAGGGGTCGACCGCATATTGGATATGTGCCGCACAACGGTCAATGTCACGGGAGATTTAACGGCCTCCGCCATTATGGACCGTTGGATCAAGAAATAGATTTAAGAGGCGGCCAAATCCAGATAGATACGGTTACCGTATTGCGCGTTGGGCTTTAAAGCCGCAGAGCCTAGAATTTTAGCAGGCTTTTTAAGCTCAAGTGCCAAAATCGTGCCGCCATTTCCTGATGCCTGTGTGGTGTAACCTTTAATCAGCGGATGGTTCATTAATTTCTGCTCCGCCGCAGACCATCCCGCATCGCTAAGCTCGATCAGCAGCAAGTTCTCATCATTATCAATATCGGCGCGGTATTTACTCGCCCCTGTCAAATCCAAAACCAAACGGGTCTTACCCGGATGCTCCCCTGTACGAACGGCGCGTACAACCGTCGCACCCCCCCCGCCAGAGGCAGGCTGAGACGGAGCCGCAGCCCTGGCAACAGGCGCGGGAGCCGGCGCGGGTTGAGCCGAGGCGCTACCCAGCGGACGCAATGGCGCAGCCTGCGTTTTACGCGTGCTGTCCAGTAAAGCCTCGCTCGTTGTTCCGGTATCATTAAAAACGCGCGCCTCTTCGGGCACGGGCGGCTTGTGTGCGGGGCGCGCTGAAATTTCCTGTATGGTTTTATCTAGTTGATTATCAGATACAATCAAATTGGACAGCGGCGGCAACAATTTATCAAAATCATCGCGCAAATTATTCACTTCACGCTCGATACGTACAAGGCGGAAATGCACATCCTCACCGCCTGGTGAGCCCTCAACACCCGCAAGGCGTTCTTCGGGGATAAACTGGCGCTTGGCTTTATTGGCCGGATTAACCTGCTTGCGTGCATTGCTGTGCAGATTTACGGGGTCGCCCGCGCTCTGACGGTCTTCCACCATCGCCCAGCTTCCCTCGGCGGCCAGAATATCTTCCGTGGTCTCGGCGCGCTCTCCGGGGGCCGCGGTCGTGCCATCATATGTATTTTCCATCGGGCCGCACGCGGCGCTTAAGGCGACAAGGGAACACGCACCAAGTGTAAGAAAGAATTTATGTGACATATATAAAGACCATTAAAATTGCTGATAGGTCATTTTTTTAGACTTGCGCAGATTCGTCAAGACCTGCTGGATAGAATACCCCTCTTGTCCACACACCATTAACGGAGCCTCATATTTCCATAAGTTTCTGCTTTTGTATATATTTTCCAAATCCTGTAAACTTTAAAGAAAAATTAATCCATTCACACGATGATGGATAAAAGAAGATAGAGGGCCAGAATATGAATAAGAACCAGACTCCAAAACCGTTTTACATCAAACGCAACTTGCTTGCGTGCCTCGAGACAGCCCTGTTTATGAAACAAGGCGCCGAGCGTTTCTCGGTCAGCTATATCGGCATGAAACGATCTTTCATCATTCCGTTTCTGGTGCTCCCCATCTCTATCGCAACCATGATCACAGCGCACCCAGAGGGCAACCTAAGCGGCGGCGTCATGCAGGCACTGGCCGTTATGTACGGCCTGCGTACCGTTTTATACCTCGCCGTTTTTTGTACCATCATGTATTTCATGGCCAAAAATATGAACCGCATGAGCAATTATTGCCGCTTCATCACCGCCAATAACTGGTTGGTTATTCCCGCGGCTGTTTTAATGCTCCCGCTTTCGCTCGCCTTTATGGGCGGATACTACGAATGGGCGGAAATTTATCCGATGATGGTTTGCTTTACGCTATATTCTTACGCCTATACAGCCTTTATGGCAGCGCATGTTCTTCGTATACCGCTGGAACTTGCCGCATTCGTGTCCATCTGCTCTATGGCGGTAAATCAAACAGCGCTGGATGTGATGAAATGGCTCGGCATGCAGGGCGCACAGCTTTTCGCCTAATCCCAGAATTTTCATATAAGCACCCTTCAATGCTATAATAAAAAAAGGTAGAGTATTATAGCTATTTGGAGGCAGTCCATGAGCAACACAAGGCAAGCCCAAACCATGAGCGCCCCACTAGGCGCTCTGGAATGCGCATTATTCATGAAACAGGGAATTTCGCGGTTTAACGCAGATCTCCCTGCTATGTTGAAATCCTTCTTGATTCCGCTGGCGTTTTTACCGCTCTCATTTATCGGATTATATTATTCACAAGACAAAGGCCTGAACTCGCAAGTGTTTCATATGAATATTTGGCCTTTTTATTTGTTGGAAAAACGTTTTTCACATCGCTGCTGGGCCTTGCCATGATTTATGGCTTTGCAAGATATTACGACCGCACCCAACATTTCTACCGCACCATAACCGCCGGAAATTGGGCGAGCATAGCGCCCACCCTTCTGTTTTTACCTGTGCTCTATAGCATGAGCATGGGCTGGCATAGCTGGGAAGAGGTGCACCCTGTCACAATCGTATTTTCCATCTACACCTATGCACTGGCAGGATTCATTCTGACCTTTGCGCTGAAAATTCCATGGGAAATGGCGGGCTTTCTAGCCATATGTGGCATGGCGATTAATGAAACGGGTTTTGATGTTCTGTACTGGCTTGCGTCTTAGGCGCCGTTTTGTCTTCGATTCCTAAATCCTCCGGCTCCGCACCGAAACGGGAAAGGAACGAGATAAATAGGCGCGGCTTATAAGACATCGCCATGTGGGAGAACAATAAGATTACCCACGCCAGCGTCAGCACTGGCTGGGGCACGCCGAAATAAATTCCGAAATACCCGATGCCGCCCAATATAAAGCCCCAGAGCAGAACAAGCACGGTCGAACGCCCAACCGGAATTCCGGCATGAATGAAATGGTGGTGGAAATGCCCGCGGTCCGGTTCGAAAGGGTGCTTACCCTCTTTGACGCGGCGGTAGAACTGCCCGCACGCATCAATAACAGGCAGGGCGATAATCCACGCAATCATAATCGGCACTACGATCGGGTCAGGCTCATGCGCCAATCCGATGCAATACCACGCCAGCACAAGCCCAAGCCCGAGCGAGCCTGCATCCCCTAAGAAAATCGAAGCCTTACTGCGAAACGGATGGCGCATATTATAAAACAAAAACCCGAGGATACAGGCCATTAAAATGGACATATGAAAAAACGGCGCCCATGCCCCAACCAGCGCGCAAGCCAGCATAAGCCAGCCCACTACAATCGCGCTCTTTCCCGCGGCCAGACCGTCCAGGCCATCCATCAAATTGATCGCATTTACAAATAAGGTGACGGCGATAATCGAAAACGGAATCGACATAACCCCGAGTCCTAAATTACCAAAACCGAACAAATCGCCCAGATGATACAGTCGTGCATCACCAACGACCACAATAACGCTTGCGGCCACAATTTGCACAAAGAACCGCACCCATGCACCGATATGGAATTTATCATCCAGCGCTCCTGTAATCAGTATCAGCGCCAGCGCCATGTAAAGCGGCCAATAGGTCCCAAAATCCATGCCCGCAAAATAGCCAATCACCATGTAAACCGGAAATATTACAAGGCCGCCGACAAGCGGCACTTCATCATCATGCGTCTTGCGCCCACCCGGCTTATCGGTAAAGCCCGTCGCAATTGCCGCCTTACGCGCCAACGGAATAAGGGCGAGCACAGCCAAAAACGCACCAAGAGTCAGCATCAGGGGAATTATTGTATCAATATCAAGCACTTCATTCATGAACGGCAATTTATCATCCTTACGCCTTAAACCCTACTAATAATACAAAAACTGTTCACAGAAAACGATGCGGTGAGAGCGCCTTCAGCGTTGCATCGGGAACACCAACAGGCCGGCCGGCAATTTGATCCATAAGAATTTGCGCCGCCATGTGCGAACTTAATATGCCGTGCGACCCATGCCCGCCCGAAATATAAACATCTTTTCCGCCCACTTTTCCAAGATGCCCGACAACCGGAAAGTAATCACGCGTCGTGCACCTTACGGAAGCGCGGCTTCCTATAACCTCCATGCCCTGCACTATCGCTGGCGCAACAGCTTGCAAAGCATCAATATTTTTCTGATTATCTTCTTGAATAATATTGCTGTGATCCAGCCAGCGTTGAAATGTGGCGCCTATCATATGCTCGCCGCTCTTATCCGTCGCGCTGCAATACCCGCCATAATTCAGATTACATTTAAGGTTCGCGCTGGTCGCGCTGGCCCGTACTTTTGTAATTTGCCCCCGCACAGCGCCAAAGGGAATATGTGCCGCCAATTCAAAACGCTTCAATTCGACCGCATTGGCCAACACAATAATATCGGCATCTATATCAGCGAGCGCCTTATCGTCTAAAGTCTCACCATATCGAACTTCGACTTCACGAGCATAGTACGCACATAATTTAGGTGGGCTGACATATCCGCTTTGCCGCAAAAAAAGCCCCTCGAAATCAAGATCAATTCCGGCTTGTTTCGATACGTCTCCTTTTGAAAGCATGTGCATATCTTTTTCATTCCAATTCCAGTTTTTCACTGTTTTTGAAAACTGCTTGGCTTTGCGGTCATCCACACTTAAATGCATTGTACCGCATTTATGCCATCCAATACCCCCACCGGCATCTTGCGTGATGCCATCAAAAAGCTTAATAAGCGATTGAAATCCAATCGAATAATAATAAGCGTGCGGCGTCATTTCCGCACTGATGCGCGGGCTCACCATTCCCAACGCGTTACCGGAAGCAGCGCTTGAAAGTGCGCCAGATTGCTCAAATATAATAGGATACAAGCCGTTCCGTATACATGAATATGCAGCAGCGCAGCCCGCTAAGCCGCCACCAATAATTGCTACTTTTACCATCTTATTCACACCCCGAAAATTGCCCGATCAGCATATCCCGTTTGGTGCCAAACCCGCGCACTTTTTGCACCGAAAACCCTACATCTCGCAGCCCGCGCTTCACAAATCCGGCGGCAGTAAATGTCGCTAAACTTGCCCCTGTTTTCGAAAGCCTCGCCATATTGACAAACAGTGTTTCACTCCACATTTCAGGATTACTCGATGGCTTGAACCCATCCAAAAACCAACAATCGACCGGATCGGTTACATCCGCCATCACCTCATTGACATCACCGATAATCAAACTTAGATGCACATTATTATTCAACGTTATTTCATACCGTCCTCGATCCAAACGCTTGGGATAAAGCTCGATTAACTTTTGCAAATGCTCAGGAAACTCATACGCAAACGGCTGCAGATATTCTTCAATTACGTCTCCTCCCAGTGGATATTTCTCAACCGAGATAAAATGCAGGGTCAGCCCTTCCTCCGCACGCTCCTCAAATAATTTCCATGCAGCCAGAAAATTCAACCCCGTTCCAAACCCAGTTTCGAAAATCGTAAAGCGCTCATGCCCCCCAAACGCCGTTGGCAAATTATTTTTCTCCAGAAATACATACCGTGTCTCGGCCAACCCATCGGCAGCCGAGAAATACACATCATCAAATTCTTTCGAACGCGGCGCGCCCTTCATACTTGTTTGATCCATAAACCCTTGTATATTAAACTGTATGAAAATTTGAAAGGTTTATAATGTCGATTGATGCTCTACTAGAACTATCCACGCTTCCTAACCACGCCCCCGCCTTTGATAAAGTCAGCGAGGAAGACTACCTTCCCGCCATCGACAAGGCCATTGCCGAGGCACGCGCCAACATTGAGGCCATTCGTGACAATGATGTTGACCCGACATTCGAGAACACTATCGTCGCCCTTGAGACCTCATCCGAGAAACTGGATCAGGCCACCAGCATCTTTTATAACAATCTCTCTGCCGTCGGTGGGGATAAACTGCACGAGCTGGCCGAAAAAATCGGCCCCGTATCTGCGGAATTCTCCAACGACATCATGCTGGATGAAAAACTCTTTGCCCGTGTAAAAACCGTTTATGACGCCAAAGACAGGCTGAATTTAACCGAAGAACAACAAACCTTGCTGGATAACACCTATAAAGGTTTTGTCCGCTCCGGCGCCCTGTTGGACGAGACCAAGAAAGCGCGCTACCGTGAAATTGCGCAGGAAATGAGCACGCTCGGCCCACAATTTATGAACAACGCCAAAAAATCCATGGAAGCGTTCGAGCTTGTAATTGATAACGAAGACGAACTATCAGGCATACCCGAAGGTGCAATCGAAGCCGCTAAAATGGCCGCCGATGAAAAGGGCTATACAGGCAAATATCTCTTCACCCTCGATTTTCCGAGCTACCTGCCCGTCATTCAATACGCGGATAACCGCGATATTCGCGAGAAAATATGGCGCGCAATGGCCACCCGCGCTTGGGCGGAAGACGGCTCCGACCCGCATGACAATTCAGAAAACGCCAAGAAAATTGCGCGCCTTCGTCACGAGCGCGCAAACCTGCTGGGCTATAAAACTCACGCCCATTACGTGCTGGAGCGCCGCATGGCCGAAACACCAGAGACCGTGCTGGAGTTTCTAGACAAGCTGAAAACCGCCTATAAACCCGCGGCAGAGAAAGATCTGGAAAATCTAAAAGCCTTCGCCAAGGACGAGCACGGCCTTAATGACCTTAAACCGTGGGACGCCACCTATTACAGCGAGAAATTAAAGCAAAAGCTTTTCGATTTCTCTTCCGAAGATCTTCGCCCCTACTTCCCGCTGGATAACGTTCTGAAAGGCTGTTTCGAACATTTCACCAAGCTTTTCAACCTCACCTTCACCCGCAATACCGATTACGCCGTGTGGCATGAAGATGTCAAAGCCTTCGATGTGCATGACCAAACCAACGGCACTTTTGTTGGTACACTTTATGGTGATTTCCATCCACGCAGCGGCAAAAAAGACGGCGCATGGAAAACATCCTACCGCGATCAAGGTTTGCTAGGCGGCAAGGTGCAGCGCCCCGTGATCGCTATCGTGTGCAATTTCACCAAACCGACAAAAGAGCGCCCCTCCCTGCTCAGCCACGGCGAAGTGACCACATTGTTCCACGAGATGGGCCACGCTATTCACGCACTGCTCTCTGATGTCACCTATCAATCGCTGGCCGGCACAAATGTCCTTTGGGATTTTGTCGAGCTGCCTTCTCAGGTGCAAGAAAACTGGTGCTACGAAAAGGAAACCCTTGATCTGTTTGCCCAGCATTACCAGACCGGCGAGACCATTCCGCAAGACCTGATTGATAAAATCATCAAGGCAAAGAATTTCATGGTCGGCATGGGCGGCTTGCGCCAGATCAGCCTCGGCACGCTAGATATGCAATGGCACGCTTTTGACCCCGCGCGGGTTGGCGATGTGGCCAAATTCGAAGACGACGTTCTGGCCGATTTCAAACTGTTCGAACGCCTCGGCGGCCCGACCTCCACGGCCTTCAATCACATCTTCGCTGGCGGCTACAGCGCAGGTTATTACAGCTACAAATGGGCGGAAGTTCTGGATGCTGACACGTTTGAGCTCTTCCTCGAGACCGGCCTGTATAACCGCGAAACCGCAGAGAGCTATAAAAATCACGTCCTATCACGCGGCGGCAGCCTGCCTCCCAATGTGCTCTATCAAAACTTCCGCGGCCGTGATGCCGATCCGGATTCCTTGCTCCGCCGCGAGGGCCTGATAAAACCCGCCACGGAAAAGGTCGCTTAGAAAGCCTGTTTCGAAGTATTTTGGTTGTTAATTAGGAATGATGAGCGATGCGTAGATTACTACGCGAGCGAAGAATGACGACAGAAACAATCAAAAGACGAAGAAATAAAAGAAGCCTGATAGGGATAAATCTCTACCAGGCTCCAGGCGTGTGTGGGGTTCCTATGCTTTCCAGGCCAGCAGGAACAACGCTGACCGTTGATTATCAAGGCTGCAATGCTTGCGCCCTGACAATTCTTTTGCGTCTTTTCCCTGAAATCTCTATCATTCAGAATAAAGCCGAAACGGTTCAGTAGTCCCAGTGAGTGTAACCAGCCTGTTAACTAGTAAAATTCTTTTGATTTTTACGCTGTTGGCGACATTATCAATCAATCCTCAATCCGTCAACGAATTATAATACAATAAAATGCCGAAAAATATGCGCGCGCGCTCATTTCTTTAAGTGATTTTAAAACATTAAAACGTAATATAATTAAAGGGGAAAAAACTAAGGACGAAATCATGTCAAATCCACTGGATGGGAAATACCGTATTACTTCAACGACCAGCTATAAAGGGCCGATTGAGAAGCGCAGTGACGGCGAGACCGAAATCCGCAGCGGCAAAACCAGCCGCGTTGATGACGCACGCTGCAAATGGACCAGCACATTCGAGATCATGAATGACAACGAGGTGAAAATGACCTCTGTCGCCGACCCGGGTGATGCGGCCATTGATTTTTTGCTCACCGCGCCTGATGGAACGCCCACGCGTGAGGTAACAACATACGAAGCCAGCCTGAAACTATCCCGCAAAGGCGACGACCAGATCCAGATGTCGGGGCAAATCCACTACGGCAATGATGTGGTGTTTCTCACCATGCGCAAAATCGGCCCACTGGATTAGATTAAATAGCACATGTGATTTGAAACAACGGTTCAAATTGTATCAGGCAAGTGCGAGGCCGACCGAGAAGGCGTAAGCATGCCCGGCGTTTGAGGGTTTGCATTAAAAAATGACCTTTTTTAGTGCAAATCTTATGAAACAGAAGGAAAAATCTCCATCAGCATACAGCGCGCCGAGCCGCCGCCATAGCGCTCCAACGTTTTCAAATCGCTGTGAATAATGGTCTTGTAATGGGCTTGCATGGCTTTTAGCTGCGCAGGGCTAAGCGCGCCAAAGGCCGCATCCGACATCACCAACATTTTTTCAGCCCCCGTGCCAATAACCTCCAGCGCATTGCCGCAATTGGCCTGTAATTGCTCCATGGTAAATTCCACGACATCATGGCTGGCGGAGAGGCGCTCAAGCACACGGGCACGGTCTTTGTCCTCAATACAGGGGCTGCAAAGCCCCGCCATGGCGCTGCCGATATACATTAAAAAATCGGTGTGATAAACGGGCAATCCTTGGTGCGAGCGCGTCTCGAATATCTCCATCTCATAGCCCATAAGCGCGCCCCATTTCTCAACCAGCTCGCGGTTGGTGCGGGCAGAAAGACCTGAATACCCGACCTTATTCACATGATCCGATACGATGCTGGCCGTACTTTCCAGAAACATCTCCCGCGCCTCGAAATCGCTCCAATCAATGAAATCGGGATAGGCAGCTTTAAAAGCCTCAATCACCTCGGGGGCTCGCTCGGCGCGGCGGTTGGTATTGCGCATGGGATAGAGGAAAAACTGCCCGTCCTGATGCGTCGACATCCAGTTAGGAAAGACCATATCGGGGCAGGCCTCATACCCTAGCGCCGTGGTCACAATCACGCCTTGCCCGATTAATTCATCCCGAAAAGCGCGAAACTCCCGCAAGGCACTTTTAAAAATTGCCTCGGGGTTTTCCTGCGCGCCATCCTTCACCTGATAGACATTGGTGTCCATCGTCTCGGGATTGGCATAAAAACAGGCCGGCTCTATCATAAAGATATGTCTTGTCGATTGGGAACGCATCGTTAACCCTCCTTGCCTCTGCCGTTTCAATTTAACCACTTATTTTGAATGTCGATTTACTTTACCGAACGGAAAGCATTTTGATAATTATTCTCGTATTCATGAATGCTGGCATAATCGTTTTTACGGCGCAAGATACGGCGCACAGCACGCCCCGAACGCGGAAAGAAATGCACGCGGCGCAAATAGGGTCCGTTCAAATCCTCACTCATAACGATCAGGTTTTTTCGTGCCAGATATTCCTTCACCAGAACATAATTTTTGGTACCGCGGTCTACGGAGTCTCCCTGATAGCTGGTGCCGCCCATAACGCGAATGCGGATGCGGTTTTTCCCAGCCCCCATGCGTTTCAACTGGCCGATACAATTCTCCAACGGCTGGAACGCTTTTTCGATCAAAGCCTGATCAACACGATCTATATGCGGGAAACTCTGCAAAATCATATCAGGGATAAGCAAATACGCCATCCCGCCAATGCCCAAATCCTTATCATGAATGGTAACGACAATGCCTGACCCAATCGTGGCCACCAGCATCTCGCCCGCGCCATCCCCACACCCCGATTCTCCGGGCTCTAAATAATAAGGCTTCGCGCCGAACTGCGCGTTGAAATAATCATTATAATCATTATTGGTGCGGCGGTCAGCACTATCCACCGCCCCTTCAAGGGACGAGGGCTGCGTTGGGTCCGAAACCGGCTCATGATCATCTACCAAAATACTGCTCCTACCATTTCAATAACTCACCCTACAGCATACCAGCTTAATGATTGATAATACATTAACTTATCGTAATATGCCGGGATTGATACCAATCATATAACCGCCCCAAACCATCCTGCAGCGATATCTGCGGCGCCCAGCCCATTGAGCGGACAACGCTGGTATCAAGCCTCTTTTCAAATACACCATCGGGTTTATTGGCCTGAAATTCCAGCGCCCCGTCAAATCCTGTCACGCACTTAATTTCCTCCGCCAACTCAGCAATGGAAATATCCTCGCCAGTGCCCACATTCACAGGGGCCGGGCCCGAATACCGCTCCAGCAGCACCAAAAGCGCCGCGGCCAGATCATCACTATACAAAAACTCCCGTCGCGGCCGCCCGCTTCCCCATACGGATAAAACCTTATCACCTGCCCGCTTGGCCGCATGCGCCTTGGCCATCAGCGCCGGAATAACATGACCGCGCTCCAGATCAAAATTATCGTTGGGGCCATAAAGATTGCACGGCATGACAGATATAAAATCACAGCCATATTGTGCGCGGTAAGCCCTGCACATCTGGGTTCCGGCAATTTTCGCCAGCGCATAAGGCGCATTACTCGGCTCCAACGCACCGCTCATTAAAGCATCTTCCTTAATCGGGCTTTGCGCGTCTTTCGGGTAAATGCAAGACGAGCCCAAGAACAGCAACTTCTCGACCCCGCATAGATACGCGCCATGAATAACATTGGCCTCGATCATCAAATTGTCGTAGATAAATTCGGCAGGCGCAGCCATATTCGCCCCTATACCGCCGACCTTGGCCGCGGCCAGCACCACCACATCGGGCCTATGCTCACTCATCCAACGCTGCACCGCGCCCTGATCCCGTAAATCCAGCCCCGCGCGGGAAACAGTAAGAACTTCATAGCCCTGCGCCTCCAGCAACCGCACAACCGCCGAGCCAACCAGCCCGTTATGTCCGGCAACCCAGATTGTCTTGTTTTTCAGGGGATAAATATTAGGCATGCGCTACAAATAAAGAGAAAACAAAGGGATTGAAACCATGATAATTTGCGTCAAAGCGAAAACGATTGCTTCTGGCCAAGCATTTTCATCTTTTTTATATTTTCGGCGCATACGATAAATGCAATAAAATGCGACAAACAAAAACAATATGCCAATTGGATACATAATTTCCCAAGGATTACCCCAAAAATCTTTATAACGCTGCGCAAAATCAGCATCATTTGCATATTTTTCATCGAAAGCTCTCAATGAAAAATTCTGAATAGACATACATAACAATAAAAAGACCGCCAAAAATATGGAAGCACGGTTTTTCGGCGCTTTTATATCCTCCCAGAAACCTGAATATTTTTTCTTATAAAATGCCTTAATCTTATCTAACACCACTAGGCATCCGCCTTAGCTGCTTTTTTGGCGCTCGGCACAATCTCCGGCCGCGTACCTTCATCTTCATAAATAAACGGCAACGGCTCGAATTCGGGAATAATGCGCTGTTTGGTTTTTACGGATAAAAACGGCCATAAAATTTGCTGCCAGAATTTGGGCGGCATGTAATCCTTCATCCCGATATTTGCGGGCGGGCGGCGGTCTTTGGGGTTTACGAAGGTGCGGAACACATGGTCCCAGATCATGACATTCTCGCAATAATTGCGGTTGCCCTCGCGCAAATCCATGGAATGGTGCCAGCGGTGCAGCTCGGGCGTATTAAACACCCATGAAAGCCAGCCAAACTTCATATCGACATTACAATGCGTCAGCATACCTATAAAAGCGGTCATCGCCGCCATCCATTGAATAACCTCCAGCGGCGCGCCCAGCGCAAGAAGAAAACCCAGCCCCATCAAAATACTAAGCAAACTATCAACAAAGTGAAAGCGCCCCGTATTGAGCAGCCAGAGCTTGGTCACGCTATGATGCACGGCATGAAAGCGCCACACAAACGGAATTTCATGCCCCGCGCGGTGCGCCCAATACAGCATAAACTCGGCCACATACAGCCCCAAAATCACCTGCGCCCAGATCGACCAATCGCGCGGCCAGATGCCGTAATCCAGCGGCTCGGCCATAGGTTTAATAAGCTCCACCAACCCGATCACCCCTGCGAACATAAGCAAGAGCTGCACTGTACCCTTGCTGGATAGCGTGTGCGCAATACTGGCGAGGTTCTGCCCGTCCGGCTTTTGCCATTCCTTTTCAAACGGCATTTTGTTTTCCAACACAAACAAAGCTACAATCAAAAACAAATAAGCCAGATTGAAAAACAAAATCGGCATGCCCGCGGCATAGCCATAAGCATTAATAGCAACACAGATAATCATGAGCGCAGGCCATGTTATCCAGCTTAGCGCTTTATAAAAGCCCGTCTCGGGGTTCATCGGTTTTAAAATTTGCATGGCTTAAATCCTAATTTTATTCAGTATCGCCGCATAAAAGGCGAGCGTCAACCGCGCGCCGCGCGCCGCAGGCGGTCATTAATCGCCGCGCCCACACCCTTATCAGGGACATTCATGACGGCAATCGCACTATGTGCGGGGGTATCAAGGGCGCGCAGCATCGCA
>Ga0098074_1001298_pt1 | contig 13077 bp, 12 predicted proteins | sample 32_taG_FD_75064 | JGI IMG/M metagenome (GOLD analysis project Ga0098074, IMG submission 75064) | Marine viral communities from the Gulf of Mexico - 32_GoM_OMZ_CsCl metaG | ecosystem: Environmental > Aquatic > Marine > Oceanic | place: Atlantic Ocean: Gulf of Mexico | collected 2015-07-12
GCGAGGATGGAGAGGCGCATACCGTGAATGAGGGCAGCAACGGTTGGACTTGCAAGTATCCGGGCGGCGATCCCATGTGCGCCGATGCCGAAGCGGTCAAATGGGCGCAGGCCTATATGGGCCAGGAAAACCCGCCGGACACGCTGGGCTTCGTCTACATGTTGCTCGGAGATGAGGGTGCCAGCAACGTCGACCCCTATGCTGAGGGCGAGACAGCGGACAATGCTTGGGTGCAGACCGGACCGCACGTGATGGTGGTAGGGTCTGGTGCACAGCCATTGCTGGAAAGCTACCCGAAGGAGGTCCCTGATGGAGCCGCACAGCCATGGGTGATGTGGCCAGACACCCCATATGCGCATCTGATGGTCCCGGTCGAGTGAATGGTCGGAGCGCCTCGCAACAGGATGCAGGGGCGCCTGGCTTACCGGTATGCTTTTCCGGCCTTTCTTCACTGTGAAAGCGTCGATGTGGGGAGGGCATTCACAAGCGGGATCGCCAGCCTTGGCCCTGAGGCTCAAACAGTCATGCGGCTCCTTCCTCCCAAAACAGCCGGGTCAGCAACACGAAGACGGTCAGCATCTCGAGCCGCCCGGCATACATGCCGAAGCTCAGGAGCCATTTGGCCAAGTCCGGCAGGGGCGCGAAGTTTCCCGCCGGGCCGATGATCGGCCCGAGCCCGGGGCCGACATTGGTGACCGCCGTGAGCGCCCCGGTGATGGCCGTCACCGGATCGAGTCCCATGAGCGCGAGCGCTACAGCGAGCCCAAAAACCGTAAGCGCGAAAAAGGTGAAGAAAGCCGCGACGCCGCTGATGACGTCGTCCTCGACAGACCGTCCCTCGTAACGGATGGGAAAGATCCCGCTTGGGTGCAGCAGTTGCCGCGCACTGCACCCGATGCTGCGCGACAGGATGATCCAGCGCATGATCTTCACACCGCCAGCCGTCGAACCGGTGCAGCCGCCGATGGCTGTCAGGAAAAAGAATGCCACCTGCGCCGCGGGTCCCCAGAGCGTGTAGTCCACCGTGGCGAAGCCAGTGGTGGTCACCACGGAGACCACGTTGAAGGCGACCTCGCGCAGCGCCGGGAGCGGCATCGCTCCATGGTCCACCATCCGCCAGAAGGTCAGCAGCAGGATGACGATGGTCAAGCCGATGGCGAAGGCCCGGACCTGCTCGCTGCGGAAGATGCCGCGGTTTGCTGCGCGGATATACCAGACGAAGGGCAGCGCCCCGCAGAACATGAAGAACGTGCCGGCCCATTGGAGGAAGGCGCTGTCGAAATGGCCGAACGACGCGTCGTGCGTGGAATAGCCTCCGGTAGAGAGTGTCGTCATCGCATGGGTGACCGCGTCGAAGGGCGACATGCCGCCCACCAGATAGACCAGCAGGCACAGGGTGGTCAGCCCGACATAGACCCACAGGGTCGCGGCGGCGACCGAAGTTGCGCTATGAAGTTCCTTCTCCCCGCGCTCGGAGCTTTCGGTGCGGAAGAGCTGCATGCCGCCTGTGCGCAAAATCGGCAGCAGCGCCATGCCGGTGACGATGAATCCGACGCCACCGATCCATTGCAGGATCGCGCGCCACCACAGGATGCCATGCGGTTTCTCGTCGAGCCCTGTCAGCACCGTGGAGCCGGTGGTGGTGATGCCGGACATGGCCTCGAAGAAGGCGTCCGTCGGGGTCATGGCCCAGAGCCAGAGCGGCAAGGCGCCGATGCCGGCGCCGGTCAGCCACATCGTCGCCGTCAGCAGGAAAGTGTGGTTGCGCTTCAACCGCCCCTTTGCATCCCACGCTACCAATGTGAGGGCGGTTCCGACGAAACAGGCCAGACCGCCCGCGGTGAGAAAGACCCGCCAGGTCGCGGGAAAGAACAGTGCGTCGAGCACCAGCAGCACGCCCATGAACAGGCAGGCGATGCCATTGATCAGAAGAACAAAATGCAAGGGAGTTCTCCTGCCGGGAGGAGTCGGCCCAGGTTGTTCAACGGAGAGGGCCAGCGCTGCCGGGATCTCAAGCACCATTTGAGACGAACCGCAAGCCGGCCCGCAGGTTACATCGCCAGGCCGCCGCTTTGCTTGACCTTCCAGTCGCGACCTGTATCTCTGACGCAAACAGTAGGATTTAGGAGCTCGATCATGAGCACGATCACCCGCAAACCCCGCCGTGTTGTCACCGCCCGCCGCGTCCTCGCGCTCGGCGCTTCGGCCGCCATGATCGGCTCCGCTGCCGGGGCCGCTTCCGTCGGCACCGACCTGTCGGACCCGCAGGGCCTGATCCATCAGATCGAGGCTGAAGGTGAGGGCGCAGTCGAGATCGAAGCCGAGGGCGAAGGTGCCGCGGAAGCTGAAGGCGAAGGGGGCGCGATCGAGGTCGAAGGCGAGGGTAAAGGCGCCGCGGAGGCCGAAGGCGAAGGTGAGGGCGCTGTAGAGGCCGAGGGCGAGGCCGAAGGTGAGGGGGAAGGCGCCGTGGAGGCCGAGGGCGAAGGCGAAGGTGCCGTGGAAGCGGAAGGCGAAGGTGAGGGCGAAGCTGCTGCTGCCGGCGAAGGCGAGTCCGAGGGCGGCAGTTCGACGCTCGAGCCGGCTCTGGCCCACGCGCGCAGCCTGCTGGTGATCGACGGACTGCTGCGCGCCGCCGAGGCGCAGCGCCAGAGTGGCGAGGACGCGGCTGAGCTGATCGAGGAGGCCGCCGAACTGGCCGAGCACGGGCTCGAAGGGTCGCTCGCGGGCGAGCTTTATGACCGCATCGAAGAACTCGAAGCGGCCGCGAACGACCAAGGCTTTGCCGAACTGCACGAGCGTCTTGCTGCCGCCCGGGCCGAGGCTACGGCCGCGGATCGGCTGGAAGCGATCTCATTGGGGCTGCGCGCAGCCGGCGAGCACTACGCCGAGGCGGTCACGGACGGCGCCGTGAGCGATCGGACGGAATACCTTGAAGCCTTCGGGATCAATGAGGCGGTGAAGGCGGAGGCCGATGCACTGGCGGCATCGGATGAGGCCGCGGTTGCCGAGGTCGGCGCGGAGGTGCGCGCCCAGCTCGAGGAGGCCGGTGCCGCGTTCGGTGGATTGGCCGGCGAAGACATCGCCACGCCGGAAGCCAGCCTGCTTCATGCCGCCGCCGCGCGGGTAGAGCTCTCCGCCCTGAAGCTGCGCTGATCCCATGGTCCATGTGATCGGAGGCGTCCTCGATCCTCACGAGGTCGCCGCGTTGCGCGAGGCGATCGAGGCGCTCGAGTTCGAAGACGGTCGGCGCACCGCCGGGCGCTATGCGAAGGGCGTGAAGAGCAACGAGCAGGCGGCGGACACACCGGCCCGCGAGGCGATCTTCGCCAAGGTGCGCAGGGCGCTCAGTGCCAATGAAGTGTTCACCAGCGTGGCCCGGCCCCGCAAGTTCGCGCGGATGCTGGTCTCGCGCTATGGACCCGGCATGGCATACGGCACCCATGTCGACGACCCGATCATGAAGGGCAGCCGGACCGACATGTCCTTCACTCTCTTCCTGAGCGAGACCGACAGCTACGAGGGCGGCGGTCTCGTCATGGAGGACGCGATCGAGGAGCGGGTGATCCGGCTGGAGCCCGGCGACCTCGTGCTTTACCCGACCAGCGCCCTGCACCGGGTGGAGCCGGTCGGGCAGGGCACGCGCGTGGCGGTGGTCGGCTGGGTCACCAGCTGGGTGCGGTCGGCGGAGCGGCGCGAGGTACTGCACGATCTCGATGTCGCCGCGCGCGCGGTCTTCGACAGCGAGGGCAAGTCGCCGGCCTTCGACCGTCTGCTCAAGGCCAAGAGCAACCTCTACCGGATGTGGGCTGCCGACTGAGGGCATCTCCGCCGCGTTTCGCTGCGGAGCGGCGGCTCGGGGCGTCGCGGATGGCGATAGCTATGCTTCCTGCTTGCTCCAAACCATCGCCAGCACCGCAGCCCCGAGTATCCAGATGCCGATCACGGCCGCAGCAGCGATGGGGCTGCGCGGTCGTGATCGCGACAGGGCAGCCTCCCGGAATTCCTGCATGAGCGGAGTTGGGATCAGCCGCTGCGCCAGCATTATCCCGAGCGCCCCGATCAGCAGATCGTCCAGCTAACCCACAGGCGAGAGGCGTTTGAGCGCGCAGGGTGCAAGGACTTGTGCCATGCTTCCTCCTTCAACCAGCGCCGCGCCGTCGTTCGAGAGTATCCAAGCTCCGCCGCATCCGACGGGCTCCCCATCCGAGCGACTTCAGGCGCAGCATCGCCGACACATCGTCCGGCCCTTTCATGACGTCCCTCCGCAGACCCTCGGTCCGCGGGAGCTTCTCAGCCGCTGGAATGCTCATACAGTATCCCCTCATGGCTTATCGAGGGGCCAGGTCCTCGTGTCGCCTGCCCACACATACCGGGGCAGGACCAAGGTGCGTTGTGACCTACAGGTATAGATCGACGCAACGGGTGGGCTTGGAGCTGCCAAGCAACCTATCGCGTATCGCGATCGCTTAAGATGCGCGCACGATCTCGAACCCACCACTCGCAGCCTTGGTGCGATAATGTGCGACGACCGCGCCGCCGAGGCGGCGCCGAAATGCAACGGCGTAGGCGGCGCCGAGAGTTGACCAGGGGGCGGTCTGGAGCAATTCCTGCCACTTCTTGAAAAGTTCCGGCCCCCTGGCCTCGGAAAGCGCCGCATGCACGAGTTCAGCGTTGGGAACCAGGACCCAATCCACGCAACGCTTCCTACCGGAAGCATTGGATGAATTAAGCATGGGCGCGGCCCCAGAATCTACCCTCCTGGCGTCATAAGCACCCGACCGGAACTTGGCTCTGTGGTCAATGCTGGAGCCAACCGGCGGTATGCCATCAAGCATGAGCATGATTTCTTCGTGGCTCAGCGGATGGGGGGGCACCGGATCTCATCCCTTCAGATACGTAACTCACAATGCCTCATCGGCATTGGAGGAACTCTCCACCAGGAAGGAAATACCGCGCAAACGGATTTGCTCCCACTATTTTCGCGGTGCATACAAATGGCAAGATATCATGTCATTGTAGACCGCAACTGGGGTGACGGCCCAACATATAACTCATTTCCCCCATACAGTAGCGCTTTCCAATTATTATTGTAGGTTTACCAGGGCCGCGCGCTTGGCACATATCGAGCAGTTCATGAACAGGGGGCAGCATGTCGGAGACGCGACCGCAAGCTCATGCCCCCCCGGGAGCCGAGGTGGAAATGTCGAAGATCGCTTTGGTAGATGACAATCAGGACTTCCTTTCTTCCTTCTCCAGGGAACTGGGAGAGGAAGGGTTTGGCGTGGCTACTTTCAGTGATGGTGAGGCAGCACTGCATGCTTTTAGGCAAGAGATGCCTGATGTCGCGGTCCTGGATCGCCAATTGCCTCAGATGGAGAGAATGGCACTGTTGCGGCGACTGCGACAGGTGAGCTCTCTACCTATCCTGATTCTTTCTGATGACCGGGAAGAGAGGGATGCAATCCACGGCCTGCGATTGGGCGCAGACGCCTACCTCGAGAGACCATGCTCATCGCGAGTGCTTCTGGAGCGCATCCGGGCCCTGCTGCGGCGCCGGAAGATCGTGACTGAGGAGGCAGTCTTAGCTCCGACTCTGCCCACGCCCCAGAGGCATAGGGATCTTTTCATCGACCCTCTGGCGCACGAGGTGCAGTGGAAGGGGAAAGATGTCTTGCTAACCTTATCGGAATTCCTGCTGCTCAGGCCGCTGGCAGAACAACCAGGAGTCGTATTGTCACGGGATCAGCTTCTGGATGCATTGAGCGGGAATGAAGATCCCGCGCAGGGTCGCAGCATCGACGGCCATATCAAAAGGCTTCGGAAGAAATTCCGGGAGAGCGACCCTGATTTTTCTGCAATCGAAACCCTGTATGGTGTGGGTTACCGATTCAGTGCCGATGCTGAGCCGCGAGGCCGGCAGGGGATATGACGTCGCAAGACAGGTTCTGCCCAGATGACCCAACATCAGGCGAGAAGAAAACGTTTTTGAACCTTCAAGACCAAATATGAATGCTACCAGGCGGCGTTGATATCCGGCCTGACAGGAGCGCCCTTAGTGCGCGTTTCCTCGGCTCTTTGCGGAAATGCAGTCTGCTCCTAGCCTGGCGAAAGAAGTTCCACAAAACATGAGATTTGGATCAAGCTCTCTCAGAGGTCATCAAGAGAGTGCCAAAGATAATATACTGACAGGACTGCTGCTGCGAAGACCACCACCGGGATACCTGCGATAATCAGGAATATTATACCCACGACGGCCCATGCCACTGCGATGACATTCAGGTGCCTTCCAAAAAAAGATCTTTCGTCCCGAACCTGACGTTTCATGGGTGCCTCCCTAAAAGAACGGCTGTCAATCAGACAGAGACGCACGTATTAAGCGCGCCTATACCATCAATGTTCCCCAATATCGCCGGCTTGTTTATTCGAATTACAGATCCCTCGCGGCCATCATCCGATATCCAAAAGATCAAATCTTTATCGATCCGGCCCGTCCAGAATTATGACCAAGTCGTAGCGACGCGTTTCGACTTGCTGTCCCCTCAAGGTAAGAGGCAGAAGATCCAGCGGCGGGCAGGCCGAGTTGGATCTTCTGCCCTGTGCAGCTCCAGGGCTGCATGGCCGCCACTTTATACTATTGCAGCAGGTCAGCCATTGAGGGACATTTTAACGGCAAAGGCGGCAAAATTATGTCAAACGGGTGATGTCAAAGAATTTTTCCACGGCTATTTAGAATATTTCCCTTTGTTGCATCCATCCGGTAGCGTTGTTGAACGATATCAGGACACGCCAACCCCGATAGCAAAATGACTTCCGATGCTTGTCCGCCCTACTTGCCGAGCCATCTGCCAACCAAGCGCAAGTCCGACGCCGCGACGCTTGGTCGGGGCGCAATCTTACTGGGCTGATCCTTCCCGAGTGCGGGGTGGCTGCATTCTGCCGTCTACGACGAAGCCAGTGCCACAGTCATCTTCCTGGCTCCCGACGCAGGCGTCGATTTGAAATGGAGCACAGCCATGCCAAACGGACTTCTCCTCGCCCACTGCCTTGAGCCAGGTGGTGACGTGAATTCCATTATCCTTGCGCGCGCTCTCGGCATCGACTTGTTCGAACTTTCTCGAACAGCACCTACGCAGCAGCATCTGAAGGATCTCTATGCCATCATCTGCGTGGTCCATCCATGGACCCGATCAGCGTCTGTCAGCTGGTCCTGGTTTCACGCCAAGCGCCTCGACCGGTTTGGCGGCCTCACGCCTGCCGGCATGCTCGAGCAAGACCGCTGCGCCGAACTGAAGGAACTCCTCGAGACCAGCGAAGCTCTGACGACCCCTTGGCCGCCGGCCCTTCCAGTCCACTATGCACCGAAGGATGTCAGACCCGCAGCGAACGGCTAAGCATGGGCGGTTGGCGAGTCAGCTCCGCGCTCCTGCCTCGCCTGCCGCTCATCTTCCGCCGACCCCGGCGATCGCCGCGGCAAGGGTTTGGACCAGCCGGTCCGCTTCAAACGGCTTCTCCAGCCGAAGCGCGTCCTTCACTGCGGAGGGAATGTCGATGATGCCGGAGTAGCCGGTTGCGAAAATAAACGGGATGCCGCGTTCGTGGATGACATGGGCGACAGGCCAGACGAGGTCGCCATTCAAGTTGACGTCGAGCACTGCCGCGTCGAATTGTTCGGTGGCAACCGTTTGCAAGGCGGCACTCAGCGTGGGAGCGGGCCCGATCACGGTGCACCCAGCTCCCCGTAAGGCCGCCGTCGTCTCTTCGGCAATGAGAGGCTCGTCTTCGATGACAAGAATCCTTTTTCCTGCGAGCAGCGTTCGATCCCCCTCAGGGGGCTTGGCAGGGTTGAAGCTGCTTTCAACCCGACCATCCTTGGCTTCCAGCCGGTCGAGTGGCAGGTCGATGAGCGCCTTCAGGCCGGTGCGCGCATAATGGAGGGTAACATCGCCACCGAGGTCGGAGGCCAGCATGCGTTCGATCAGAAGGGAGCCGAAGCCCTTTTGGCTCGGCGCGCTGTCGACCACTGGACCACCTCGCTCTTGCCAGACGAAGATCAGCCGCCGGCCATGACCATTGCCGGACAGGTGCCACTCGGCGACAACCTGTCCTTCCGGACGCGAGAGGGCGCCATGTTTGGCCGCATTGGTGACCAGCTCGTGCAGGGCGAGGGTCAAGGTCTGCGCCGCTTTGGGAGTGACCCTCAGCCCCGGTCCCCTCACAAGGATGCGGCTTTCATCATCCCCACGGTAGGGCGCAACCGCGTTTTCCACCAGATCCTCGAAGCAGGCACCTTCCCAGCGGCTGCGCGCCAGCAATGAATGGGACTGCGCCAAAGCCGAGATACGGGCGACCAAACGATCCGCTGCCTCCGGCCCGACGGCCTGACCTCTGGCCAAGCTCTGGCGTGCAATCGACTGCACGACAGCAAGAATGTTCTTCACCCGATGATCGAGTTCCGCCATCAGCATGTTCTGATGCTGTTCGGAGCGCTTGCGCTCGGTCACATCGCGCACGAAGCCGGTGCCGAGGATTGGCTCGCCCTCCGCGTCGATCTGGATGATGCCTGTGCCATGGACGTGGTGCAGGCTGCCGTCCGGATGAATGACCCGATATTCGAGATCGAAGGAGCGGCTATCGCGGATGCAGTCGCGGATCTCCGCATCGAGGGTTGCTCGGTCTTCGGAATGAATGTGACCCATCCAGTCGGCGATCGTGATCTCGCTGTCGCCGAACCCCAGGATCTCGCGTCCACAGGCGTCGAGGGTTGCAGCGCCGGTGGCAAAGTCCCACGTGGCCCACCCAAGGCTCGAGGCTTGGGTGGCCATCGCCAGCGCGTCTCGGGCTTCGCGCAGCTGTTGCTCGCTTGTATGCCGCGCCATCTCCGCGCGAGCCCCTTCAACCGCCGCATGAGTCCGCTGCGCCACTTCCTCGGCCAAGGCGACATCCGCGGGCTGCCAGTGCTTCGGCTGGGCGGAGTGGATGGCCAGCACCGCGACAAGCCGACCATCGCGGATGTGCGGGACATTCAGAAAGGCCTGGATACCGCGCTGCGCGAAGGTCTCCAGCGCCTCGGACGTCGACGTGCGGGGGTCTCTGCTGACGTCACCGATGACAATACTGCGACCTTCTTTCAGGTCGACAATGAAGTCAGGACCGAAATCGTGCAGCCGGTGGCGTCCGGAAGAGCTCGGCATGCTGCCGTTATTCCAGTCGCTTTCGATCAAAGCGAACTCGCCGGTCTCGTCGATCTCGGCGTAAGCGCTTTGTTCGACACCAAGATGCCGGGCGAGAAGGGCCGCGGCCTCAAAGCTGAGAGCTCGCGGGTCCTGAAGAGTCCTAAATCTCTCGTTGAGCTCGACCCTCATCCGGGCCCGGCGTTCCTCGAGTATCTGCTCGGTGATCTCAAGGCATGGGCAAAGAAAGCCCTGCACGACGCCGTCAGGGCCGCGCACAGGCGTGTAGGAAAACGAGAAATGCGTCTCCTCGAGATAGCCCTTGCGCTTCAACATCAGGGTAATGTCGCCCATGTGCAGGGCTTCGCCAGCATAGGCTCGCGTCACGATGGGCTCCAGATCCCGCTCCCAAATCTCCTCCCAGACCACATCGAAGGGCAGGCCAAGCGCGGGGTGCTTTGCGGCGAGGATTTCCCGGTAGGCATCGTTGTAGAGGAGCGTGTGCTGCGGGCCCCATACGATGAACATGGGCTGGCTCGAGGTCAGCATCAGGTCGATCAGAACATGCAGGACGTTGGGCCAGCTCTCAGGCGTTCCGAGGGGCGAGGCGCCCCAGTCATGTGCGCGGATCAACTGGCCCATCTCTCCGCCAGTTGAGGGGAGCGCGATGTTTCCGAAATTCTCGTCTCGCAACTGCCATCTCCTATTCGGCTCCCGGCATGGAGCGTGCGCCCGGAGCGGTAGGTATCCCAATTCGACGCGGATGCCAGTGGTTCGACTTGGTTGTGAAGAAGAGATCCGGATCACTGCTCCAAGTGTCGCTGACTGATCTTGCTATGGCCTCGTCTTCGGCCCGACTGAACCGACGCAAAGCTATCCCACGGGTGAGGTCGGCGCTTGTACCGATTGCACACAGAGAGAACCTGGCAGGAGGGCACCGCAAAAGCTGGGTCGTCCGCGCTATCGAGGTAGTCGGCGCTGAGAATTACAGCCGACTTTTCAAGAGATGGCATCGGTAGGAAAGCACCGGCGGAGCTCCATGTCGGTGCGGTCTGCACTGGAACAGGCGGCGCGGCAGGTCTGCTCATCAGGTCCTTCGACACCGACCCGGTCACCATTTCGGATCCATATTCACCTTGAAGATAGCCTGAAGGCAGTAGAAAAGCATGCTGTACGCATGAATTGGTGTCCTGCACCCTGCCGCCCGCTCGAGAGAGTTCCATGCCTGCCTATATCGTAACCTATGACACCCACCTCGAGCAGGGCCGCCCTCGCCTCTGCGAGGCGATGGAAGAGATCGGCGGTGTACGTTTGGCGGGAAACGTATGGGGGGTTTCATCGGTCCAATCGGTTTCGGAACTGAGAGATTGGGTTAAGGCCCTCATGGACGACGACGATACGGTGGTGGTTGTCCGCCTTCAACGCCGGCTCGCCTGGGCTACGCGTAATGCCGCGAAGGAAGCCACCGATTGGCTACAGCGGCGTGCGCAGTAGTCCGATGAAGGCGCCAATTGCCGCCTGCGATAATCGACAGCCCCACCCCATAGCGCTTGCGATGAAGCCCTAGTCAAGAAGGGCGATGGGAAAGGTGGTCACGGCTGGAGTGGGTTCGATGTCAATCGGACCCCGTGGTCATTACGATAGCCATATCGTGGAGAGTTGCGCTGACATCGGTGCCCAGCGTCTCGCGACGATGCGTGACATCGTGCAGGCGCTGCAGGATCTCGCCAGCCTCGCGGATTTCATGCGTCGTGAACTCCCGGTCCGACCGGGCCAGCCCCCCCATGCTGAGCGTGGGGTAGTCGTGAATGGAATGGGTGACACCATGAACCAGACCATGGGCGCGGGCCCGCCCCAGGACGTCCGCTTCGTCGGCGGCCGCGAGTTCGGACCATCGCTTCGGGCCGGTATGCTGCATGGCCCAATGAACGGTCGGGTCCTGCAGCAGAAAGCCTTCGCGTGCATAGATCTCCAGCCAGGAAAGGGGATAGCTTTCGAACATGTAGCTGGGCGTCTGGAACCGAACGTGCAGCGCGATCGCGAAACCCGCAGGCGCCAGAGCGCCAAGACGCGCTAATCCGTTGATGACAATTTGCCCTGTTTTCATCCCGCTCTTCGTATGACCATACGTCATATAGGTAATTGCTACTCTCCTGGAGTGGTTCAATCTGTTAGAGCGATCTCCCTGGACGGGAGCGTCTCCCGACGTCAGGTAGCCGAAAGGCAGATGTGAGCGTATCCAATCTTTCTCTCAGCGCGCTGCAGGCCCTCGCCCCGGCGGGGTACTATCTGGGCCTGCGCATCCTTTTCGCCTTCCCTGCCGCCGAGGTAAACGAGTTGCCGGCGGCATGGTTGAACCTCTATGCGCGCGAGCGGTACTTTCTCGCCGATCCCGCACTGCGGTGGTCTCTCGATTACAACGGCGCTATCCGCTGGCGTGACTTGTCCGGGAACGATCCCGCCAGGATGACCCAGGTAAGCGCGGACTATGGCATGCGCTATGGGGCAGTGGCCGCAATCAGAGAACCCAGTGGGTTACGCTCCTATGGCCTATTCTATCGTGATGACCGGGACTACAGCGATGCCGAGCTCGAGCAACTCGCCCGCTTCATTGCCCACCGGCATCGCGGCGTGGCATCGACCTTGCAACTGACCCGGGCCGAAATCGCGGTGCTGAAGGCAATCAAGCAGGGGGAGCGTATCAAGCAGATCGCCCATGACTTCGGAGTGAGCGAAGGCGCGATCAAGCAGCGGCTGCGGAACGCCCGCCTGAAGCTTGACGCCGCGACCGGCGCGCAGGCCGCGGTCAAAGCAAGCGAGGCCGGCCTGATCTGACCCCTTGATTACTCGAGCGCCCGGGCAGGTAGTAGTTCTCAAGCGGGATGTTCTTCAGGATGTGGTCGGAACGTGGTCATTTGTGGAGGGCGCTAGCGGGCGGCGCAAGATGTGCCGCCCGCTCGCTTGGTCGTCAGATGCCCAGCACCAGCCCGCCCAGCAGGTAGAAGAGGGCGGTGATCAGCAGCACGCCCACTACGTTGAGCACCACGCCGCCCCGGACCATCTGGCCGATGGTCACGTTGCCGGTTCCGAAGACGATCGCGTTGGGCGGTGTGCCGACAGGCAGCATGAAGGCACAGGTCGCTGCGAAGGCGGCCGGGATCAGCAGGCTCAGCGGCGCCACCCCGATCCCGAGCGCCACCCCACCGAGGACGGGAATGAATGTCGCCGCCGTCGCGGTGTTCGAGGTGATCTCGGTAAGGAAGAGCACGATCAGGACGACCGACCCCATCAGCAGGATCGCAGGCAGGCTGCCTAGCCCGCTGACCTGCGCGCCGAACCAGTCATCGAGCCCCGACGCGGCCACGGAGCTGGCGAGGCTCAGCCCGCCCCCGAACAGCAGCAATACGCCCCAGGGCAGGCCGTCCTCGGCATCGTTCCACTCGAGCAGCATCTCGTTCCGGCCGCGTCCCGGCAGCAGGAACAGCGCGATCCCTGCCGCGATGGCGATGGCGGTGTCGTTGAGCCCATCGAGGAACGCCAGCCCCGGAAGTCCTGACACGAGACCGGGCACGATCCACAGGAAGGCAGCCCCGCCGAAGACACCCGCGACCATCTTTTCGCCCTGGCTCATCGGCCCAAGCGCCGCGAGCTGGTTTCGGATCATGTCCTGGCCGCCCGGGATCGCATCCAGCTTGAACCGGTAGAGCACGTTCACCATCAGCCCCCAGCCGATCAGGATGAAGATCGCCGCGAGCGGCACACCCAGCAGCATCCATTCCAGAAAGCCGATGTCGCGTCCCAGCTCGTCTGCCGCGTAGCCTGCCACGATGGCGTTAGGCGGCGACCCCAGCAGCGTGCCGAGGCCGCCCATCGAGGCCGACCAAGCGATGGCGAGCAGCAGGCAGAC
>Ga0098074_1001299_pt1 | contig 13071 bp, 10 predicted proteins | sample 32_taG_FD_75064 | JGI IMG/M metagenome (GOLD analysis project Ga0098074, IMG submission 75064) | Marine viral communities from the Gulf of Mexico - 32_GoM_OMZ_CsCl metaG | ecosystem: Environmental > Aquatic > Marine > Oceanic | place: Atlantic Ocean: Gulf of Mexico | collected 2015-07-12
AATGAAAACAGTATTGCAATTATATATAGAGGGAACAAGAATAGATTTGTTTAAAGATGAGTCTGTAAACATTGTTCAATCAATACAAAATGTTAAAGATATTTCTAAAATCTTTGTCGATTTTTCTAGAACATTTAATATTCCAGCTTCTAAAACAAATAATAAAATATTTAAACATTATTATAATTATTCTATTTCTGATGGTTTTGATGCACGATTAAAAAAAGATGCAACTATTGAATTAAATCATAGACCTTTTAAAACCGGTAAAATAAAATTAAATGGTGTTGATTTACAAGACGGTATACCAAATTCATATAGAATAACTTTTTTTGCAAATACAATTGATCTAAAAGACTTATTAGGAGATGATGATTTAAGTAATTTAGATTTAACAGATTTTGATACTCCTTATATCGGTTATGATACAGGAGCAACACCAACAACACAAACCAATAATGTATATAAAGCTTTAACAGACGGTATATCTAAAACATATACAAGAGCTGATGCTTCTACATTAACATATCCAAGAGGAATTATAGCTCCATTAATATCCCATACTACTAGGTTGTATTATTCTGGTTCAGGAGAAACAGCATATCCTAATGCAGAAGGGGGAGATTTAAAACCTAAATCAGATGGTAGTTTAGATCCGGTACATTCAGGTGTATATTGGGAAGAATTAAAATATGCTATTAAAGTTGATGCAATAGTAAAAGCAATAGAAGATAAGTATGGGTTAACATTTAGCACAGACTTTTTCAATACTACTAACGAGGCATATTATGGTTTATACATGTGGCTTCATAGAAAAAAAGGAAATGTATTTGAAGAAACAGAAGTTACAAAACAAATAACGGGGTTTCTACCTAATTATAATACAGAAATTCCAGAAGTTACTAGTTACGGGGATAGATTTGTAGTCCAAAATGTACCAAATGGTGGTTATTTAGAATATTCATTAGATATATCAGCAACAACTGCTATAGATGCAACAATAACTATTTATAAAAATGGTACTGATGTATACGATCAAAAAACTATAAGTTCAGATTTTAGAAACCTTTCGGGAACTTTAGGAAATGGTACATATACTATATATATGACATCTGAAGCTTCAAGTTTTATTTTAGATACTGATACTAATTTATCATTAAACCCATCATATTATCCTTCAGGAAGCGGTGCTGAATACGCATTACAAAGCACATACACTTTTAATAATATAAGACAATTTATTATATCCCAGCAAATACCAGAAATGAAAGTTATAGATTTTCTAACTGGTATCTTTAAACTTTTTAATTTAACAGCATATACTTCAAATGGCACAATTATAATAAATACTTTAGATGAATTTTATAATAGTTCAGATACAGTATGGGATATTACAAATTACGTAGACACAACTCAATCTACTGTAGATACTGCACTTCCTTATAAAGAAGTTGAATTTAAATATGAAGGGTTAGATACTAAACTTGCAAAACAACATGAGCAATTATCAAATATAAGTTGGGCAACAGAAGAATATAGGGGAGATAGCTATTATGACGCAAACCCAGAAACTTATGTGGTTAATCTTCCTTTTGAACACATGAAATATGAAAGATTGTATTCGGGGAGTACAGCAAGTACAGCTCAAGTGGGATGGTTTGTAGATGATAATAATTCAGCTTACTTCGGAAAGCCTTTATTATTTTATGCTAAAAAACAAGATTCAGCAGATAGTATAAGGTTTTTAATTACAGAAACAGGAGCTAGTCCTGATGTATCAGAAACAAATTATTATGATACTAATAAATATTTTATTCCCTCTAATAGTTTTGATATAGATCCTAGTGAAACAGAAATAAACATAAACTTTAGAAATGAAATAAACGAGTATACTGCTACAAATGAGTTTCAGGATACATTATTTAAGGTTTATTATCAAAACTATATATCACAAGTATTTCAAAACGATAAGCGATTAACTACTATATATGCTTATTTACCAATTAAAATGCTGCAGGAATTTATTTTAGCTGATAAAGTAGCGATATTAGACAAGAACTATACTATTAATGAAATAGAAACAGATTTTTCTACAGGTAGAAGTAAATTAGAGTTAATAAATGGAATTACAGTATCAATAGGGGGTTCAACACCTATAACAACAACTACAACTGTAGATCCAGGTGAAGAATGTACAGAATGTAGTGCAGATTCAACATTATGTACTGTAGATAGCTTAACACCTACTGCAGATAAAACTTGTGATGTAGGTAGAAGCTTGACTATTACAGGATTAACTACAGAAGAACAAAACGAAACAGTAACATTAACAGCAACACCTAATAACTTTAGAGGAACTGCTAGTTATTTATGGTCAGGAGGAAATGCTGAAGGAGAAACAACCCAAAGTGTAGATGTAACAAGTTCTACTACCGGGAATGTAACATATACCTGTGTAGCTACAGATGATGATGATGCTGCAGAGTTCGATGATACACATACTATTCTATGGACTCCTAAATTTTATGTAATAACATTAAATGTAGTAGATAATATTTCGTCACCAACACCAGCAGCATATAATGTAACCGGAAATCAAACAGGAGACACACAAACACTACAAGAAGGTGAAACATATTCATTTAGTACTTTTGTAAGTCCAAATTCTGGTTATCAATTTACTACAGGACCAACTATTCAGAATGCACAAGGTGTAGTAGGAACATCTAATTTAACTGTAGATACTACTTTATCAGGTACAGTTCAAGCTACAGATGATTTTGTTACAATTAGCGGTGCAACTCAAAAGACAGTAGGGAGCAATGTTACTTTAACTGCAACAGCTTCAGGTTTTACTCCAACAAGTTATAGTTGGTCTGGAGGTTCTGCTAGTGGTTCTACACAAAGTATAACATTTACAGAAAGTTCTGCTGGAACTTATAATTATAGTTGTACAGCTACAGATGGTACCGTTTCAGCAACAGGAACGCATACAATTATATGGTCAGATGAAACATTAATTGATATAACTCTTGCAATAGACACAAGTAATATATCTGGACCAAGTGCTGGGTATGTAATAACAGGAGACCAAGATGGTCTGGTTAAAACACAAGCAGCAAATACTGTTTTTGTATTTAGTTCAGATGTAGAGTTAAATAGTGGATATGAATGGGTAGGGAGTAAACCAACTGTAGATAATGCAGGGGGTACATTTGCAACAAGCCAAACTGTAACTACTACTTTTGGAACGGGGGAAGTACAATTAATAGTTTATAATTATTATATAGTAACCGGATGTCCTGAAACAACAGTATCAGGTCAAACAAGATATATTAGATCGAGAAGCACCTTTACAGTAGGTTCAACTTCAACAGGTTCTTATATAGAAATAGACGGGCAATGTTATTATGCAAGTTCAACAGCATTTGAAACAGATTGGGCAACAAATAATGGTGTAACAGTAGGAGCTCCAGAAGGAGTTGGATGTTCTACTTGTACAGAAACAGATCCATTAGTAGATACATGTTTAAACACAAAAAGCGTAGCTTATTTAAGATATTCATCATCAAATGATGTTTGTGAAAATCATCAAAGTAAAAATTTCTATTATATAGACCCGCAAGGAAACGATCCGGTAACACAAGCTGATTTCTGTGCAGCAACAGAATTATGGAATTATGTGGGTCCTACAACAACAGGTACATGTACGGTAACATATGCAGCAGTGGGGTATTATTCATTAGATTCTGATAATAAAAAAAGAAGATATTGGAATGGTTCTAGCTTCAGTGTTTGTACAACTTGTATTGATGCAAACTTTTTATATTATTTAGGTGGTGGTTTTAATCCATTAACACAATATTGTGATGACTCTTCAGGAGTAGGAGGTTTTTATTATTTTGATAATAATAAAACATTAACATCAGCAACATCAGTAGATCATATGTATACAAGTGCTGCAAATGTAGGAACTACAAATAGAGCGCCGGAAGGGTTTTATACAGATTTAGTTAATTTTAGATACTACGAGCCACAAAGTTTACAAGTTTGGGAAAATGCTAGTTTATGTCCATCTAAACCAGAGCCTCCAGCTTGTACTGCTCCTACTAAACCAACTTTAACTATTTGGAGACAATATACAGATTGTTTAACAGGATTAGATTCAACAGTAACATTTGGTAATAGTACAGATTCATTCCCTGCTGTAGTAGAATATAACGGGGAATGTTATTCAAACCCACAAGTAACATCTGGAGGTCAAAGTGATTTCTGGATTGATGCACAAACGTGTGTGAATGATGTATTAACATATGATTATCCAAGATTTAACACTTGTAATGATTGTACGGGTGATTATTATTATGACCTACAAAAATGTATTGGAGGCGCTTATGGATATAGAACAGGGCAAACCACAACAGCAATTTCTCTTAATACAAATGATAGAGTTCAAGCAGGAGGAGAAGATTATATCGTAGTAGGTATAACCCAAACAGGAACTTCGGTAGGTACAGTAACAGACACAGGGGAGACAGGATGTCCAGTAGTAGTTCCAGATGATAATGTATTCGTAGTAGAAAGACAAAGTGATACATTAGTGACTTATGTTCAGTTAGATTCTGGTTATCAAATTGGTGACATAGATATTACTATTTCAACTGATGGCTCTAATTGTTATGATATAACTGGAACGGATTATGTAGAAACACCAACTAATTATGGTACTATTACAGGTTCATGTATTCCTCCAACAACCACTACAACTACAACAACAATTACTTGTGGAAGTCAAACATTATATAAATCTACAACTGCAGAAGATGTTTGTTGTAATGTAACAACTACTAGATTAGTATATATGGATAGTAATGATATATCTACAGCTACAGCAATATATTCTGATAGTGGGTGTACTACTTTATTAGGAACAGATCAATATTTTACAGCAGATTTTTCTACTGTTTATTATTGGAACTCGTCAACAAATAATTTATCAACTGTAACTTGTCCAGCATGTCCATAATATGAAATATATATCAGCACAACCAGAAATAAAATATTATGAGTGGCAAGTAGACACTATGATTAATTCATATTTGAATAATGGTGTAAGTCCATTTGATATTATAATACTTTTAGGCGATACAGGTGAATACAAGTTTAATAAACTAGCGGAAAAATATAATCACGTAAATTTTATAAGTTATCCTTATAAACCTGAGGTATATGCTCCTGCAGTTAAGCCATATTTAATGAGTAAATATTTTGGAAGTTGTAAATGTACCGAAGGGGAACAATATTATTATGCAGACGCTGATACAATATTATTAAAGCCACTTGGTCCTTTTACAAAAGATAAAGTTTGGTTATCAAATACAAAATCATATATAGGTTATGATTATATAGTTTCAAAAGGTGAAGAAATATTAAATATTATGGCAGATACTGCTAAAATTGATAAAAGAATAATAGAAAATAAAAAAGATTCATCCGGAGGTGCTCAATATATATTTACAGGTACAGATAGTAATTTCTGGAAAAGTGTTTATGTAACTTCTAATGCACTTTATCGTGCAATGAGACAATATAATCAGTTAAATAAAGAAAAGTACCAAGGAAAGCATCCTATACAGGTGTGGACAGCTGAAATGTGGGCGACTTTATGGCAATTCTGGAAAAGGGGTATAAAAACTGAAATAACAAAGCGATTAGATTTTGCTTGGTCTACAGATAAATTAGAAACAATGGAGGGAAAAGCTATTCTACACAATGCAGGAGTAACAGAAAGCCATAAAAACTTTTTTAAAAAATCTGAATGGCAAAACGAGTATCCTCCCTGTAATTTAGATATAACAAAAACGCATTGTAATTATTATTATTATAAGAAAGTATTAGAAGCAACATGTTAGAAAATTTATTAAAATTATTATCTTTAGCAAAGGAAGCGAATTTAAGAGGTGAGTATATTGATATAGCTTTAGGTAAACATAAAATACCATTAACATTAAAAGAAGCAATAAAAAAAATAAATTATGCCAAAACAAATAATTGAAGTAGAAGCTAAAACAAGTCAAGCTGACATTAATATTAAAAAGACTACTGAGAACACAGAAGATCTTGGTAATTCCGCTATAGATGTAGGTGGTAAGTTTGATGCAATGACTGGTGGTATGATTTCTGGATTTACAGGTGCTTTAAAATCTGTTAAAGCTACAATTAAATCCATGGGAGTTTTAAAAGTAGCAATTGCAGCAACAGGAATAGGAGCTTTAGCACTTGGAATAACTGCAGTATCTAAAGCATTTACTAATTCAGAAGATGGACAAAATAGATTTAGAATTATTATGGCGCAAATCGGTGTAGTTACCGGTAACGTTGTAGATATATTAGCGGATCTAGGTACTTCCCTTTTAAATGTAGGAAAAACGCTGTCCAGATTAATACAAGGAGACTTTGTTGGAGCAAAAGAGGCATTTGTTGGAATTGGTGAGTCTATTGGTGATGCTACAGAAAAGGTAATTAACTTTGGTTCTGAAACAAAAAAAGAAATAGCTGAAGCAACAAGACTAACAGAAAAAAGAAATAAAGTTGATGAGATACAAAGACAATTATTAATAGACAGGGCACAAGCAGACAGGGATATAGCAGCATTAAGAGAGGAAGCAGCTGATAAAGAAAATATAACAATAGAGCGTAGAATAGAAGCTATAACAGAAGCAGGAAGGATTGAAGAGGAAATAACTAAAAAAGAGATAGCTGCTAAAAAATTATTACTAGAAGCACAGATAGCAGAAAATGCTTTAGCAGGTTCTACTAAGGAAGATCTAGAAAAAGAGGCACAACTAAGAGCTGATGTTATTAATCTAGAAACTGCACAACTTAAATTACAAAAAGCTTTAACAGCAGAAATTACTACAGCTTTAAGAGAACAAGAAACAGAAAGAAAAGCAGCAGACGCTAAAAAAGCTGCAGATGATAAAGCAAAAGCAGCTGAGGAGTTAGCTTTAGAAAAAGAGTTAGCTAACCAAAAGAATCTTATTAGAGACGCACTTGCAGTAACTGAAGCAGACAGACAAGCATTAGAGATAGTAAAGACTAAAGAAAAATATGCAGCTTTAATGAAGTTAGAAACAACTACTGCAGAAGAAAGAATAGCATTAAAAAAAGCAGAAGAAGAGGCAATAGCTAAGATCGTAAATAAAACAGGTGAAGAGGCAGTTAGTAATGTGAAAAAATGGTCCGACATGACTGCTGATGAAAAAAGAAAACAAGGAGCTGCTAGTTTAGCTAATTTAAAAACTAATTTAGGTACAGAGTCAGCAGCAGGTAAAGCAGCTGCAACGTCTGAAGCTATTATTAATACATACGAAGGTGCACAAGGAGCTTATGCATCTTTATCTAGCATTCCAATCGTTGGTCCTGCTTTAGGTGCAGCAGCAGCTGCAGCAGCGATCGTAGCAGGATTTAAAAATGTTAAAGCAATACAAGCAACACCTGTACCGTTTGGAGGTAGCTCAGTAGGAGTAAGTGCACCAGCACCAGTTGCAGCAGCACCAGTAACCCCTGCACCTGCATTTAATGTAGTAGGGGCAACAGCAGAAAGTCAGTTAGCGGAAACTATAGCAAGTTCAGCTAATAAACCTGTAAAAGCTTATGTTGTAGCAACAGATGTTAGTACACAACAAGAATTAGATAGAAAAACAGCAATGCAAGCAGCATTAGGTAATTAAAACAAAATAATTAAAATAATATTGTTATAATATGGACATTATAGAATTATTTATCGACGAAGAAGATAGTGTATCGGGTATTGACGCTATAAGTATTGTAGAAAACCCAGCTATCCAAGAAGATTTCGTTTATTTAAAAAATCAAGAGTTTAAATTAGCGGAATTAGATTCAGAAAAAAGGTTATTACTAGGACCAGCACTTATCCCTAATAAACCTATATACAGAAAAAATGCTTCTAAAGAGTATTATATTTATTTTTCCAGAAACACGGTTAGAAAAGCAAGTGAATTATTTCTTAAAAGATCTAATCAAGGTAAATCTACTTTAGAACACGAATTGCCTCTAAAAGGTTTAACTGTAGTAGAAAGTTGGATTGTGGAGGGTGAGCAGGATAAAACTAGGATGTATGATATGGATGTACCAATTGGAACTTGGATGGTTTCAATGAAAGTAGATAATGATGATGTTTGGAATAACTATGTAAAGACTGGAAAAGTTAAAGGTTTTTCAATAGAAGGTTATTTTGCAGACAAACTGGAGCGTCCAAACGAGCCAAATGAATTAAAAGCATACTTAAATGAAATCGAAGAAGAAGAAGCGAAAGAAATATTAAGCTCTGTTAGAGCAATAATTAAAAAAGATGGTAGATATAAAAAAGGTAAGACCATCGAATTAGAAACTTATAACGACTATCCAGATTCAGTTAGCAATAATGCTAAACGTGGTATAGATCTAAATGAAGCAGTTGGTAATAAATGTGCAACTCAGGTTGGTAAGGTAAGAGCACAACAATTAGCTCAGAAAAAACCTGTTTCGTTACAAACTATTAAAAGAATGTACAGTTATTTATCAAGAGCAGAGGTTTATTATGAAGCTGGAGATAAAGAAAGTTGTGGATATATATCCTATTTACTATGGGGTGGTAAATCAGCAAGATCTTGGGCTGAAAACAAATTAAAATCATTAGATGAGATATAATAGACCTAAATACAATGTCCCAACTAACGACAAAAGAGCTTGTTTATGTAGAGACGGTAGCTATTCTAGAAAATGTTGTAATTCGGAAGATTACTTTGCACAAGGAATAGGGAGTTTAACCGGACCAATAGGATATTTAAAGCAAGAAAACTTTGATTTTTTATTACAAGAAGATAACAGTAAAATAGAATTATAAAATGGCAGACAAAAAAATATCACAATTAACAGCTGTAACAGCAGCTAATATAGATGGAACAGAGGATATGCCTATTGTTCACTCATCTACAACTAAAAAAATTACAACAGAAGAATTACAATATTATTTTGTAAATCGTTTAGAGCCCACGACTCTAACAGTTAGTGTAGCTGGTGGAACTGTAGATCTAGACGATTCTACTTATGATGAAGCAGAGCTTGTTGTACTTTCCTGGTCTGGAGCAAGTGGAGCTATGGAACTTACTTTGCCAGATGCAACAGCAACAAAAAATTTGAATAAAGTAAAAAGAATTATATCAGACTCTACATTCAGTACTTCAACACATGCAGATCTAACACCTGTTTCAGGACAGACATTAGATGGTTCGACTGATGCTTATAGAATTAATAAAGCATACGAAGGAATAATGGTTTGGTGTAACGGAACAGAATGGTTTATTATTCAAGCTAAAGCATAAAAATATAACAAATAACGCGTAATTTAATTTTAATAAGTATGAAAGCAACGGAAATGTTAACTAAAGTGAAGGATTTACTAGGCTTAGAAGTTAAGGAAGAGGTTGTAACGACTGAATTATCTGAGGAAGCAGTAGATACAACTACTGAACAAACAGAAAATACTGATGTACAGTCTACTGAGTTAACAGAAGAGACAAATTCTGAAAACGTCGAGGTTAAGCTAGCAACAGCAGAACTCGAGAATGGTACAGTCGTAGAAGCTGAGTCTTTTGAAGCTGGTAACGAGATTTTTATTGTTACTGAAGATGAAAGAGTAGCTCTACCGGTTGGAGAATACACACTTGCTGATGGTCAGGTTTTGATCGTTGAGGAAGAGGGTGTAATAGCTTCTATTGGTGAAGCAGAAACTGAAGAAGCACCTACTGAAGAAGAGGTAGAGGCATCTGAAGAATATGCTACAAAAGAAGAAATGGCAGAAGTAAAACAAGCTATTGAAGGTATCTTAGAAATTATCGAGGATATGACAAAAGAAGTTGAAGCTTCTGAAGAGAAACAAGAATTATCTAAAGTAGAAAAGGTTAAGCATAACCCAGACGCAGAGGATAAACCGGAATTAAATCTATATTCCCAGAAAAGACCATTAGGTACTTTAGATAGGGTGATGAAGACAATTTCAAATTTTAACTAATATTAATTAAAAATTTATAAAAATGGCAAATGGTTCAACAACCTCAATAACAACTACATACTCTGGTGAGTTTGCCGGTCAGTATGTAAGTGCTGCTTTATTAAGCGGTAAAACTTTATCTGAAGGACTAATTACGGTTAAGCCTAATGTAAAGTATAAAGAAGTTATGAAAAAAGTAGCTTCTACTGATATTGTTAAAAACGGTGCATGTGACTTTTCAGGTCAAGCAGACGTATTAACACTAACTGAAAGAATTTTAGCTCCAGAAGAATTCCAAGTAAACCTAGAACTTTGTAAAAAGGACTACGTTTCTGATTGGGAAGCAGTTCAGATGGGTTACTCAGCAATTAACGAGCAAATGCCACCAGCATTTTCTGACTGGCTAATTGGTCACGTTGCTGCTAAAGTAGCTGAAAAAATCGAACAAAATATCTGGACAGGAACAGATGCAAATGATGGCGAGTTTGACGGTTTCATTACTACATTAGGTGCAGATGGAGACGTTAATGATGTAACAGGTACAGCCTCTACGTCCGGAAACATAATTGAAGAATTGGGTAAGATTGCAGATGCAATTCCTAACGCCGTTTATGGAGCAGATGATATGACTATCTTCCTACCTTCTAACATGTACAGAAACTACGTTAGAGCATTAGGTGGATTTGGAACATCTGGTCTAGGAGCAGCAGGTACAGGGTCTCAAGGTACTCAATGGTACAATATGGGACAAGGATTATCATTTGATGGTATTCCAGTTGTACTAGCACCAGGTCTATCAAGTAACGACGCTGTAGCAGCAGAAAAATCTAACCTATTCTTTGGAACAGGTCTTCTTTCTGATTACAACGAAGTAAAAGTTTTAGACATGGCAGATCTTGATGGTTCACAAAACGTAAGAATTATCATGCGATTTACTGCTGGAATTCAGCATGCTATCGGTGGCGATATAGTTTTATACGCAACATCGTAATTAAATATAATATTAACACAGAAAAAGGTAGGTGGAAATTGATCTATCTACCTTTTTTTTTAAACTTTAAAAAATATGGCTTGTGATTTAACTAGAGGACGTAAAGAACCTTGTAAAGACGTAGTTGGTGGTATAAGAAAAGTATATTTTACTGATTTCGGTGATTTTGGTACAGTAACAAGTGCTGATGAACAAATTACTGATATGGATGGTACTTTTACAGCTTACGAATACGAAATTAAAGGTAATTCATCGTTCGAACAAACAGTAAATGCTTCAAGAGAGAATGGAACAACTTTCTTTGAGCAAACATTAAACTTGACTCTTAAGAAATTATCTAAAGAGGATAACAAGGAATTAAAACTCTTAGCATACGGAAGACCTCATGTAGCAGTCGAAGATTATAATGGTAACGTTATGGTCATGGGACTAGAGCATGGAGCAGACGTAAGTGGAGGAACAATTGTAACAGGAGCGGCTATGGGTGATCTTTCAGGTTATACCCTAACGTTTACTGCACAAGAAACTTCACCAGCTAAATTTTTAGATTCACCAACAGCTGCAGATCCTTATGCAGGTATGGGAAGTGCTACAGTAACAGTTACTGAAGGTACTAACTCATAATATTCACGATTGAATTAAGAAAAGGGGCAATTTGCCTCTTTTTTTATGCTTATAGGTTAACAAAAAAGAAGTAAATTCATTGTTATAGTATGATTATTTTACAACAGAGCAGTAGCTCCCAGACGTTTAAATTTATTCCAAGAGAATATGAAACATCTGGTAGTAATATTTATAATGTTTCGATCGTAAACGAAACAACTAATAAAAACGTGTATGACACAGATACTAACTCTTTTACTTTAGAAGATTACTATTATAAATACACAGACACTTTTACTTTAGTGCAAGATACATTTTACTTACTAACTATTAAAAAGAGTGGTAATGTTATTTTTAGGGATAAGATCTTTTGTACTAATCAAAATGTTACAGATTACACTGTAAACTACAATGAATATGATGAGCAAGAAACAACAAACGAATTTATAGTTTTATAATATGGAAAATTTACACATAGTTAACTTATCTGAATACAACAGACCGAAGATTAAAGAGGATAAGCACAGAAAATGGGTAACGTATGGAGATAATAATGATTATTATGATTATTTAATAAAGTTATTTATAAACTCTACTACGAATAATGCAATTATCCAAGGGATAAGTCAAATGATATATGGAAGGGGTTTGGATGCTTTGGATAGCTCTAAAAAACCAGATGAATATGCAGCAATGAGATCTATATTTTCAGATGTGTGTTTAAGAAAGGTTATACTAGATCTAAAATTATTAGGAGAAGGAAGTTTTCAGGTGTTATACGAAAACGGGAGGGTAATAAAATCGGAACATTTTCCAAGACAAACATTAAGAGCTGAAAAATGTAATGAGGATGGAGAAATAGAAGCATACTACTATTTTCATGATTGGACTAAAATAAAACCTAACAGCAAACCGAAAAGAATTGCAGCATTTGGATTTGGTAACGGTAAAGAACCAGAAATTAAGACTATAAAAAGATATGTAAGTGGGTATGATTATTATTGTCCAGTAGATTACCAAGGAGCTTTAGCTTATGCTGAACTAGAGTCAGAAATTTCAGACTATTTAATCAATGACGTACAAAATGGCTTTTCAGGAACTAAAGTAGTTAACTTTAACAATGGAGTACCAGACAGGGAAAAGCAATTTCAAGTTAAAAGTGATGTAATGAATAAGCTTACTGGTTCTAGGGGTGAAAAAGTTATTATAGCTTTTAATAATAATGCAGAGAGTAAAACAACTATAGATGACGTACCTTTAAACGATGCACCAGCACATTATGAATATTTATCAAACGAATGTTCACGTAAGTTAATTGTAGGTCATAGAGTAACATCTCCTTTATTGTTAGGTATTAGAACAGAAAACAACGGATTAGGATCTAACGCAGAGGAAATAGAGACAGCTTCTTTGTTGTTTGATA
>Ga0098074_1001300_pt1 | contig 13056 bp, 13 predicted proteins | sample 32_taG_FD_75064 | JGI IMG/M metagenome (GOLD analysis project Ga0098074, IMG submission 75064) | Marine viral communities from the Gulf of Mexico - 32_GoM_OMZ_CsCl metaG | ecosystem: Environmental > Aquatic > Marine > Oceanic | place: Atlantic Ocean: Gulf of Mexico | collected 2015-07-12
CAAGCTCCAAATTATGAACGACAACTTTGGGCTCAATCTTACGTGCGGCGCACTGGCTGCTCTAATGAAGTATCCTGGGACATCGGAGCATCAGGACAAGTCAAACATTGCGACTAAAAAGTTCGGATGCTTTCATTCCGAACTTGATGTGGTGGCGGACGTTTGGAAAGAAACCGGGCTGAAAGAGGGGTTGCGGCATCCGTTAACATTTTTGATGGAAGCAAGCGACGACATTGCTTATTCAGTTTTGGATGTGGAAGATGCGGTAAAGAAGGGGCTGGTTTCCTACAGAGACTTGATCAGCTATCTCGAAGCTGGGGCGGACGGAGAACCTGAAACCGACGCTGTGATCAAAGATGTCTGCGAGCGAGCGGACGCACAGCACAAAAAGCACAAAGATGCGAAACTATCGCCGAACGAAGTGAATGATCTTTCAACCCAGATGTTCCGGGTGTTTGCCATCGGAAACATGGTTTCTGCGGTCATAGAGGCCTTCCTAGAGAGGCAATCCGATATTGAGCAAGGCGCCTTGAAAGATGATCTCATTGCCGTGTCGAGCGCAGCATTGCTTTGTAAAAAGCTCAAAGGTTTTGCGTTCGAAAACGCCTACAAGCACCGAAGTGTTCTTGAGTTGGAATTGGAAGGACATAAAGTTATCCATTCAATCATGGACATGCTTTGGCCTGCCATCGTTAGCCGTGGCGACCCGCAGAAGGAGACCAAAGGACATCCCGGAACTCCTTTTGAGAAGTATGCATACGGACGCATCTCGGAGAATTACCGGCGAGTTTTCGAAAGCCCGAACGAGGACCTGCCGTTGGGTTATCGCCGCTGTCAATTGCTCGCGGACATGATCTCTGGTATGACGGATGGCTTCGCACTAAGCTTCGAGCGGGAACTTAGAGCACTTCGCTGCTGAGGGGAGAAATGAAACCTGCACTTGATCAGAAAGCCGCCAAGAAGCGCATACGTCGCTTCTTTGATGAGCCGATGGCTGAGCGTAGGGCTGTTGGGTGCTTTATTGATGAAGTGTCTGTTTGCGCAGATATTTTTGTCTTTGGCGGAGCGCTCAGGGACATCTCCCTTCTTGGTGCTCCGAGCTTCGCCAGCGATGTAGATACCGTTGTTCAGGTGCATGATGGTGAAGCCTTCATGGACATCTTGGGGCGGTACGAAGCAGTGCAGAACAAGTTTGGCGGACATCGCGTTCGTTTTGGAAGATGGAACTTTGATGTATGGGAGGTCTCGCGAACTTGGGCTTTTGCAGAAGGTGTCGTCGAAGCGCTCAGCCCGTTGTCCCTTCTCGAAACCACCTTCTTCAATTGGGACGCAATTCTATATGACTGGCGCTCTGGTTCGCTTCACCACGACCAGAATTATTTTTCTGATCTTTCTCAGAAGTATTTGGAGCTCGTACTGGAGGACAACCCGAACGCAGTTGGGGCACTTGTGCGCACACTCCGAACAATTTGCTTGAATGATGAAATTCAGACCGGGCCAAGGCTTTCTGCATTCGTTGTAGGTGGGCTTAAGGACAACTCTAATGAGGAGATATTGTCCTACGAAGCAAATAGCTTCTCCCGCAAGGGGCTGTCCGAAACGTTGCTGTTAGACATTAGGGCCAGAGCTTTGGAGTGGGACCAAAGCAATGCATTTCAGTGGCTACCCAGGCGGCAATTGTCTCTATTTGACAACCTCCCCAGCTAACTGCGTTCTGGTAAGCATGTTTCTCAAAGCAGATCTTCTAGAGCATCGTGAATTGTCGGCCACTAGACTTTGCATGCGCGGCGAAAGTCCGGAATGGCGGGCCGCACCGCAGCAGCCCAGATCCTCGATGAACGGCAGCATTGGGCCGTGAGCGACGTCGCGCAAAGTATAACGTCGCACTTGCACGCCCTTCTATTCGCCCCTCGACATTAACGATCTACGCTTTCGCCACGAATGCATTCTTCGACCAGCTTTCTTGAAGAAGCTGTCAGGCTCATGCGGACACTCGCAATCGAAATGCCTCTTCCTTTGAAAGGCAACCAATAGCGCGCACGCGCGTTACAATCAAAGCCATGGAAAAATGAAAGAGCCCACGTGTGAACACGCAATCCGACACAGTCATGCCAAGGTCGAACAAGATACTCGTTATTGTCAACGCAGGATCAGGCAAGAAATCTGGCGACGTGAAACACACTGCCCTTATGGAGCGGATCAAAGGGCATGACGGGGTGACTATCGCTCAGTTGACCCCTGACAAGGACATCACCGAACACGCAGCGGAAGGCGTGAAAGCAGGCTATGGCACCATCGTCGCCGCCGGAGGGGACGGCACAATCAGTGGGGTCTGCGCCGCGCTTTCAGGCACCAACGTCAAACTCGGTGTCGTCCCCCTCGGCACCTTCAACTTCTTCGCTCGCAGCCTCGGCATCCCTCAAGACCCCGACGAGGCGTGGGACATCATCAGCGCAGGTCGTTTACGCACCGTCTCCATTGGCGAAATCAACGGGCAACCGTTCATCAATAATAGCAGCATCGGCGCTTATGCCACCGTCCTCAAGGTCCGCGAGAACATCTATGATCGCTGGGGTCGCAGCCGCGTGACCGCTTATTGGTCGATGATTAAGGCTATGCTCATGCTATACCGCTCGCTGCGCATGCGGATCACCGTAGACGGCGTCACACATGACATCCGAACGCCGATGGCCTTCGTTGCAGTGCGCCCCTATCAGCTCGAAGAATATGGCCTTCCCGGCGCAGAGATCATCCGCAATGGCGAAATGGTCGTCTACCTCGCCCCCAAAGGTGGTCGACTGAATCTTCTATGGACCGCGCTCAAGGTCCTCCAGCGCAACGTGCAGGAAGACGAAGATTACACCATGCTCACCGGACGGGACATTGTGATCGAGACGTTCCGCAGCAAACGTCTGGTTGCATGGGACGGGGAGAAGAGCTGGATGAACGATCCATTTCATTTGAGAATGCTGCAAGATGATCTGACCGTGATCGTTCCCGCAAATGACACGACCAAGAACAAGACCGAGGATACAACGAAGGCATGACCCGACTTGCCCTGATCGCTGACCTTCATTTCGGACGTGAAAGAAAGGTTCTGCTTCCCCATCTGCTGACGGCGATTCAAGCCGCTCGTCCGGATTATGTGGTAATCGCCGGTGACTTCGTGCAACGCGCCCGCGGCGCGCATTTCCGCCCCGCACGCGCTTTCCTGGATCAATTGCACGCCCCGTGGATCGCGGTGCCAGGCAATCATGACATCCCGCTTTACAACATTGCGTCCCGCATGCTCTGGCCTCGTGCCGCCTACAAGCGACACATTGCAACCCAGACCGAACCATTTATCCAGACCGACACTGCTACGTTGATCGGAATCGACACGACCGATCCCATGCGCGTGCAGCGGGGGCGTATCAGCGACGCCCAAATCGAACGCGTATGTGCGACCATCAAAGAGGATGATGGCCGTCTTCCAGTTATCATCGCCCATCATCCCTTCCATCAGGACCCCGAGGTGGAAAAGAAACTCTTGCGCGGTGCTGATCGCGCGCTGGAGGCATGGTCTGACTGCGGCCCACACATCATCTTGTCGGGCCATCTGCACAGCTTTCTGGTCGAACCCTTCGTGACGCGCAGAGGCGCTGGCCAGACCTTGCAGATCCACTGCGGCAGCTCTACCTCGACCCGGCATCGGGGCAACCCCAATGATTTGGCGATACTGGATATCACGGGGTCAGATGTCGACATTTCCCGCCAGACCTTCGATCCCGTCCAAGGCTTCACGGAGCACGCAAATTACGCCTATGCGGTCACGCCCACCGGCTGGCAGGTGAAAGCTATGCCTTGAGCGTGGTAGCGACTATGCGCGCCATCGGCCCTGAAAACAGAAGCCACGAGGCGGACCCCGACGTGGAATCAAAGTGCACGGACTCAGGGGTGGCGGAGTTCGTTGCTGCAAGACTTGCGCTCGACCACTGACGGCTTTGTCCGAACTGCTGACCTTTGGAAATACTGCGCCAAACACGAATGACCGGTCGGACGAAACTGCATCGGAGCGCCGGGAGCGGAGGTGGGTAACCTCTCTGGGCGGTGTGCGCCATCATCCATTTTACAGATGCTGTCAGGATATTGCCGCTCCACAGCGTGACCTGCATCGGTATGGCCGTTTGGTTCCCTTTGTTAGCCTATGGAATGGTTCCCAATTTCAAATGAGACCTTGCGTTAGCGCTAGCGATCAAATACCGACGAGGTGCAAAGACTCTTATTTTGATCTCCTGTCTCCTTACGGCTTCAGTTGCGACACTTATGACACTGAGCCAAGTTACCGCATCACGCGGGTAGCACATATCTTAAGGAGACATCACGATGGCCAACGGCACCGTGAAATGGTTCAATGCAACCAAAGGATTTGGATTTATCGCCCCCGCACAGGGTTCCAAGGATGTGTTTGTCCATGTGACAGCACTTGAGCGTGCTGGCATACGTCATCTCGACGATGGTCAGGCGCTCTCGTTTGATCTGGAAAGCGATCGTAACGGTCGTGAATCTGCGACGAACCTTGTCCTTGCCTAAAGTTGAGCAGGACAATTTTGCATCATCCGCGGGAGGGGTGGTGCAAGCTGCTACCCTTTCTTTGGTTAGTGAGCCCATGGAATGTGCGCACCCGATTTGCTAGACGTATGGCTTTCGCCGAAAAGGCATTTCGGGCAGGGCACGACCTTTTCTCGTGGCAGCAGGTGACTGTTGCCTTCCCAGCTCGCAATCTTCGGATTTCGACTGATCACTCATGCATCGCGCTGCATTGAGCCCCGGAAGTTTGATCCCTTTGACATCGACCAATAACAGAGCACTCCAGCGGGCGGAGAACGCATTTGCCAAATTGCAATCGCAATTCGTGACGCGCAAGCATAAGGGTGACAGGCATGACGCAGCCGCTACTGCGCGCGCGGAAAACACCATGCGTCTGAAATCTGCCCGCGAAGAGCGAGACCGTTGCATAGCCGAACTGAAGAGCATCTCATCGGTTTGAGAGCATAAGACGGCCATCTGGCGGTGCGCCGACCTTCCCCATTCAATAAACAGGATACTAGCCTTGAAGATAGCAAAAACTAATGACTTTTCCGACCGTCGCAGCTCCGCTTTGGTTGCGAAGGCAGAACTTCTTCGCGCTTACCGCGCCAAGACAGATGCAGCCGATCCGAGCCGACTGGCGCGGCAGCAAGAGCGCATGGCGATTGTCGTTGCACGCGATGCACGACGCGACGAACGCGACAAATTGAAGGCCGAGGCTCTGGAGCTTCAGCAGGCAGAAGAACAGCGCGCGGCCGAAGTGGCAGCCTACATGGATGCAACCAATGTCGCCGCCCGCGCCAAAGTTGAGGCCGAGCAAAAGGCGGACAACATGATCGCGCGGGTTATCAAAGATGAGGCAACGCGAAAAGCCGACCGCGACAAACGCTATGCTGATCGCAAGGCCAGGCAGCGCTAACTCAAGCCTACAGACCGCGCGGCACTGATCGCACCATGTAATAGAGCAGTTTGATCATGGACGTCCCCTCCAGTGCTGCGGCTCTAGGCGATGGAAAGAGATATGCTATGCTCAACCAGCGTTGGTGATCCGGGAAACAACCTTCGGTCTCGGATGCTGCGCCAATGGGAGATACAGATGCCAAATAGCGAGCAGGCCCAGATCATCCGCAAAGACCTTGGGCAGGGTGTGGTTGAACTGGTGCTGAACCGCGCGCCGGTCAATGCACTGACAGCGCCGCTCCTTATGGAATTCGCCTCACAGTTGGACGTCATCGCCGCTGACAAAAGCCTGCGTGCCGTTGTCCTGAGCAGCGCCTTCAAGGTTTATTCCGGCGGGCTTGATCTCAGAGAGGCGCAGTCCTTTGATCGGGACGACGAGAACGCCATCGTGGACGGCCTGAACATCGGCTTTCTCACTCAGTTTGCGTTTCCAAAACCATTGGTGACGGCCATCACCGGGTCGGCCATTGCTGGCGGGCTTTTCTTTGTGCTGGCCTCAGACTGGCGGGTCACGTCAGCCACTGCCAAATTTGGCCTCGCAGAAGTTCGGGTAGGGGCTGATTTTCCTGTCGGCCCATTGGAGATAGCACGCGCCACCCTCTCACCAGATGCCTTTCGCCGCCTGATGCTGACGGGACAACCGATCACGGCGCAAGCCGCGGGTGAGGCCGGCATCGTCGATCAGATTTGCAATGTGAACGAGGTGCGGGAGGTTGCGATTGCCAAGGCATGCGAACTCGCGCAAATCTCGTCTGCCACCTATGGACGGGTCAAAGCCCAGATGCGGGCGCCTACAATTGCCCTCATCCAGGCGGGTATGGCCCGGTTGAAGGATGATCCAGAGCGGCGTTGGTTCGGTCCTGAAACAAAGCCTGCCATGCGCGCGATGATGAAAACGAAATAAACTCCGGTTAAACCCACCCCGCATACTTTTGCGATGATAATTTCCACAAAGGTTATGGTAAATATAGTCGCTGGTGTCTCAAAAAGGGCCGAGCTGATTTCTTGGCTCATCAGACCGCGTGCAGCTTCATGTCCGACATCTTCAAGATGTGCATCGATGATACCAAGGAAGATTGCAACTGGCATTAGGCCAGCGCTTTCTGCAGAGCTACGAGAAAAGACCAAAAAGTAAGGCGTGAGGGCAGACCCCATACCAAGATCCGTGGATGCCTGTGGTTGATCAGCAGGTAGATACCGGCTGCGATCACCAGCGCGCCCGCCCCAATATGCGCAGGCAAAGTATGCGAGGTCCGCTCTGTCGCGATTCACCCGTTGGGAAATGATGGAAGGTGCGCGACTGGTAGAAATACGAAAGCTACATGGCAGCATTATGGTCTCAGGTGATGACCGTTTTTAGGTGCGCCGCTTTACAGCATGTGGTGATGTCGACCGGCAGTTTTGGACCGGCCTTTTTGATGTAATCGTCGCATCCGTAAGAGCCGCAAGCACCAGCCCTGCCGGACCCTGAGCCACGGTCGGAATTGATACTCAGTGCAGTGCAGCTGTTCGTTTGGCGCCACATTGAAAAATCCCCTGTGATACTGTGATAATACTCGCAAAATTGAGGCAACTCAGCCGCCGTTTGGCGTGGTCGGAACCAGATCATCGCGCAAAGCGCGCATCTTCGATTTGATGAATTCCATCACGGCACGCTCTCTCGGCAAAGCGCGCACGTCCCGATGGCAGGTCAACCAGTAGCTGCGCAGTATCGTTATCTGATCCGGTAATATCGGCACCAGATCATCGTATTGCCGTGCGATGTAGCAAGGAAGAACCGTAACACAAAGCCCGTCGCGAACCGCTGCAAGTTGATTGAAGATCGAGGAGCTTTTGAAAATAGGACGGACCTTGCTGTGCACCTCATCCAGATAATCCAACCCGCGCGCATAGATCATGTCTTCGATATATCCGGCAAAAGGATGATCCAGAAGATCCTCGCGCGTGGTGATGGGCGCGCAGCCTTGCAGGTATTTGCTGGCACCATAGACCCGCAGGACGTAGTCTACGATCTTTTCGGAATGGTATGGCGAGGCTTTGGTCGGGTCGAGTGTCACCGACAGATCGGCCTCGCGCCGCGACAGGGACATGACTTGCGGCAGTGTGATAAGGTCCAGTGCAATATTGGGAAACCTGTCGATGAATTGCGCCAGAAGGTTTTCACTGAAAAAACTCGCGAAACCCTCTGGCATGGCCACTCGCAGCAATCCGCGTTGGGCGCGGATGTCGTCGGTCAGGTCCGACAGCAAGCGGTCGGCTTCCTGTTCCATCCGTTCTGCGGTCTCAACCAGGCGTCTGCCATTGTTGGTCAACTCGTAACCCCTTGGATTGCGTTCGAAAAGCCGAAGATCAAGCCCGGCTTCCAGACGGTCAATGCGGCGTGAGACTGTGACATGGCTGGTTTGCAACTGCCGTGCTGCCCGCGAGAGTTGTCCTTCGCGCGCCACGGCCAGAAAGAACTGCAAATCGTCCCAAGTGAGATGTGCCATAACCGTCTTTATGTTCGTTTTTGTACAGACCTTGTATGAAAATAGCTAAGTGTGAACTGTTGTGTCAAAGGCTAAAAACTGTATCACTATGACATCGGCACGCCGGGGGAGGCTGTCGAGCGTTAGAATCGAAATCATGGCTCAACACGTCGCGTGCCCTTTGATGGGTATTGCGCACTTTGGTTGCGCTTGGGAGGATAATCATGCGTAAACTTCTTGCATCCGCAGCGATGCTAGGACTGATGACTGCGCCAGCATTGGCACAGGTCAGCGACGACAAGGTCAAGATCGGGATCTTGAACGACCAATCTGGCGTGTATGCCAACTTCGGGGGGCGCTATTCGTATGAAGCTGCCCTGATGGCGGTCGAGGATTTTGGTGGCACAGTGCTGGACATGCCCATTGAGGTGATCACGGCCGACCACCAGAATAAGCCTGACGTGGCATCCAACATCGCTCGTCAGTGGTATGACACCGAGCAGGTCGACAGCATCATGGAACTGACGACGTCGTCAGTCGCTCTGGCTGTACAGGCGCTTTCAAAAGAAGCAAGCAAGATCACCATCACAACCGGTGCTGCCACAACTGAACTGACCGGCGCACAGTGTTCGCCCTTCGGCTTTCATTGGGCCTATGACACCCATGCTCTTGCTGTTGGCACTGGCGGCGCATTGGTCGAACAAGGTGGTGACACCTGGTATTTCCTGACCGCAGACTATGCCTTTGGCTATTCTCTGGAAGAGAACACGGGCAATTTTGTGACCGCCAACGGTGGTGAGGTTGTCGGTTCTGTCCGTCATCCTCTGGCATCTACGGACTTCTCTTCCTTCCTGTTGCAGGCGCAGGCGTCTGGGGCGAAGGTGATCGGTCTGGCCAATGCCGGTGCCGATACGCAGAACGCCATCAAGCAGGCGGCTGAGTTCGGGATCGTTCAGGGCGGACAGCGGCTTGCGGCGCTTCTGTTCACCTTGGCCGAAGTTCATGGTCTGGGTGCCGAAGCGGCTCAGGGTCTGACCCTGACCGAAAGCTTTTACTGGAACCGCAACGACGCCTCGCGCGAGTTCGGCAAGCGTTTCTTTGAGCGCACCGATGCGATGCCGAACATGATCCACGCCGCCACCTATTCGGCCGTGTTGTCCTACCTCAAGGCAATCGAAGCCGCTGGGACGGATGAGACCGAAGCCGTCGCAGCAAAGCTGAAGGAACTGCCGGTTCAGGACGTCTTCGCAGAAAATGGGACGGTCGCGCAGAATGGTCGCATGATCAAGGACGTCTACCTGATGGAAGTCAAAGCGCCTGAACAGATCACGGAACCCTGGGATTACTACAACGTCCTTTCGACGATCCCTGGCGATGTTGCCTATATCAATCCTGCCGAGAGCGGTTGTTCGCTCGTGACGCAGTAAGGCAATACAGTCCGATGAACGCACATCCTGTGAATAAGCAGGACCAGCCGCGGGTGGTGCTTTCCGCCCGCGGTCTTGGTAAGGACTTCTCGGGTTTCACCGCCGTGAACAACGTCGATCTTGACGTGCAGCACGCGCGCATCCATGCGCTGATCGGTCCGAACGGTGCCGGCAAGACGACGGTGTTCAACCTGCTGACCAAGTTCCTGCAACCCACCCGGGGCAAGATTACTCTGCTTGGGGCTGATATCACCAAAATGAAACCTGACCGCGTGGCTCGTATGGGCCTTGTCCGGTCTTTCCAGATTTCCGCCGTGTTCCCGCATCTCACGGTGCTTGAGAACGTGCGCGTGGCCCTGCAGCGGCCCAATAATCTGGCAACACAGTTCTGGCTGCCTCTGTCGGCGCTGGACCGCCTGAACGGTCGCGCCGATGTTCTGATCGATGATCTTGGGCTAAGCGAGTATCGCGATACCCGCGCGTCTGACCTGTCCTATGGTCGTAAGCGCGTGCTGGAAATCGCAACCACATTGGCGCTGGATCCCGAAGTCTTGCTGCTTGACGAGCCGATGGCGGGCATGGGGCGTGAGGATGTGAAGTTGGTGGCTGACATCATAAAAGATGTGGCGCAGCATCGTGCCGTCCTCATGGTCGAGCATAACCTGTCAGTTGTGGCCGACATCTGCCACCATGTCACCGTGCTGCAACGGGGCGAGATCATTGCCGAAGGCGATTACGACACTGTGTCGAGAGACCCGGTCGTGCGCACTGCCTATATGGGGAGCGAGGCATGAGCGAACATCTGTTGAATGTCGCGGAGTTGCACGCTTGGTATGGCGAAAGCCATGTACTTCACGGCGTGAACATGCATGTGAACCAGGGCGAGACCATCTGCATCCTGGGGCGCAACGGTATGGGCAAAACCACCACGTTGCGCACAATCATGGGTATCCTGCGTAAGCGGACGGGTCAGATCAGCTTTGCCGGGCAGGATCTGATGGCGATGCCGCTGCACCGCACAGCCCATACCGGACTCGGATTTGTTCCTGAAGAGCGGGGGATCTTTGCCACTCTGAACGTCGAGGAGAACCTAATGCTGCCGCCAAAGGTGGCTGAGGGCGGGATGAGTGTTGACGAGATCTTCACTCTGTTCCCGAACCTGAAGGAACGGCGCAACAGCCCCGGCACAAAACTGTCTGGCGGCGAACAGCAAATGCTGGCCATCGCGCGTATCCTGCGCACGGGGGCGCGCTGCCTGCTTTTGGACGAACCGACCGAGGGTCTGGCCCCGGTGATCATCGACGCCATTGGCGAGGTCCTGACCGAACTCAAGAGCCGCGGTATGACGGTGATCCTGGTCGAGCAGAATTTCCGCTTTGCCAGCCGCGTTGCGGACCGCTTCTATCTGATGGACCACGGGCAGATGGTCATGGAATTCCCCGTCGGCGATCTTGAAGCCCGCCGTGGCGACCTGAATCAAGCGCTGGGAGTCTAACATGGTTACGATATTCGGAGTGCCCTCGGCGGCCCTCTTCGGGCAGCTTCTGATCGGCCTGATCAATGGCTCTTTCTATGCGCTGCTCAGTCTTGGTCTTGCGGTCATCTTCGGCCTATTGCGGGTCATCAACTTTGCCCATGGGGCGCAATATATGCTGGGGGCCTTCGCGGCCTATCTCCTGTCGCTCTGGCTGGGTCTGGGCTATTGGTCGGCGCTGATCCTTGCACCTGTGATTGTAGGACTGGCGGGGGCCTTTGTTGAACGCACGATGCTGTCGCGGCTTTACAAACTGGACCACCTTTACGGGCTGCTGTTCACCTTTGGCCTTGCCCTGACCATAGAGGGCACGTTCCGATATCTTTATGGTGCGGCGGGACAGCCCTATCCGACGCCAGCGGCTCTGGCGGGGGGCGTGAACCTTGGCTTCATGTTCCTTCCGATCTATCGTGGATGGGTGGTGGTTGCTTCTCTGGTTGTCTGCATCGCAGTCTGGCTGCTCATCGAAAAGACCAAACTCGGATCTTATCTGCGGGCGGCGACGGAGAACCCGATCCTCGTGCAGAGCTTTGGCGTCAATGTGCCGCTTCTGCTGACCTTCACCTATGGTCTGGGCGCAGCTCTCGCGGCCTTTGCCGGAGTTCTCGCGGCCCCGATCTATCAGGTTAGCCCTTTGATGGGCTCAAATCTGATCATCATCGTCTTCGCGGTGGTTGTGGTGGGGGGGATGGGCTCGATCCTTGGCGCGATTGTGACGGGCTACCTTCTGGGAATCGCAGAGGGATTGACCAAAGTTTTCTACCCCGAGGCCTCAAACATCGTGATCTTTGTGATCATGGCCATTGTTCTGATCCTGCGTCCCGCAGGTCTGTTCGGAAAGGATGCATGACATGGCTGGCAAATCTGAACCCATAGCAACGCAAACCATCGCCATCCTGCCGAATGCGGGAACGGTGCGGGTTGTTCTGCTGCTGATCATGCTGGGCTGCCTTCTGGTGGCACCCTTCTATCTTTACCCGATCTTCGTGATGAAGCTCTTGTGCTTTGCCCTTTTCGCGGCCGCGTTCAACCTGCTGCTGGGTTACACCGGATTGCTGAGTTTCGGACATTCCGCCTTTTTCGGCGGTGCGGCCTATTTCACCGCCCATGCGGTCAAGGAATGGGGCTGGTCGCCAGAATTCGGGATTCTGCTGGGCGTGGCGGGGGCGGCCGTTCTGGGCCTGATCATGGGGGCCATCGCGATCCGGCGTCAGGGTATCTATTTCGCGATGATCACCCTGGCATTGAGCCAGATGTTCTTTTTCTTCTGTCTGCAGGCCGGCTTCACCAAGGGCGAGGACGGCATTCAATCCGTGCCGCGCGGTGTTCTGTTCGGGTTCATCGACCTGTCGGATTCTACGAACATGTACTACTTTGTTCTTGGGGTGTTTCTGCTGGGTATCCTGATCATCTGGCGGATCGTGAATTCACCTTTCGGCATGATCCTCAAGTCGATCCGGGAGAACGAAAGCCGGGCCACTTCGCTGGGATATTCGGTTGCGCGCTACAAGTTGGCGGCCTTTGTGATGTCGGCCGCCCTGACGGGGCTGGCAGGTGGACTCAAGGCGCTGGTGTTTCAATTCGCCACGCTGACCGATGTGACATGGCAGATGTCGGGCGAGGTCATCCTGATGACCCTGCTGGGTGGTATCGGCACCTTGATCGGGCCGGTCATCGGGGCAGGGATTGTGGTGACTTTGCAGAACTATCTTGCGACCTCGGACTTTCCTGTGACGATTATCACGGGCGTGGTGTTCATGGTCTGTGTGCTGTTGTTCCGTCGCGGGCTAGTGGGGGAGCTTTACGCCTCGCGTCTGGGACGCCGTCTGGGGTTCAACCCGGACAACTGACCTGTAGCCGGGCCATCTGACATGGCCCGGCATTCCCCGCCCTGCGCAATCGGGCACGTCCCATCCTGAACAATTGAATAACGCTCTTGCAGCGAACGGAGAAGGTATATGGATCACTACGATTACATCGTGATCGGCGCGGGCAGTGCTGGCTGTGTGCTGGCCAATCGGTTGTCGGCAGACCCCTCTACCCGTGTTCTTCTGCTTGAGGCAGGAGGGAGCGACAATTACCACTGGATCCATATTCC
>Ga0098074_1001302_pt1 | contig 13048 bp, 13 predicted proteins | sample 32_taG_FD_75064 | JGI IMG/M metagenome (GOLD analysis project Ga0098074, IMG submission 75064) | Marine viral communities from the Gulf of Mexico - 32_GoM_OMZ_CsCl metaG | ecosystem: Environmental > Aquatic > Marine > Oceanic | place: Atlantic Ocean: Gulf of Mexico | collected 2015-07-12
GGCCAGCTTGAGGGGATCAACAACAAAATCAAAGTGATCAAGCGCATGGCCTATGGATACCGCGACACTGATTATTTCTTTCTGAAAATCAAGGCCGCGTTCCCCGGACATACGTGATGAACCAAAAAAAAGGCCGCCCCCTCGCGGGAGCGGCCCTCGTTTCACCACCGGGTCGATCAATAGCCCAGTGCGAAGTTCTCTTCAGCCATGTCCATCAGGTTGTCAGCGCCTGACAGCATTGCATCCACGTGCATGCGGGTACGCGGCAGGATGCGCTTGAAGTAGAAACGCGCGGTCTGCAGCTTGGCCTGGTAGAAGGCCTCATCCGAGGTACCCTCGGCCAGCTTGGCTGCGGCCACACGGGCCATGTCAGCCCAGAAGTAGGCCAGGCAGGCGTAGCCGGAGTACATGCAGTAGTCGACCGATGCTGCACCGACCATCTCGCGATCCTTCATCGCTGCCATGCCGATCTTCATGGTCAACTCGCCCCACTCCTTGTTCAGCGCATTCAGCGGCGCAACGAACTCGGAGATGGCTTCGTTGCCTTCTTCGGTCTGGCAGAACTTGTGAACGATCTTGGTGAAGCACTTGAGCGCCTCGCCCTGGGTCATCAGGACCTTGCGGCCCAGCAGATCCAGCGCCTGGATACCGGTGGTGCCTTCGTACAGCATGGAGATACGGGCGTCACGCACGTTCTGCTCCATGCCCCACTCGGCGATAAAGCCATGGCCACCGTAGATCTGTACACCGTGGTTGGCCGCTTCAAAACCAACCTCGGTCATGAACGCCTTGGCGATGGGAGTCAGGAACGCCAGCAATGCATCGGCCTGCTTCTTCTGCTCTTCGTCCTGGCTGTTCTTGACGATATCAACCTGCTTGGCAGTGAAGTACACCATCGCACGGTTGCCTTCGGCAAACGCCTTCATGGTCAGCAGCATGCGACGTACATCAGGGTGCACGATGATCGGGTCAGCCGCTTTCTCCGGTGCCTTGGGGCCGGTCAGTGCACGCATCTGCAGACGCTCGCGGGCGTACTTGATGCCGCCCTGGAAGCCGACTTCGGCGTGGGCCAGACCCTGCAGCGCAGTACCCAGACGGGCGGTGTTCATGAAGGTGAACATCGCGTTCAGACCCTTGTTCGGCGGCCCGATCAGGAAGCCGGTAGCGCCATCGAAGTTCATCACGCAGGTAGCATTACCGTGGATGCCCATCTTGTGCTCGAGCGAACCGCAGTTCACGCCATTGCGCTCACCCTTCTCGCCGTTGGTGTCGGGCAGGAACTTGGGCACGATGAACAACGAGATACCCTTGGTGCCAGCCGGTGCATCGGGCAGGCGTGCCAGAACGATATGGACGATGTTCTCGGCCATGTCGTGCTCACCGGAGGAGATGAAAATCTTGGTGCCATTGAGCTTGTAGCTGCCATCGGCCTGCGGCTCTGCCTTGGTACGCAGCATGCCCAGATCCGTACCGCAATGCGGCTCGGTCAGACACATGGTGCCGGTCCACTGACCGGAGACCAGCTTGGTCAGGTAGGTGTGCTTGTGGTCATCGGTACCGTGGGTAGCAATGGTATTCATGCAGCCGTGGGACAGGCCGGGGTACATGCCCCAGGACCAGTTGGCCTGGCCAACCATCTCGCTCACTGCCAGACCCAGCGACTCGGGCAGACCCTGACCGCCGTGATCGACGTCATGGGCCAGGCTCGGCCAGCCGCCTTCAACATACTGGGCATAGGCTTCCTTGAAACCGGTGGGCGTCTTCACACCTTCGGGGCTCCAGGTACAGCCTTCGGTATCACCAACGCGGTTCAGTGGGGCGATGACCTGTTCACAGAACTTTGCGCCTTCCTCAAGGATGGCGTTGACCATGTCCGGGGTAGCGTCTTCGCAGCCGGGCAGGCTCTTGTAGTGTTCTTCATATCCGAGGAGCTCGTCACGGACGAAGCGGATGTCACGCAGGGGAGCCTTGTAATCTGGCATGGTACTTGACCTCAACGGTTGAAACGGGATGCAAGAGCAGCGGATGGCTGCAGATTAAATGCTGCGCTGGCAGCGGATTCAAACAGACGTTTGAAACATACGTTTAGGCCAGGGCGATGTCAAGCATCAATGAACGCCAGTGGCATGATTTTTTTGTAACCAGGGGGAGGCGCAAAGCCTGACGCAGGCAGCGGCCTATCGAGGGGAAAACGCAGGGGACTGCAGTTCGGAAGGTTCAGGCGCTGGCGCGAAAACCTGCCGATGCGGACGAGACAGGCGCATCTATCTGACGATAGGTGGCGAGTTCGCGGACGCCGGTGGCGACGGGGACCGGCTCCGCCCGGCTCACAGCTTCGGCTGACTCCTCCGAGCCTTGACCGCCGGAATCACGGGTTGCGGAAGACGCGCTTTCGGGGCCGCTGGTCGAAGCGATTTCAGCTCGGGCCTGGGCAATCAATTGCGCCGCCTGGGCGGCAACCGCCCGATCCTGACCGGAAGGTTCCGCAGGCGCCAGGGCGGCGCGCTGTACCTGCTGCATCTTGGTTATGGTGGCCGCGGGATCGCCGGAGACCGGTGAAATATCAATCGAGACGGATCCGCCTGTGGCATACAGCCGGCCATCAGGGCCGCGACTGTAATCGTAGCTGACGCCACCGGCATACTGGCCACCCACAGCCATATGCGCCTGTTCGTGGGCTCGCACCTCGCGATCCCTGGCGGCCAGCTGGCGTATCTCTGCCTGATCCACCAGCTCGAGCTGCGATTCCTTGCCGGCCAACTCCTGGCGTGCGGCGGCTTCACGGGGGTCAGCACCCACCCCCTGCCCTTCGGCCGATCCGGCCACCGGCACGATGGGCGCAGTGCCCGCTTTCTCCAGCCCGGCCCCGGTGGACGGCTGACCAACGGCTGTATCGGACGCGGCCGAACCGGCAGCAACCGGGCGCGCGGGTTCCGCTCGACTGGTGGGAGAGAGATAGGAAGAGGACGGGATGAACGAACCGATGCTACTCACGGGCGAGCCGAAGGCCTGAGTGGCTCAGGCCGTCACGTCCAGAAGTGTACCCAGAACTTCGGAAGCCGTGTCGATTACCGAGGCGCCAGCCTCGACCTCACGACGCCCCTGCTGCATTTCGACCAGGCTATCGACCAGGTTGACCGGCCGATTGCTATCTACCGCAGTAGTGGCTGCCGGCTTGTCGGAGGCGGGCTGCAGAGGCACTGCCTGGGCTGCGGCCGAGTCGACCTGAACGCCCACGCGCGCTATTTCCGCGGCAGCGTTCGACGCGCGATACTGGCCCTGACGGACACTGTTCATACCGGCGGACATCAGATCAAGGGTGGCCATGGGCACTACCTCCAGAAAGTCATTACCGGCATTGAAGCACAAAGCCATCATGCCGGGAACGCAGCGCCAGGCTTTTCAGACCAGCGGTGTAATATCCAGACGATCCGCGACCCGCTCGGCGGTAGCGTCTTCCAGCCAGGGTACGAAGCCCAGGTAGGGCGCCTTGATCAGTTGCTTGAGCGTGGCCAGATTTTCTTCGGGGCGGCTCATCTCGGGGTCGACCAGATTGGCCACCCAGCCGGCCAGTTCCAGACCGTCTGCGGCAATCGCCTCGGCGGTCAGGATCGCATGGTTGATGCAACCCAGGCGCATACCCACCACCATGATCACCGGCACCTGCAGCTCCCGCGCAAGGTCCGCCAGAGTCTGTTGCGGATTGAGCGGCACGCGCCATCCGCCCGCGCCTTCCACCAGGGTGAAATCGGCACCGGACGCGAACACCCGCTGGCAGCCGTCGGCCAGCAGACTGACGCTCAGCTCTGCGCCCTCTTCGCTGGCAGCAATATGCGGCGCGATGGCCGCTTCCAGCGCCACCGGGTTGATCAGCTCATAGGCCAGCGCCGGGCTGCACTGGGCCTGCAGCGCCAGGGCGTCCTCGTTGCGCAGGCCTTCAGCCGTGCGTTCACAGCCGGCCGCTACCGGCTTGGCCGCAGCCGTGGTGATCCCCGAACGCCGGGCTGCGCAGAGCAGGCCCGAGGCAATCGTTGTCTTGCCGATTTCAGTATCAGTGCCGGTCACAAAGTAGCGCTTGAGCATGTCATGACTCCTTGAACATGAGAATCTGGGCCACCTGATAGGTCGCAGGCAGTCCCTCGGGTTGGCGAAACGCTTCATAGGCCTGGGTCAGGGCGCGTAACCGGGCGCGACCTGTGAGCCCGCCGGGCCGGCCCTGATTGATATTGTGGGCGCCAAGTGCCTTGAGCTCGCGGGTCAGCTCGCTCAGCTGTGCATAGCGCAGCACATGGGTTTCCACGTCGCAGCGCCAGTCATGGAAGCCCGACCCTGCGAGCACGGCCTGCAGCTCGTCCGCCGGCATGAACCGGTTGACGTGCACAAAGCCGTCCACGTCCTGCCAGGCGTGCTGCAGTTCAAAGAGCGTCCCCTCGATCAGGGTATTGAAAGCCAGGCAGCCGCCCGGCCTGAGTGCTTGCCGGGCCTCGCGCAGGGCACTGCCCAGATCGGGGCACCACTGCAGCGCCAGACTGGAGAAAATCAGATCCTGTGACGCCGCACGCAGGGGTAATGCCTCGGCATCGGCTACCACCCAGCGGGGATGTTCGTGCAGCCACTGATGCTCGGGCCCGGCACACTGACGCGCAAAACGCAGCATGCCTTCGGCAAGATCAAGCGCTGCCACCGGACGCGAGAAACGCTGCGAGAGCGCGCGGGTGAAGTAGCCGGTGCCAGCACCCAGGTCGACTATATCCGAGGCGGGCAGGGATGCCGGCACGCGGGCCAGCAGGTTGTTCCCGGCGCTGCGTTGAAAGGCAGCGGCCTGATCATAGGTGGTGGCGGCGCGACTGAAGGATTCGGCCACCCGCTGCTTGTCGATCGTCGCCTCAGACATCCAGGGTCTCCAGAAAATCGGCAATCTGCCCGGCCAGCCAGAGCGGCTGTTCGAGCGGGAGCGCATGGCTGGCGTCAGGGTGCACCGCCACCCTGGCAGGGGCGTTAGCTGGATCCATGAGCTGGCCCAGAGCCTCGGCCGCCGCCGCAGGAACCAGAGCATCCTTGCCGGCCAGACAATGCATGGCAGGCGCAGTGCCCCGCGCCAGCGACGCCCGATTGTCCAGCACCCCCAGCAGCGCCAGGCCATGCAGCCGTTGCTGCGCATCGGCCTGGTCCCACTTGAGCACCTTGCCCAGCTCGCGGCGCTGCGCACTACCCTGGGTCACCAGCAGCGCAAAACGCTTGAGAGTCTTGGCCGGATCGCTGCGCATATCGGCGTAGAACTGTTTGAATGTCTCCGAAGGCATGGCTGCCTGCCAGTCAGGCCGAGCCACAAAGCAGGCGTTGCTGGCGATAGTGACCACAGCGCTGAAGCGCTCCGGGTAACGACGCTGCAACTGCAGCGCCAGCATGCCGCCAAGCGACCATCCGACCAGCACGCCCGGCGGCAGCGTCTCGGCCAGTGCCGCCAGATCCGGCTCCATGCTGGAAAGCTGCAGGGGCGGCAGGGCGTGGCAATTGACCTGATAGCCAGGCAGGCGTTCGAGCAACGCCGCGCGCAGCGGTTGCATGGTTTCCGGGGCCATGGCCCAGCCGGGCAGCAGACTGATCTCAGGCATCGGCAGGCTCCGGCAGGCGGGTGATTGCCCGCGACAGGGCAGTAACCAGCTGCGCTACATCGTCTTCGCTGTGCTCGGCGCTGAGGGTCACGCGTAGCCGGGCAGTGCCCTGCGGGACCGTCGGCGGACGGATGGCCGTGACCAGGATGCCCTGCTCGCGCAATGCTGCGGAAAGGGCCAGTGCGCGGGCGCTGCTGCCGACCACGATCGGCTGGATCGGACTCGGACTGTCCATCAGCTCCAGCCCCAGCTCCTGGACACCCGCGCGGAACAGCGCAATCAGCTTCTGCAAATGGTCTCGCCGCCAATGCTCGTCGCGTATCAGCTGCAGGCTGACCAGCGTGGCGCAGGCCACTGCCGGCGGCTGACTGGTGGTATAGATGTAGGGACGGGCGAACTGGATCAGGGTCTCGATCAGCGCTTCACTGCCGGCAATAAATGCGCCCGCCGTACCGAAACCCTTGCCCAGGGTACCGATCAGCACCGGTACCTCCTCTACCCCCAGGCCGAAATGCTCGACGATCCCTCCGCCGTTCTTGCCCAGACAGCCAAAGCCATGCGCATCATCGACCATGACCCAGGCATCCTGCTCACGCGCTGCCGCACATAGTGCCGGCAGATCGGCCAGGTCGCCGTCCATGCTGAATACCCCGTCGGTTACCACCAGGGTATTGCCCGTCGCTTTGGCCAGGCGCGAGGCCAGGCTGGCGGAATCATTGTGCAGGTAGCGGGAAAAACGCGCGCCGCTGAGCAGGCCCGCATCCAGCAGCGAGGCATGATTGAGCCGGTCCTGCAGCACCGTGTCCCCTTTGCCGACCAGCGCCGTCACGGCGCCGATATTGGCCATGTAACCACTGGACATGAGCAGCGCGCGGGGGCGCCCGGTGAATTCGGCAAGGGCTTCTTCAAGCTGATGATGTGGCTGACTGTGGCCCACTACCAGATGCGATGCGCCGCCACCCACACCCCATTGGCGCGCACCCTGTGCAAAGGCTTCTATCACCTGCGGGTGGTTGGCCAGCCCGAGATAATCATTACTGCAGAACGCCAGTAGCGGCTGCCCATCGACCGTCACCCGGACGCCCTGCGGCGATTCGAGCAGCGGTCGCTGACGATACAGGTGAGCCGCACGGCGCTCGGCAAGACGGGACGGTAAGTCGAACGGCACGATCAGGTCTCGACGGGGAGGTTAATGGGCCTGCTCTGGGACGAGCACTTGAGCTGGGGGCTGGAAGCTGGAAGCTGGAAGCTGGAAGCAAAAACCTTTGCACGGCGTTTCGCATTTGGCTTCTAGCTTCTAGCTTCTAGCTTCTAGCTTTCCTGGATCAGCCCGCCGCGTTGACGAACATTGCACTGTCGCGCTGCTCGACCAGCGCCTGCTCGATGGCTGCCTGGTGCACTTCATCATCGTGCTCCTGACGCTCTTCGGGCTTGATGCCCAGACGATCGAACAGGCGCATGTCCTTCTCGGCCTGCGGATTCGATGTGGTCAACAGGCGGTCGCCGTAGAAGATCGAGTTGGCGCCGGCGAAGAAGGCCAGGGCCTGGGTCTGCTCGTTCATCTGTTCGCGGCCAGCGGACAGGCGTACATGGGATTTCGGCATCATGATCCGCGCGACCGCCAGGGTGCGAATGAAGTCGAAGGGATCGACGTCCTCTTCGTTCTCCAGCGGTGTGCCCTTGACCTTGACCAGCATGTTGATCGGCACGCTCTCGGGGTGTTCGGGTAGGTTGGCCAACTGGATCAGCAGGCCAGCTCGATCCTCTATCGACTCGCCCATACCGAGAATACCGCCGGAGCAGATCTTCATGCCCGCATCGCGGACGTAGGACAGGGTCTCGAGCCGGTCACCGAAGGTACGGGTCGTAATGATATTGCCGTAGAACTCCGGCGAGGTATCAAGGTTGTGGTTGTAGTAGTCCAGGCCCGCATCGGCCAGCGCCGCTGTCTGCTCCTTGGTCAGCTTGCCAAGGGTCATGCAGGTTTCCAGACCGAGCTTGCGCACGCCCTTGACCATCTCCAGGACGTAGGGCATGTCCTTCTCGGAGGGGTGCTTCCAGGCCGCACCCATGCAGAAACGGGTGGCGCCGATCGCCTTGGCTGCGGCGGCTTCGTCCAGCACCTTTTGCACTTCCAGCAGCTTTTCCTTTTCCAGACCGGTGTTGTAGTGACCCGACTGCGGACAATACTTGCAGTCCTCCGGGCATGAACCGGTCTTGATCGACAGCAGCGTGGAAACCTGCACCCGATTGGCGTCGAAATGCTGCCGATGGACGGTCTGGGCCTGGAACAGCAGGTCGTTGAAAGGCTGGCGGAACAGGGCCAGCACGTCTGCCGGAGTCCAGTTGTGGCGTGTCACAGAAGCAGTCATGAATTCGATCCTGGCGGTTGCACGGAAAAGGTCGTTAGTTGAAGCTATGCAACGCATGATAACGGCGGCAAGGAGGCTGTCAACCATTGAGCGCGCACCCGGTTTACAAGTGGTTAAATATTGAACAGCCCGGCCGATGCCTGCTGTGCCTTGGCCACGGCTCCCAGACCCGCCCGGGTATGTGCGACGCCTGTCATGCCGATCTCCCCTGGCTGGGCAGCCAGTGCCGGCGTTGCGCCCTGCCCCTGCCAGCCAAGGATCAGCAGTGTGGTCAGTGCCAGCAGCATCCGCCCGCCTATACCCAGGTGGTCTGCCCGCTGCTCTATCGCTTTCCGGTAGACAGCCTGGTACCCGCCTTCAAATATCACGATCAACTGATCTATGGCAGAGCCCTGGCCTACCTGCTGGCAGAGGCAGTCCAGTTTCACTACAGCGAACACAATCAGCGCCTGCCGGACCGCATCCTGCCCATGCCACTGCATCCGTCGCGCCAGGCCCGGCGCGGCTTCAATCAGGCGCTGGAGCTGGCCCGTCCCATCGCCACCCGGCTCAATCTTCCGCTATGCCGGCATACGCTCAAGCGCGTGCGCCACACCCCGCCCCAGCAGGGGCTGACCGCCAGCGAGCGCAAGCGCAATCTGGCTGATGCATTCTGCTGCTCGCCCGCAGTAGACGTGACCGGCCTGCATCTGGCCCTGGTAGACGACGTAGTCACCACCGGCGCAACCGCTGACGCCGCCAGCCGTATCCTGATCGAGGCAGGCGCCGCCAGCGTAAGCATCTGGTGCATCGCCCGAACACCCTGAACCGCAAAAGGGGACCCGTCTCCTCAGCTCGCCACTTTCTGCTTGTCGCTTGTCGCTTGAAGCTTGAAGCTTGAAGCTTGAAGCTTTAGAGCATAAGGGCGACCATAGCCTCCTATTCTTGCCGGCTGCCTCCCATGGACTCGCAACACCCGTTCGCCCTGCTCACCCCCGATACCGTGCTCGATGCAGTGGAATCGCTGGGCTACCTGAGCGATGCGCGAACCCTTACCCTGAACAGCTACGATACCCGTAACGCCCACATATTGACACACCACCTTTAACGCGACACATTATATGTACACAGGGCATATAAGGGATCAGACATGCGATCGAATCAGCGGTCAAAGCAGGAACTAAATTCATCCGCACGCCTGTCGCATATTGATGTGTTTTACCTCTCTCAATGTGAGCTGACCGAGCACGACACAAAGATAACCGCTAGATTCACTCCCCTTAGATATGCCGAAACCGCCCTACAGCTTTCCCACGTGGAGGATGGGGTAATACGGCAATTCCCCATTATTATTAGGGGTGATGGTATTCCTTGGGATCTCGGCAATCTGTACTTGATGTACAAGTTTACGGAGCTTGCGAAGATAGAGCCTCCAAGCCTTGAAACGATACAAGGGATAGCTAAGCAGCTGATGATGTATTTGAGGTGGATCGAGCATGCGCGTGCTCAAGGCGAAGTCATTCATGAGCTCTACTTTCCTGATCAAGAAGAGCTTCGAGTGACCTATCGCTACCATCGCTACCTGCGCCGCTTGCTTAGAGAAAACCCACAACCCATTTCGCTTGGTGTCGCCAAGGCGCGTATGCAAGCCGTGACCGGATTCTATCGGGGGATTCTGCATGGCGGCTTAGTTCGGGAGTCAGCCATTGCCAATGCGCCATACGAGGCAAGAGCTATTGGAATACCCATCGTAAACAGTGTCGGCTTGCAATATATCAAGCAGGTCGAGACAAGTAATCTAACTGTAAAAGCCCCGAGACGTGAAAATTCTCTTGGAAAAATAAAGGATGGCGGCAATTTGCGGCCTCTGACTGAAGAAGAACAAGACATCTTTCTAGCTGAGCTAGAGCGCTATGGTAATCGCGCCTTCCAGCTTATCTGCTTTGTCGCACTGTCTACAGGCGCACGAATCCAGACTGTAGGCACGCTCAGAGTTAAACATCTCAAGGACATGCTTAAGTCCAAGCCTGTCCACGGTGAGTTCTTGCTAAAAGTTGGCCCAGGAACCGATATCGATACTAAAAACGACGTGAATTACCGCCTTCACTTTCCCTTAAAGCTTGCGGAGATACTAAGCGAATATGTTGCGTCCGAGGAGCACGCGGAGAGACGCGCCTTAAGTTTCTACGGACAGAGTGATGAAAACTACGTCTTTCTTGCGGAAAACGGCTCGGCATTTTTCACAAGCGAGCGGGAAATAAGGGACCGTCAAGAGGGTTCTTTTAGTCTACGTATCTCCCCGAAGGATCGTGTAGCTTTCACCATTCAAAAAGGTCATGCGGTGCGCAACTATGTTCAGCGCCTGAGACGTAAAATCCGTCGAAAACACCCCGACTTCAATCACTTGAGATTTCATGATTTGCGTGCAACCTTTGGCATGAACTTTGTGCGTGATGCCGATAAAGCGGGGGTTCGGGACGTGCGTGAACCCTTGCGTTCAAGAATGGGCCACAAGAACTTCCAAACAACCCAGCTGTACCTGAATTACGACGAAACGAACGAAGCCGTACAGAACGTTACCGTCTATCACCATGATCGATTAAATCGACTGGTATTACAAAAATAATGTCGACTGCTTCCCAACTGTATGAACTACCCAGCGGCCTTGAGATTTTCACTGCGGATAGCTACGACGCCGTTCCTGCATTTGACCCTGCGCTCACGATAATCGATACGGGGTCGAATGGAGGCCTAAAAGTACGCTATATCCGTCCGTACCGGTGGTGCTACCTAGACCGCTTATCTTTAGATAAGACCATAGCCAGCCAAAAGGAGAGGGAAAAGGTCAATCTATTAAGCCTCTGTCCCAAGCGCGCCAAGATCGTTAACAAGCTTGTTTCAGACGCCTTGATCGGGTCTATCAACCTGCGGGTGTTTGAGCGTATGTCCGTTGCTTTTGGCTGGATTGACCAGCTGGGGCGCGACGTGGAGCTATTTACGCTGGAATCAACCAAAAAAGTTTATATCGACTACACAGCGCAACTGCGGCATCGCATGCAGCTCTCGAATGTCGGTATCAAATTAGCAGGTGCCATCGGATACCCAACCGCGTTTCGTGATCAACTAAGCATGGCCTTCATCTGCGCCGCTGCTACAGGCCTTGACAGCAGTACTGTGCAAAGCTGGGCATACCGCATCCCTCAAAGGGCCAGAGGGCCATCTCGTGCGCTACCCGTGCCTAAGACTACTGAAACTGAGCACGTTGTTGCTCACGCCATGCATAGACGATTTTTCACCGCATTTACTGACGCAATTCTCAACAATGCACCGCCCCCCGTCGTAGTTGGATTGTCTGATATCGGATTTGAGGATGTGATTTTCTACAGCAAGAAAAGCAACTCAGCAAATGGCTGGACAAGAGGCGGTGGAAAAGACCTGCGAACAGACTGGATGCCCTACTTTTTCAGGCGAGAAGGTGTATTCCAGGGCAACTTCAAAGAATTTAACGTGCTCCTTGCTGCGCATGGGATTACGTCAATTGAGAATCACGCTGCGGGATACCAAAAACGCCAGCGTAACGCCAAGAAATTCCCTGAAGCCGACCTACATTACATGGCCAATCTGGCTACCCGCCACTTCGGATATCTTCTGCTTGCTGAGGCGGGCTCCAATGCCTCCACGCTAGCGACGGTCGATTGCTCTCAAACACGACTAGCCAAAGAGTTGGGCGCGGCTCGATTGCTCGCTGTAAAGGGGCGAGCGGGCTACGAAAAACAAGATCAGTACGTTGATCGTCGTTTTACACAGACGGTGTGGAAGCGCTACTTGGAGCTTCGAGAGTGGAAAGTGCAACGTCTCCGTGAAAAAGGGCTCCCTTCCCCCGAGAAAGGCCTTTTTTTGCTTTCCTGGCAACCTCAACGTGAGCCCTACACTCCGTTAAGGGAGAACAACATAAGAAGATGCAATCTCTGGCCCAGTAACGGCCCTGCACTGGCTACGCGGGAGGCTCGCAAGCATAAAACCGTCAACATTCTTGAGTCATCAGGCGGAAACGTCCCACTTGCGTCGGCTATGCAGTCCGCCTCGCCTCGGACCATTGACCGTCATTATGCTTTTAAAAATCTGATCGAAGCGACCCGGCACATGTCGGATTATTTCGAGTTGCAAGCGAAATCGGCTGCATTGCGGCACTTAGGAGTCAAACCTTTACGCATCATTGAGGACGGAGAAGACACGTCCACAGGCCGATGTGATGCACCTGAAATCGAAGGCCCCAAACTCGTTGAAGGGTTCGAAGCTACTGGGATAGAGCCACGGTGCGGCGCACCTCTTACCTGTCTCTTTTGCATCCATTTCGGGCTACATGCTCTGGAAGAAGACCTTGTGCGACTGTTAACAATCCAGCGCTGGGTAGAAGTACAAACTCAGCTGTGTGCGTCGAATCTTGATGAAGGCTTTGCGAAGTACAGCCCGTATATTGAGCGGATTGATCAAGTATTCGAAGAACTACCTAAATGTAGCGAGGAACTTGCTGAGCTGGTTAGCCGTACAAAAGTACTTTTTGATGAGGGCAGGCGAGACTCTTACTGGGTCGCTAGGATCAACGCCCTACTTGATCTGGAGGCAGGCTAAATGGTCTTTTCACTAAACTGGTGCAACCCGCCGCACGAACTCCTACCTGATCAAATTGCGCGGATACCTATGACGGGGATCGACCCTTCAACGGTCACTGCACGCAATCGAATAGGCGATGTCGTGAGCAGATTCAGGGACGATAGCTGGGATTGTCGCGCCTACGGTCAAAAAACCCCTTTTTACTTTGCGTCTTGGTGGGACGAATCCAAGCACGGTGCTATGGATGAGCTCGCTCGAACTTTAACGGATGAGATCAAGCTGATTCACTGGCTAGTACAGAACAACAGTACCGCAAATGGTGGTCGTTCAAGAGGCCAATCCTCCGCTGACATGCTCCCCTCTGGCTTAACCGTTTTCAACTTAGTAATGTTCATCACAGCAGAGGACGATGAACATGAAGAAGCGATTTTCAGACGAGCAGATCATCAGCATTCTGAAGGAAGCCGA
>Ga0098074_1001306_pt1 | contig 12998 bp, 19 predicted proteins | sample 32_taG_FD_75064 | JGI IMG/M metagenome (GOLD analysis project Ga0098074, IMG submission 75064) | Marine viral communities from the Gulf of Mexico - 32_GoM_OMZ_CsCl metaG | ecosystem: Environmental > Aquatic > Marine > Oceanic | place: Atlantic Ocean: Gulf of Mexico | collected 2015-07-12
ACCAGGTTGGGACTAAGTGTCGTGCTAGTGTGCTAAGGAGCAGGGTCAAGTAAAGGCTGGTGGGGCAGGGTCTTAGATAATTAAAATATTTTTTGCAAAAGGATCAAAGAGTCTGTTACAATAACGATGGCTCTAACAATAACGATGATAAAGGAGTTCATTTCTTATGGCAAAATTCCAAGACGACAATAACCGTTTTCATACGGGTTCTGAATATGCCACCACCGGGGCGACCCAGGCAGCATCCTTAGAGGTCAAGACCTCGGAAGGGCTTTTCTTTGGTGTGTCAGGTTACAACAATACCGCAAGCACGGTATATATTACAGTACACGATAGTGCTACCTTAGGGGCAGCTGCCGCAGCGAATGTAAAGTACTTTGCAGTAGCTAATGCTAACCAAGGATTCGGGCTTTCCGTAACCAACCATGGCGTGCATTTCAGCTCAGGCATTCAGGTCAAAGCTTGGACAGACCTTGCTTGCACAAGTGCCACAGGTACAACGAACATCATCACGGTGGAGTATCTATAATGGCATTGATATCACAAGGAAGCACCGAGAACATAGTCCTAGGTGAAGGCTATTCACCTTGGGCGTTGAATTCCAATGACCTTTATCCTGACTCAACAAGTTATTTGGTTGGGATCGGGAACAGCAATCCAGATACGGCTTTGCATATAACCGCTGCAAATGCCGCTGACTTTTTAAAGTTGGACAATGGCAGTCAGTCTGTCACTTTGTCTTTGGCAGGTACAGGTGACAATCTCATTTGGAGAGGAGACACAGGCAGGGCAATTTTTACAAATTATTTAAGGAACCCATCTGCACTTTCGCAGTCAGGCTCGTTGCTTCGATTGCAAGGTGATGGAGGCCTTTTAGGTTTTTACTTTGATGATTGGACTGAGGCAACTGAGACTGCTTCGACCTCAGGTGCTATGCTATTCGACCAAAACAATGAAAGGATGCTGCTTTATGGGCAGGACGGCTATGCAGGGGGCGTGTTCACCCTTGATTATGTGAATACAAACAATAACCGTTTCGCCTTTGGCTACGGCAATGAGGCCCTGAGCAATTCTGCAAGGCTTGCGATCAAGCATACCTCTGACGCTCAATTGCTTTTGGACAATGGAACGAACAATTGGACAATGACCGCTGGATCAAGCTTTGAATTAAAAAGGGACGGTTCTGCTGCCGCTGCCTTTGGAGAAAATGGAACTTTTGGATGGGAAGGAACCATCACAACTGCAATGGGGACTGTCCGAACTGCGGACTATACTGCAACAGATGCAGACTGGATAATCCCCGTCGACAGTTCAAGCGCAAGCGGTGACATAACAGTCACTTTGCCAACAGCAACCTCTAGCAGGCATTATCACATTGTTGACATCGGATTTAGTGCAAGTACAGCCAGCAAAAACATCATCGTTGCCGTGCAGACAGGGGAGAGGATGGACGATACAGTAAATGGAACTGCTACTATTAATAGCGATGGTGGTACTGTTCACGTGTTCAGCTACAACAAAGGTGGCGGAAACCTTGGTTATAAGATTTTTTAAGGAGTTATTGCAATGGCATTTCAAAAAGGTTCTCAAGAAAACATTCTTGTTGAAAGCAAGACGAGCGAAAAGCACTACAGGATCGAAGACCTTAAACTAAGGAAAGCGGCCTTGGAGGCTGAGTTATCAAATATAGATAATTTAATCGCAGAGGCTGACAAGTTAGGGATCAAGGAGTTACCGACAGAATGAGCGGTTTTATATTAAAAGATGGATCGGGGAACCCTTTGCCTGTTGATGGGGAAGGGACGACCTCACAATCAGGGGCAAGCTATACTTATTCACCGAGTGACGGGAACGTTGTTCTTTGTACGAACACGGCAGCTCAGACCATTACATTGCCTGCCGCTGCAAGTGCTGCAAATACTATTGTAACTTTTGTTGACGGAAATAAGGGCTGGGGGAACAATCCAACAATCATTTTGCCTAACGGCTCTGAGACAATTGATGGAGGCAGTTCGTTTTTTTGCGGCACTAAAAATAGCCAAGTTACACTAGTGTCGAACGGAACTGATTGGTTTAAGTCGGGAGGTGAGGGAGACGCTTATCAGAGTGATTTTTCTGTTGATTTTGACGGAGTTGACGAAAGTGCAAGTTGTGCAGATAACTCAGATTTAGATATTACTACAAGCTTGTCAGTAAGTGTTTGGTATCGGCCAACAGCTTCTGGCAGTAGCACATATAGGACAATTTTAAGCAAAAGAACGAGCAATGGATCAGACTGCAATTATCAAGTTTATTTAAATAATGCGGCCTCGGCAGGTCAAGGCGCACTATCTTTTTATGCAAGGACTAGCTCAACTGACGAAATTAATGTTTCAACTACAGTCCCTGCCATAAACTCTTGGCATCATGCGGTGGCGACTATCGCAACAGGAACGAGCCTTGTTTTGTATAGTGACGCATCTAGTGTAAAAACAGCTACGTTATCAAATGCTATAGCTGTAAACTCTGGCGGTTTTGCTATAGGAAAAGCAGGCGAACAAAACACCGAACATTTCCAAGGACAAATAGCACAAGTGTGCATTTGGAATAGTGTGCTGACTTCTGAGGATGTGACTGCGCTTTATAATTCAGGTGTGCCTATTGATCCTAGGAGGATTGATCCAACCAATGTTAAAGCTTGTTGGTTTTGCGGTGATGGCAAGGCAGAAGGTTCAGGGTCAACAGTATATAACAGCGAAAATAATAATAATAATTTGACTTTGAATAACGGTGCTGCTTTTAGCACGACTAGTCCGTAGGTGATTAAATGGCTGGATATATTTTAAAAGATGGTTCGGGCAACCCCTTACCGGTGGCTGGAGAAGGCACTACTTCTCAGTCAGGTGCAAGTTATACCTATTCACCTAGCGATGGTAACGTTGTTCTTTGTACGAACTCTGCAACACAGACCATAACATTGCCAACCGCAGCAAGCGCAGCGAATGTAACAGTTACTTTTTGTGATGGGAATGCTGGCTGGTCGGACAATGCAACGATCATTCTCCCTAATGGCTCTGAGACGATTGACGGTGGAAGCTCGGTCACTTGCGATACTAACAATGGACAGGTGACCCTTGTTTCAAATGGAACCAATTGGTTTGTTGCAAGTGGGAACTATAGGGCATATACAAGAGCAAGTAGTCTGACCTTTGACGGGACTGACGACTATGTTGAGCTGGGCGATACAAACACTTTGCTAGGAAACTTTTCAGTTTCTGCTTGGATACGCCCAACAAGCGTAACGGGAGCTTATCAGACACCTGTTGGAAAAAGGGTTTCAGCGGCTGGAGCTTGTAATTATGAAATTGCAATTGATACTAGCTCGGCGAAGTTTGCTTGGTATAGTGCCAACGGCTCTAGCTCTGACTATGTACAAAGCTCTCAGGTTCTTGCCAATGATACTTGGTACAACCTTATAGTGACTGTCAGCGGAACGACCTTAAACATGTACGCAAACGGCAGCAATGTTAAAAGTGGGCACACTTTGAGCAATGCAATTGTTGCAAATAGCGCAAGTCTCGCCTTTGGAAGGGCTGGCTCTTATACAGCTGAATACTTCCCCGGTCAAATCTTGCAGGTCGCTATGTGGGATACAACTCTAAGCTCTGGCAATGTCACAAGCCTTTACAATAGTGGAACTCCTATTGATCCTAGAAGGATTGAGAGCGATAACATTGTTGGCTGCTGGCTGATGGGTGATGGTCCAGAAGCTGAAAAGGGGACAACGGTCTATGACGTTGCAACCTCAAATAACAACGCAGAATTTAAGAATGGTACTGCTTACAGCACTACTGTTCCATAAGGTGATTAAATGAAATATGTTATAATGCCAAAAAATGAAGTCACCCAGGAAATGCTTGATCGTTGCCTTGAAACTAACTTTGCAAGCTTAAGGGTGTCATCAAATGACAACACAATTTTAAAGTACAATGGTGAGCAACCTGCTTGTTTAAGTGGCAAGACTGAGCTTGATGCTGGTCAGATAAAAGAGGAACTTAAGAAAGCTGAATGGGGAGTCGCTTTGTCATGAAAGAAAAAATGCAAGAGGAACTCAATGCTTTAGAAAAGCAGATTGAACAACAAAGGGAGTCTCTAATGATGACCCATGGAGCGATCCTTATATTGAAAAAGCTTCTTCAAGAAAAAGAAGAAGTGGCAGAGAAAGGCAATGGCAAGCAAAAAGGATAGGGTCTGGGAAATAATCAATGGATGCTCACTTGCTGGCGTTGTTGCTCTTTTCTCATTTATTGTATCTGTTAATGCTGAGATTGCAGTCGCAAAGGAAAAGATAAAACAGCAAGAGAACCTTTTGATGCTGATAGCCAATGACCTCAAGGAAATGAGGAAGGAATCAAAGCAGGACAGAAAAGAGATTTTAAAAGCAATAAACAGAAATACAACACAGATGAGCGTCATTGAAGCTCGTGTCATCAACTTAGAAAAACGGGAGGAGTAAGGTGGACTTAAAGAAATTCAAAGACAAAAAAGCAATGGGGGCATTGATAACTGTATTCTTTACGCTTCTAGCAAGCTTTGGGATAGATTTAGGAAATGAATTACAAGAACTCATTCGAGATATTCTTCTGGGCGTTTTTGGTGGGGGTGCTGTTGGGGCTGTTGCTATGAAAAAGACGATTGAGAAAAAGATCAAGGACAATGTTTTAAGCCTGGATGCTGGAGTGAAGGCCGTTGATGGTCACGTCAATGCCATTACAGCAAAGGCAAAGGCAGAGTTCGGTGACAGCGTGGGAGCCTTTGTGGAGGCAGAGCTTAACCCAATGAAAGATGAGCTTAAAGCGATGACCGGGATCGAGTGGAAGTTCTGATGGTCATCTTTCCCAAACATAAAGATGATGGGACAATCGAATGGATATGCCCGGTTTGCATGAAGGACAACAAGGTCTACACAAAGACCGTTAAAAATGTGAAGTGCTTAAATTGTGGGCATAGGTTCGTAATGAGCAAAGGATTGAACGGGTTCGACCATGGCTAAATTTGGAAATACAAGCTTAAGAAGGCTCAAGACCTGTGACGCAAGGATCGTCAAAGTCTTTCAGACTGTTGTAAAGACCTTTGATTGCACAGTTTTGGAAGGACACAGGACGAAAGAGAGACAGAAGGAGCTTGTTGCAGAAGGCAAGAGCAAGACCATGAAGTCTAAGAACTTGTATGATCCAAGCAGAGCAATTGACATCGCTCCTTATCCTATTGACTGGGAGGACAGGGAAAGGTTCACTTACTTTGCTGGATTTGTAATGGGAGTGGCATCCCAGTTAGGAATAGAATTGAGATGGGGAGGAGATTGGGACCAGGACACAGAAGTCAAAGATAACCGCTTTGACGACCTGGTTCATTTTGAACTGATGGATTAGAGGATTTTATAATGACTGGCGATATGTTGGAACTGATAGAAACGTTGGGATTTGCAGGGGCCATGGCCGCTGCTGCTGGTTATATGCTTTGGAAAACGATCCAACACATACTAAAGAAGACAGATGCAAACTTAAAGAACCTAGAAAAGATCACGGTCAAGCTGATCGACAAGGTAAACAAGGTTGACGACAATATAATTGAATTGAAAAGCTCCACTAAGGCCATTGTGGACTTTATCAAAAATGGAAAACCTAAAAAATAACGGTTCCCTTCTCACCCCATACAGGGCAAGGGGATTTATTTTCCTTGCCCTGTCCCTTCTTTTAACAACTGTTTAAATAGGTGTGCTATGACATCCACCGTGAAGCCATTGCCTATCATCTTATATCGCTGTGTGTTTGATACGCCCTCGGTGTAATTGTCCGGCAATGTTTGCAGCCTTTCGCATTCTATAGGTGTTAACTTTCTGTAAGATAAATCTTTTGTGACCACTACATTGTCTTTCTGGACGGTCGTTAAAGTATTTGTCTTTTCGTCATCCCTGATCTCTAACCTTTGTTCGGTCTTTCCTGCGACACTTCCTTTATGGTCCTGTCTCTTTCCGCTTACAATATATCTGCCTCGCAAAGCACCACATAAGAGCTTTGCTTTTTTTATAGTAACAGAAGGTATGTGACCTCCTCCACTAGCCGTTCTGATGGTTACAGACTTTACAGTATGCACTCTAGGCTTTTTCTCTTTAAATCCTCCATAGATATTAGACAACATTGGCTCTGTTGCATCATCTTGCAATACATCTTTAAGCACTATGCCTTTGTCTTTAGGTTGTTCAATGCCTGGGATATTAGTCCAATACAATCTCACCCTGTTCTGTGCAGAAACAAGTGCTGAGTTGATCATGATAGGCCTAACGCCTAAATGCTCGGTGATCACATCTTGATACTCTTGCTTCATTCGGACGTTCTCAAGCAAGAAATATTTTGGTTTTGTTTCTTTCAGCAATCTAACAAACTCAAAGAACAAAGCGGATCGAGGATCATCAAAGTTCAGTTGCTTTCCAGCAAAGCTGAAGCCTTGGCAAGGGGAACCTCCGACCAAAAGGTCTATCTTTGGCAAGCTTTCTGCCTTCAATTCCTTTACATCACCTAGCTGGACGATGTCGGGAAAGTTTTTGTTAGATATCTTTACAGAATATTTGTCTATTTCAGATGCATAATAATTTGTAACAGGCAGACCTGACCTTTGCAATGCCAACCTGGCCGCTGCCATCCCATCGAACAAACTTAAAACATTCATATCCTTTCCCTTTCCTTTGCTCTTTTCTTCTTTGCGTTCATGACAGCTTTAAGCAAGTAATAGAAATCTTCTTTGTCCTCTTCTGTCATACTTGCCCAAAGCTCGAACAACATCACTTTATTGTTTTGATATGACCTATAGCCAAAGTAATCCTTGATCCATTTCCACATCCTCACCCCTCGCTCCTTATGTATCTTTCATATGCCTCCACCAAGACCAGGAACACATCCTCTTCCATGGTCACTAGCATAGTTTCCCTGTCCCGTTTGCTGAACACTATAGGTTTCCTGCCATCGGTGGCATCCTTCGCCTGTGCCATCGCTGCCCTTATGTTGGGCTGTTTGCTGAACTTGACCTCTGGCCACCAGGGAGTCCCTTCCACATCTGCCGTGTTGCTTCCAGATTGGCTTTGTCCTACGCCTCTCTTTGCATCCGGGTACACTTTCTTAAGGTAGTCAGCTACTGCCCTCTCCCCTCTGGCCCCCTTGTTCCTGCTCCTTTTCCCTGACATTTCTTTTTACCTCCTCCAATTATTGTTTGAGTTTATATGCAAACTTGCAAAGCTCTCCTATCTGAGTGCCTTGAAAGCGTTTGAATATGGATATTATCTCTTGATCCGTCATTGTCTTTTTCTCTTTCGCATTGTGCCAATGCCGCCTTGCATATCGCCCTGACTTCCTTAGATGGTTTATATCCTAAGCAATCAAGGTAATCATCATAGCAAGGATCGCCATCTCCACAAGAAAATAATAGAGCGATCAATAAACTACCAAAGTATTTCATCTAAATAATCCTCCCCTCTCTTTGTCAGCCCTTCCATGACATCGTCACTCAGGTTCTTTTTGTTTTTCAACACATTCAATATTTTAATATCTATTGTCCTAGGACAGATCAGGTCTATGTAAGTCACAGATTTGGTCTGCCCTCCCCTATGGCAGCGGTCTTCTGCCTGTATCCGATTGGCATATGAGTAATCATTGCTATAGAAGATCACAGTACTTGCACTATTAAGTGTAAGCCCCATGCCTCCTGATTGATACTGAAGGATAAGCACTTGCATGTCCTCTTCATTGAACGACAGCACATTGGCCTCCCTTTGCTTCAAAGGCACATCCCCATAGAACGCACCTGTTTTGATCTGGTTGTCCTCTAAGATCGCCTTGAGCCTTCTTATCTCTTGTATATATTTGCACCAGATCAAGGTCTTCCCTGATCCTTCCTCGATAATGTTCAAGACCTCCTTGATCTTATTGCAATCAAACTGCTCATTGGTGTCCTTTAGGTTGCCTCCTGATATCTGATGCAATTGATTGATCACCACCATGGTCTTATTGTATTCCTTGCCTGTCCTCTCGGATATTTCCAAAGTATTCATTTCTTTGAGCTTGCTAAGGTAGGCCTTCTTTTGTTGGGAAGTAAGCTCCACCTCTCTCTTTGTGTATATCTTAGGAGGCAGCTCAAGGCATTCCTCTTTAGTGACCCTGAAGGATGATCTGTCCAGCAACTCTGTCAATTTATTTTGATTCTTGAATCCTACCACTTCCTTCATATCGTAGCCTCCCATGATGGCGTACTGGTTTCGGAATGCCCAATAGCTTTTCCCTCCCCAGAACCAGGGATCAAGGAACAACATCTGAGAATAGAGGTCCAAGGGATTCTTGGTTATAGGTGTGCCTGTCAATATCCTCCTTACCCCTGCTTGTTTTGCGATCTGCAAAGTCTTCTGTGTCCTCTGTGCTTTGATGTTCTTTATGGTGGTGCTTTCATCTATCGCCATGTACGTGGACTTGCCTACCAAAAGGGTGAGAGACTCATACCCCTTCTTAGTGTTGACCGCATCTATATTATAGATATAGAAATCCAATGCTGTCCTGGTGTCATTGCCTGCCCATCCTTTCTTGCCCCATCTGAAGCAGCGGTATTGATCAGGATGCACATGTGTATTTATTTCTTTTTCCCATGTTGCCATCAGGCTTTTAGGGCAGATGATCACAACTTTGTCTATGGATTTGGAGGTCCTTTCCATTATGACCGCCTCATCTATGACACATTTGGACTTACCTGTCCCTTGCTCCATGAAATAAGCAAAGCTTTCCTTCATGTCAGATGCCTTCAAGGCATCCCTTTGATGTTCCCAAGGGGCGATCTTGAAATAAGGGGCGTACTCATATGGATCGAACTTCCCGGACGGCACTTCTATATGCACATCGAAAAGCCTTTGCACCAAGCTTACTTTATCTGGATTAGGGAGGGAAGTGTATGCCTTTTTCTTTTTGTCATAGCTGAAATTCCTTTGCACCTCCTCCATATTGTTAAAACTTATTTTATTGTTTGGGATTATTATCCTTCCGTTCTCTAGCCTTATCATATCAACACCTTCTTAAGCTCCTCTTCTGATTTAGGTTCCTCTACCCTCATCAACCAACAGTTATAAACAGAGTCCGATGACCTTAACTTCTTGCTGTAAAGCTCTTTTGACCTCATTATTTGGTACATCTCTACCCTAGGCTTTACGGGAATTCTCTTTGCTTTCAAGAATGCCTCGAAGTTCTTAAGCTGAAATGCCACGAACCAAAGCCCTGCCACCTCATACAAGACAGGGCCGCTCATCAGCACGTCCTTGTCCCTTTGCTTCCTGCCTATCTTTATGTACTCCTGCAAAGCATCCAAGATCATGCCCCACTCTTGCACCTCCTCTGGGGCCTCCTCTATCTTTAGTTGCTCTAACTTCTTCCTCACCTCGGTCTGCCATTCTATGGCCGTCATGTCAGGCAAGAAGATATTGCAGGCCTCCAGGCATTTCACCCTTACCTTTTTAAAGGACAGCAACTCCTCAGTCAGAAGCACGATGGTCTCCCCTGAGACATCCAACTCCCACCTAGGAGGAAGGGTGTCGATCTTGGTCAACCCTCCGAAAAGCACCTCTGATTCTCCCAAAGGATCAGACGTGTCTATCCCGAACTCCCTTTGTTTGCATGTGGTAGCATCGCAAAGGGAACAGATCGGCTCGTCCTTGCATTTATATCTGTAGTCAGTCCTTGTGACTGACTTTATAAGGCTCTTTATCTCAGGATTCGATAAAGGAGGATCGAACACAGTATAGTTGATTTTAAAAAGCTCTTCTTCCCAGGTCTCTGGCCTTGCTTTCTTGTTGTATACTGCCATGTTGAACATGGCATTGTTCCGATCTCCCTTTGTGACCCCGACCTTAAGGAGATGCTCTAAACAAGGAGGGATTCCCTTGTCATCTGATTCATCTACCATCAAAAGGTCCAATGCTGTGTTTGCCTTCCCTTCTGCATGTTCAACAAATTGAGCGAAGCTCAAGGCCTTGCCTGAATCATCGTGCGCATACCTTTTGTTTCCGAAATAAGGCAGGTTTATCCAATTGCCTACTTCAGACTCACCTAGCTTCGTCTGCTTTGGGAATATTTCCACAGCATTGAAGCCCAACGCCTTCGCCCATTTCAAAAGCAATTGCCTCATCTGGGAGGCAGGGATGGCCTCCCTGGTAAAATAGTAGCAATGCGCACCCCCTGATTTGGATTTGCATACCACAAGAGGGAGCTTTAACAAGCTCACTTTCTGGGCCAGCTCTCTATGGATGATCGGCTGTTTCTTTTTCTTATGGTCATCGATGTCTATCGCACCGAAATAACATTCATTGTCCTCATTTATCGGGATGATGCCCAGGCCTTTCATCCCTACAAGATGCTGGGAATAATGGTTATATTCCACAGGGGTCTTTAGAGTGGTGGCCCTGCCCTCTCCGATGTCGTCCCAAGAACCGTATGCCCTTTTCAGTCCTTTGAACAATTGCATGAACCTTTCTGACAAGGTCACTTCGGTTTTCAGTAAGTTGTTTTCTCTCATGATGCCTCCCACCAGTTGCTTCCGAAATTTATAGATGCCCTTACAGGCACGTTCAACTCAGGCACGTCCTCCATGAGTTCTTTGAATATCTTTATCTGTTTGTCTCTGTGAACATTGTCCACTATGAAATTGAATTCGTCATGCACAATGAGGACCAGCCCTTGCAATGCAGAATTCAATTGTATGATCTTCTTCTTCATCACATCTGCGGCAGAGCCTTGGAAGATCAATGCACCTGCTTTATATGATTGCCTCTTGTCAGGGAACCTTATCCTCCTGCCCAACAAAGTCTTGACGTATCCTCTCTTTGCCCCGATGGAAGAGGCAACTTTAAGGAATTCTTTTATCTTCGGGAATCTTTCATGGTACTTTTCAAAAAGCTGCTGCGCATCCTCGATGCTCAATCCTAGCTCTTTAGCCAGCCTGTTCTCTCCCATACCGAAGGACAGCCCTAGGTTTATGGTCTTGGCAGTCCTCCTGGTTATGCCTGCCATGTCTGCCACCAATTGATGATAGTCAATGTCTGGGTCCTCTTTATAAGCGTCATATAATTTCATGTCCTGGGAATAATGAGCGAACATCCTGAACTCGAACTGGCTCCAGTCACCGCAAAGCCAGGACTTCCCTTCTGGGGCATGGTACAAGGACCTCATCACTTTGAAAGCATCTCCTTTTCTTTTTGGCACTTGCTGCATGTTCGGCCCGGAAGAGGACAGCCTTCCTGAGATCGTTCCATACTCGTCCGATTTGGTCTGATGGAAGTTCGTGTGCAGCTTGCCTGCCACCACATGCTCCCCCATCTTGCTTAAGAAGCCCTCCTTCAGCTTCCTATATTCCCTAAGTTTCAATACATCCTGTATGAAAGGATGGCCATTGTCACGCAATGCCACCTTTGAGAAGGTGGGGTTCCCTGTCTCTGGGTTGATCACCAAAGGGATGCCTAGTTCCAAAAACTTTGCCTTCATCTCTAGAGGTGAACTAACGTTCACCTTTAGTTTCTTTTGCAACGATCTTATTTTCTTGTCATATTCCCTCTGTGCCAGGAAAAGTCCTTCCTCATTTACTGGCACTCCTCTCCTTTCAATCTCTATTAAGTGAGGCAATACCCTCATCTCAAGGTCAAAGATAGAGAAGTTCTTTATCCTGTCCCTCTGCACTTTATATATTTTCTCTGTGATCTCCACATCACGGAGGCAATACTCCTCGACCCACTTGCGAGGCATGTGCTTTATTTTACCCATCGCCTTAGACTTGGACATCTTTGTATTGAAATGCCCATTTATTTGGGAAACGATGTCTATCTTCCCCAAGCCGAAATAATTCTCCCCTAAAGCATCAAGTGAATAAGATTTTCTATGCTCGTTGAGGATCGCCTCAGCGATCATGGTGTCATATATCTTCTTGTCCTTGATGATATACCAAGGGACCCCTGCCTGGACCAGCATGTGAAGGTCGAACTTTATGTTATGCCCGATCAAAAGATCATGATCTTTTATCTCTTGCACTATCCTGTCCAGTCCGTCTTGCCTTATGTCTACATAATAAGGCATCGAGTCCTCAGACTTAAGTCCGCATGAAAAAGCTTTTTCCTTCATGTAATGCAGGCCTGTGGTCTCTGTGTCTAAAGTCAGTCTTCTCACCTTTGCCTCCTAGTTAACGCTAGGCATAAATAAATTATGCCCTATGATCTTTAGCGATCTCTTTGCCCTGGTCGCTGCCACATACCAGACCCTGGCCTCTGCTTCCCTTCCTTCCTGCGAGAACAAAGCATAGGAAGCTTTGCCTTCAAGGTCACATACTATGGCGACATCGTCCCACTCCATGCCCTTGCTCGAATGGATGGTCCTGACTTCCCACATGGGAAGCTCTGATTTATCCGGGCCAGAGAAATGGATCAAATAATTCATGTATTTGATAGGCACTTGCTTGTTGTTTTCAAATGCCTTGCCTAACCTTCCCTTCAATATCCGTTTCAAAGGGATAAGGTATTGAATGCAGAAGTCCTCCACCTCTCTCTTTATGTAATTGTCTCTGACCAGAACTGTCAGAGATGACCTGTTGCCTATCAGATCGAAATAGCTGGACAAGAACTCCAGGCTCCCTATCTCCCCATTTGGGGAGAACTGCTTCGGGTTCCTGGCATGGATGCCCTTAAGAATCTTTTGTGCATATGTATAGATGCACAGCGGCAGGCGGTAAGACTTTGACAATACTTTCACCTCGTCAAAGTCCTCCTGCATCAAAGACGCTGCGCCCATCCATTCGTAAATGGATTGGTCGTCATCTCCGGCAGCTATCAAGTTATCACAAGGAATCTTAAGTATCAGCTCCCATTGCAATGGAGTGAGGTCCTGCGCCTCGTCCACCACAATGTTGTCAACAAAGGAATGCCGCTCCTTGCAGGCGGCCTCCAGCAT
>Ga0098074_1001313_pt1 | contig 12951 bp, 8 predicted proteins | sample 32_taG_FD_75064 | JGI IMG/M metagenome (GOLD analysis project Ga0098074, IMG submission 75064) | Marine viral communities from the Gulf of Mexico - 32_GoM_OMZ_CsCl metaG | ecosystem: Environmental > Aquatic > Marine > Oceanic | place: Atlantic Ocean: Gulf of Mexico | collected 2015-07-12
GAAGCGACCGAGGCGCTGATCAACCTGCGTGATTACGCCCAGGAAATGCGCCTGTCCGAGCGGTTGGTCGGGTTGGGGGATTACCGTCTGGCGGTGCTGCTGCATCAGCAACAGGGCAGTTGGACCGTGCAACGTCTGCTGGCGCCGCTGCAGCCGCTGCGGCGGGCCGATGGCAATGGTCAACTGGTCGCCACCCTGCGCAGCTGGCTGCAGCATAACGGCCATACCCAGGCTTGCGCCGTCGCTTTGCAGGTGCATCGCAATACCTTGCGCTATCGGCTGGACCGGATTGCCGAGATTACCGGGCTGGATCTGGATCGGATGACGGATCGGATGCTGTTGAGTATTGGGTTGGCGTTGTTTCCGGAGTAGCTGGGTGGCGGCTGCCGCTCCGTTCCCTCTAGCCATTGATCGGTCTCACGCTCCTGCGTGGGACCGCCTGTTGTGACGCTCTGCGTCGGGTCTCAGTGCTTGGTATCTGCTTTAGGGTTGTCTGGTTATTCACTTTTCGCCTTTTACGGCGAGCCAAGGGGGGCCGCTTGCCCGGCCCCCCTTAGCGATCCCCCGGGGCACCCGACTACGCGGCCCTTCGGGTTCGCTGCGTTGCTCGGGCTAACGGGGGCCGGCAGAACTCGTCGCTGCGCTCCTCAGACATGCTGCCGTCCTATTTCCCGCCAGCCCTGCGCTACTCGCCCGCGTAAACGGGGAGTTGATCCGTGCATCCATCATGTCTTGCCGACATAGACCTTATCGCTCCCAGGCTCTTGCGTGGAAGCGCCTGTCAGGATGCTCCTCGTCCGGGTCAGTGCTTTATGTCTGCTGATTTGTTCTGCGCCAGAAGCGGCTGTTAACGCACGCCTAATTATCGCGCTCTGGCAAACTGCCAAACACTTGGATGGTGGAGTGTGCACCGGGTATCGTCCCGTTTACGCGGGCGAGTAGCGCAGATTTATCGGGAAAAAGAGTCATAGGCTGTCTGAGGAGCGCAGCGACGAGTTTTATGACTCCCCGATAAATCGAGCAACGCAGCGAACCCGCAGGGCCGCGTAGTCGGGTGCCCCGGGGGATCGCTAAGGGGGGCCGGGCAAGCGGCCCCCCTTGGCTCGCCGTAAAAGGCGAAAAGCTGATTTGGCAGTCGCACTCATGCTGTAGCCGGTTCGCTGCGACTGATGGTTTCCAAGCTTTCGTGCGCGTGTCCTCCGACTGGTCCTGTTCTCCGCCACAGTTCCCTAACCAGAGCGGATCTACCCAGTTTCAGGTTTATTGCTATTGGGCGAGCGAACAATAATGCGTTGCTAATTCCCGTCTATTGTTGTGCCAGGGCATAAGGCTTTTGTCCCGCAGGCTGGGTGACAATGGCTGCTTTCTGGCTGCCCATTGCGGCAAACACAATAAAAAGGAGTTCAGCATGGGTCTGGTACTGATTCTGGTCGCCCTGATTGCCTTTATCGTTCTGGCGACTTCTCGTCTGAAGTTACACCCTTTTCTTGCCCTGCTCGCCGCCGCGCTGCTGGCTGGTTTCGCCTATCAGGTGCCGACCACGGAGATCGTCAAGACGATCACCGGTGGCTTTGGCGGTATTCTCGGTTACATCGGCATCGTTATTGCCCTGGGCACCATCATCGGTGTGATCCTTGAGCGCAGCGGCGCGGCGATCACCATGGCCGAGACGGTGATCAAGCTGCTGGGCGAGCGCTTCCCGACGCTGACCATGTCGATCATCGGCTATCTGGTGTCGATCCCGGTGTTCTGCGATTCGGGCTACGTCATCCTCAACTCGCTGAAAAATGCCCTGGCAGCGCGCATGAAGATTTCGGTGATCGCCATGAGCGTGGCCTTGGCGACCGGCCTCTACGCCTCCCACACCTTTGTGCCGCCGACCCCCGGCCCGATTGCCGCTGCCGGTAACCTGGGGCTGGAATCCAACCTGGGCCTGGTGATCCTGGTCGGTCTGGTGGTGTCTCTGGTAACCGCGGTCGCTGGCATGCTCTGGGCCAACCGCTTTATCGGCAAGGATATTCCGCTGGAGGACAACGGCGCCCAGGTGATGGATGCCGAGGACTATGAGCAGATTCGCGCCAAGTACGGCGTGCTGCCCAGCCCGGCCAAGGCGTTTGCGCCGATCTTCCTGCCGATTGGTCTGATCTGTCTGGGTACCCTGGCCAATCTGCCGGCCAAACCGGTTGGCGACGGCTTCCTGTATACCCTACTGGCCTTCCTCGGTCAGCCGGTGGTGGCGCTGGCGGTGGGTCTGGCACTGGCCTGCACACTGTTGCGCTCGGACAACAAGCGGCAGGAGTTTCATGATCGCGTCGTTGAAGGTATACAGGCGGCCGCACCGATCCTGCTGATCACCGGTGCCGGTGGCGCCTTTGGCGCGATGCTCAAGGTCACGCCGCTGGGCGACTATCTCGGGGCGACCCTGTCGGCGCTGGGTATTGGTATCTTCATGCCCTTTATCGTCTCGGCCGCGCTGAAGTCGGCGCAGGGCTCGACCACTGTGGCGCTGGTGACGACCTCGGCGCTGGTTGCACCGCTGCTGCCGGAGCTGGGGCTGGACAGCGAAATGGGCCGCGTGCTGTGCGTTATGGCCATCGGTGCCGGCGCGATGACTGTGTCCCACGCCAACGACAGCTTCTTCTGGGTGGTGACCCAGTTCAGCCGCATGAGCGTTAGCACCGCCTACCGTGCACAAACACTCGGCACCCTGATGCAGGGCATCGCCGGCATTATCACCGTCTGGCTGCTGAGTCTGGTATTGCTCTGATGAAACTGGTTATCGCCCCCGATTCGTTCAAGGAAAGCCTGAGTGCCCGCGCCGTTGCTGAAGCCATAGCAGCGGGCTGGGCACGCGTTTACCCCGATGCCGACCTGCTGCTGTGCCCGATGGCCGACGGCGGGGAGGGCACGGTTGATGCGTTGTTGAGTGCCACTGGGGGCACGCTGCAGCAGACCCGCGTCAGCGGGCCTCTGGGCGATCCGGTCGAGGCGCGCTGGGGGTTGCTGCCGGATGCCCAGGCGATCATCGAGATGGCCGAGGCCAGCGGCCTGCATCGGGTCGAGCCGGCGCGTCGCGATGTGCTGGCGGCCAGCAGTCATGGCACCGGCGAGCTGATACGCGCGGCGCTGGATGCCGGCGTGCGGCGTATCGTGCTAGGCCTTGGCGGCAGTGCCACCAACGATGGCGGCGCCGGCCTGCTCGCCGCTCTTGGGGTGCGCTTTCTGGATCGCGCAGGACAGGAGCTGGCACTCGGTGGCGCGGCGCTGGCCAGCCTGAGCCAGATCGATCTGACTGGTCTGGATACCCGGCTGGCGCAAGTCGAGGTGATGGTTGCGGCGGATGTCGACAACCCGCTCTGCGGTCCGCGTGGCGCTTCGGCAGTATTTGGCCCGCAGAAGGGCGCGAGTCCGGCGCAGGTTGAACAGCTGGATGCTGCGCTGGCGCATTACGCTGACGTGATGGCGGCCACCCTGGGTGAGGATCTGCGCGATTATCCCGGCGTGGGCGCAGCGGGTGGTCTCGGCTTTGCCGCCCGCGCAGTGTTGCGTGCTGCCTTTCGGCCGGGCGTCGAGCTGGTCGCCGAGCTGTCCGGCCTGGCGGCGGCAGTCGAGCGTGCGGACCTGGTAATCACCGGCGAGGGCCGTCTGGATGGCCAGAGCCTGCACGGCAAGACCCCTGTCGGCGTGGCACGCATCGCCCGTGCCGCCGGCGTACCGGTGATTGCGCTGGCTGGCAGTCTGGGTGAGGGCTATCAACGACTCTACGCTGAAGGCATCGGCGCCGCCTTCAGTCTGGCACCGGGACCGCTCAGTCTTGAGCAGGCCATGCAGCAGGCCGCCGACCAGCTCAGTGCCCGCGCCGCCGACCTGGCGCGGCTCTGGCAGATTGCCGGTACAGCGGCGCTGCGCGCCCGCTGAGCCGCAGCGCCTGCGTTTACGCACATAGCGTTGTTCGGTGCAGGAATGGCCGGCGCTGTGTGGCTATGCGCGTCACGGACGCGACATGTGGTGGCCGAGCGGCCGAGAACCCAAGCCGATGATCTAATTCGCCGGTTCTCTGCCTCCGCGTTTTGCTTTAGGATGCGACTGATTCTTATCTGCAGCCGCCATCCTGGAGCCGTCGGTGCCCAATACCTCGCAACAACAACTGTCAGGCCTGTACAGCGACCATCACGGCTGGCTGCAGCGCTGGCTGCGCGCGCGCCTGGGTGATCGCGAGCAGGCGGCGGATATTGCTCAGGACACCTTTGTTCGCCTGCTGGTGAGCCAGCGATTGCCCTCGGTTGGGGAGGGGCGGCGTTTTCTGCTGCAGATCGCCCGTCATCTGGTGGTCGATCACTGGCGGCGGCAGCGCATCGAGCAGGCCTACCTGGAGAGCCTCGCCCAGTTGCCGGCGCCTGAGACACCCTCGCCGGAAACCCGCATGCTGATCATCGAATCCCTGTTGCAGGTCGACGCCATGCTCGACGCCATGCCGGAGCGGGTCCGCAGCGCCTTTGTTATGTCACAGTTCGAGGGGCTCAGCTATGCGCAGATTGCCGCGCGGCTTGGTGTCAGTGTCAGCGCGGTGCAGAAGTACATGTTGCGTGCCATCGGCGCCTGTTATCAGGTGGTTTACGGTTCATGACAGCGTCCGCTGAGCGCCCCATTGCTGCCGCTGTGGTGGAGCAGGCCAGCTATTGGCTGATGTTGCAGTGGGACGGCGGCTTGAATGCCGAGCAGCGTCAGGCCCTGCAACATTGGCAGGAGGCCGACCCTGAGCACCGTCGCGCATGGGCCCGGCTGCAGCACCTGCAAGGGACCCTGCAGGTGGCGCCGCAGCAGACGGTGCGCCAGGTACTGTCGCGCCGTGGCCAGACCAGCCGCCGTGAGCTGATCAAGTTGCTCGGGTTGGCGCTGATGGTGGGTTCCACCGGCTACGTGGCGCAGCAAAGACTGCCCTGGCGTGAGGCGCTGGCCGATCAGCGCACGGCTCCCGGCGAGCGTCGGCAACTGCAGTTGCCGGATCAGAGCCTGCTGGACCTTAACTCCGACAGCGCCGTCAACATCCGCTTTGATCAGCACCAGCGGCGCATCCAGCTGGTCAGCGGCGAACTGCTGCTGACCAGTGCGCTGCCCAGCGTGCGTGACCCCAGGCCCCTGTTGGTGGAGACGCTCGCCGGTGAGCTCGAAGCGTTGGGCGCTCGCGTTGCCGTGCGCCAGCGCGAGGCTGTCAGTCAGCTGGATCTGTTCCAGGGCGAGCTGGACGTTCGCCCATGGGAGGCCACGCCGCTGCGCTTGTCCGCTGGCAGCGCATTGGCCTTTTCCGCCAGCGGGCCGCTGGCCAGCGGCAACGCAGACCTGCGTCGGGTAGCCTGGCAGCAGGGCAAGCTGATTGCCGAGCAGCAACCCATCGGCGACTTCCTCGCTGAACTCGCTCGCCATCGCCGCGGCGTGATCCACTGCGACCCCGACGTCGCCGCGCTCCCGCTCAGCGGGGTATTCCCCCTGGCCGACACCGACCGTGTGCTCTCTACGCTGACTGACGTCCTGCCGGTACGCATTCATTACTACACCCGTTATTGGGTGCGGGTGACGGCTGTTTGAGCGTTTTTTGGGATGTTTTTTCGTTTGACCCCGACGGTCAAGCGTGCACGTGGTTTCGTCCCGTTTACGCGGGCGAGTAGCGCAGATTATTCGGGAGAAAGAGGCGCAGCATGTCTGAGGAGCGTAGCGACGAGTTCTGCGACTCCCCGATAAATCGAGCAACGCAGCGAACCCGAAGGGCCGCGTAGTCGGGTGCCCCGGGGGATCGCTAAGGGGGGCCGGGCAAGCGGCCCCTCTTGGCTCGCCGTGAAAGGCGAAATGCGGGCTATCCAGCGGCACATGAGCGAAAAACACACCACCACAACCGGGCGCAGAGCGTCCTTACCGGCGCTCCCACGCAGGATCTTGGGAGCGATCAGAGCAAAAAAATCACCTCGCGCCTTGTCGGATTGGCGATCTCGTTCGGGATATCCGGTGATATCTGCCAACTACAAGGAGTCACCCCCATGCCAACCCGCTTGTTCACCGCGCGCACGCCGCTGGCGCAAGCCCTGCGCTGCGCTCTGTTCGGCGGCCTGCTGGCCGGCCCGGCACTGCTGCTGGCGTCGCCGGCCGTGGCGCAAACACCGGCGGCCGTCAGTGCCGAGCTGCACAGTTTCAATATCGCTGCCGGCCCGCTGGACCGCGCGCTCAGCCAGTTTGCCGACCAGCTCAATCTGTTACTGGCCGCCGATGCCCGGCTGACCGCCGGCAAGACCAGCCCCGGCCTGCGCGGCCAGTACAGCCAGCAGCAGGGTCTGCAGCAACTGCTTCAAGGCACCGGCCTGAGCGCACAGACTCGGGCCGACGGCCGGGTGGTGCTACTGCCGTTGCCGGAGGCGGGGGCGGACCTGCAGCTGAGCCCGATCACCGTGACCGGCCAGCAGTTGTCTGCGACCACAGAAGGCACCGGGTCCTACACCACCGGCTCGACCAGCACCGCGACCAAACTGCCGCTGTCGATCCGCGAAACGCCGCAGGCGGTCAGCGTGCTGACCCGGCAGCAGATCGACGATCTCAATCTCACCACCCTGGACGACGCGGTACAGAATATTACCGGTCTGACCATGCAGAAGGGGTACTACACGGGTGACTCCGGCAGCTTTATGGCGCGTGGCTTTCCGGTCTCCAGCATCCTGCTGGACGGTCTGCCGACCAGCACCGGCGCCAACGGCACCTTCAATGCCGACAACGATGCACTGGAGATCTACGACCGGGTCGAGGTAGTCCGGGGCGCAACCGGCCTGACCACCGGCGCCGGTACACCGTCGGCGGCGATCAATCTGGTGCGTAAACGCCCGACCGCCGATCCGCAGGCCAGCATCACCGTCAGCGCCGGCAGCTGGGACAACTACCGCAGCGTGCTCGACGCCGCCGGCCCGCTCACCGACGGCGGCGCTGTTCGGGGTCGCACCGTGGTCAGCTGGCAGGATGCCCAGCGTTTTTACGACTACGCGCGCGACCGCAATCATCAGTTCTACGGCATTCTCGAAGCGGACCTGACCCCCGATACTCTGGCTTCCATCGGCTTTCATTACCGCAAGGTCGATAACGACGGCATTCTGGCCAGCCAGCCGACCAATACCGATGGCAGCTTCCTGGAGGGGCTGAGCCGTTCCACCAACCTGATCAATGAGTTCGACTATTGGCGGCAGACCGACAAGACCCTGTTTGCCGACCTGACCCAGCACCTCGCAGGTGGCTGGCAACTGAAGGCCGCGGCCGTCTGGAAACGTCCCGAGCAGGATATGCTGTTTACCGGCCTGAACCGCACCGCCGGTGTGTTGCGCCAGAGCTCCCAGCGCTATCGGCTGGACAACAAGCAGGACAGCTATGACCTGTCTTTGACCGGCCCATACCGCCTGTTTGGCCGCGAGCACGAGCTGGTGCTGGGCGCCAGCTACCAGCAGCGGGAGAACCGCAACTGGGGTGGTTGGGCGGCCTACAGCTGGACCGCCGCTGCACCCGCCGCGGACCCTTACAACTGGGATGCCTCGGCGGTGCCGCGCCCGCCTATCGACATGAGTCTGTGGACCCATGCTTTCGACGATAAGCAAAAGGCGGTCTACGCTGCCACCCGTCTGCAGTTGGCCGATCCGCTGACCCTGATACTGGGCACGCGGGTGACCTGGTATGAACGTGAACTACTGACCGGCAGTGGTGATACGCTGAAGATCAACGCTGAGGCCGTACCCTATGCCGGGTTGGTTTTTGACCTGGATGACAACCACTCGGTGTATGCCAGCTGGACCGAGATCTTTGAACCGCAGACGGTCACGGATCAATATGGCGATTTTCTTGAGCCGATCACCGGCACCAACTACGAGCTGGGGATCAAGGGCGAGTACTTTGATGGTCAGCTCAACGCCAGTCTCGCGACCTTCCTGATCAAACAGCAGAACCGGGCGGTCTCCGACCTCGCCGGTCCCAACCCCTGTCCGGGCAGCTGGGGCTACTGTTCTCGCGCGGCGGGTGAAGTGGAAAGCCAGGGTGTCGAGATGGAAATCAGCGGCGCGCTGACCGCCAACTGGCAGTTGACGGCCGGCTATGCCTTCATCGATGCCGAGTTCAGCAAGGATACCGACCCGGCCAACGTAGGCGAGCCCTATGACACGGACATTCCGCGTCATCAGTTCAAGCTCACCAGCAGCCACCAGCTGACCGGTACCCTGCAGCGCTGGCGCGTCGGTGGCAGCCTGTACGCGCAAAGCGATATCCAGGCCAGCGACGACAGTCGTATTCAGCAGCCTGGCTATGCCACCGTTGGCTTGCACGCGGCCTATCGGCCGACCGAGCAGACCGAGGTGCGGCTGAACGTCAATAACCTGTTGGACCGCGAGTACTATCAGAGCCTTGGCTGGACCGAGGGCGGTAACACCTTCGGCGCACCGCGCAACTATATGCTGAGCCTGCGCTATCAACTGTAGTGCCACCGGGGCAGGGCGGCAGACTCTGTCCCGGTCTTTCTTTTGTGTTGTTGAGAGTTGTTTTTATTTAGATTAGCATCCGTCGCCTCATTCCTATGGAAAAGGAGGTTCCCGACGTGTCTCGTTTACCCCAGCAAACCCCGCACCGTTTTCCCCGCTCGCTGCTGAGCATTAGCTTGAGTCTCGCCGCCATGCACGCCGCGCCGGTCTGGTCCCAGGAGTCGGCCGTCCCGGCAGAAGAGGAGCGCATTCAGCTTGAAGCGGTCACTGTGACCGCCGAATCCGCGGGCGCATCGCCGGTGACCGAAGGCACCGGCTCCTACACCACCGAGGCGACGCGCACCGCCACCCGTCTTACTCTGGCACCGCGCGAGACACCGCAGTCAGTCTCGGTGATCACCCGTCAGGTGATGGACGACTTCGCGGTGGAGTCGATTACCGACGTGGTCAACATGACCACCGGGGTCTCCAGCAAGGCGTTCGACAGCTCGCGCAACGGCTTCTCTGCCCGGGGCTTTGACATCACCAACCTGATGGTCGATGGCGTGCCGACCACCTGGAGTGCCGGCTGGGCTGCGGGCGAGACGCAGATGGACACCTTGCTGTATGACCGCGTGGAAGTGGTGCGCGGCGCCACCGGGCTGGTGACCGGCGCAGGCAACCCGTCGGCCGCGATCAACATGGTGCGCAAACGCGCTGACAGTGTGCAGCCGCGCGGGTTTGTCAGCGGGCAGGTGGGCTCCTGGGATCGCTATCAGGGCACAGTGGACCTGTCCGGTGCCCTGCACGACAGCGGCAAAATCCGCGGCCGTGTGGTTGGCAGTTATCTGGAAGAAGGCTCCTATATCGATCTGGCGGAGAATGAGAAACAAGTCCTGCTGGGCACCCTGGGTATCGACCTGACCGATAGCACGCTGCTGAATCTGGGCGCCAGCTACCAGGAGAACAGTCCGACCGCGTCTATGTGGGGTGGCTTGCCGACCTGGTTCAGCGATGGCACGCGCACCGACTGGAGCTCCTCCAAGACCACCGCCCCGGAGTGGGCCGAGTGGGCCTCCACGCAGACCACCTACTACGCCAACCTGGAGCATACCTTTGACTCCGGTGTGCGCCTGTACGGGGCTTACAGCCGGGCGACCAACGAGGCGGATCTGCGTTTGCTGTACCTGTCCGGCGCGCCGGACAAAACCACAGGTCTGGGCATGAGTGCCAGCCCTACCTGGTACGACGTCAGCCGCGAGCAGGACACCCTCGACCTGTCCGCCACCATTCCGTTCTACTTTGCCGGTCAGGATCACGAGGTGGTAATCGGCTCCATGTACAGCCAGCAGGAGCTGGTTACCGATCGCCGCGCGCCGCTGACGCGTCCGCCGGTGGGTAACTATTTCGAGTGGGATGGCGCCTATCCCGAGCCAGAGTGGGGGCCGTCTGCGGTGTACACCACCCAGGACACCGACGAGCTGGGCGCCTACGCCGTGGCACGCCTGCGGCTGGCCGATCCGCTGCAGCTGATTATTGGTAGCCGCATCAGCGACTGGGAGACCAGCGGCATGAAGTGGGACGGTTCGACCTATAAGTTCGAGCACGAGCATGAAATCACGCCCTATGCCGGCCTGATCTACGACATCAATGATCAGTACTCCACCTATGTGAGCTACTCCGAGATCTTCAACCCGCAGGACTACCAGGACCGCAATGGCGATTATCTGGACCCGCTGGAAGGTCAGAATTATGAGGCCGGCATCAAGGCCGAGTATTTTGGCGGGCGCCTGAATGCCTCGCTGGCGGTATTCCGCATAGAGCAGGACAACCTGGCGCAACCGGACATCGGCCAGGTTGTGCCGGGTGGTATCGCCCAGGCGTATTACGCGGCGCAGGGCACGACCAGCGATGGTTACGAGATTGAAGTGTCCGGGGCCTTGACCGAGAACTGGAATCTGCTGGTCGGCTGGGCGCAGTTCAGTGCCGAGGACGCCGATGGGGAGAAGGTCAATACGCGTTACCCACGGCGCGGCGCAAACCTGTTCACCACCTACCGTATGGGGCGTCTGACCCTGGGCGGCGGGGTGAACTGGGAAGACGGCAACTACACTATCGCGACCAACCCGCTGGGCCAGCGCGACAAGCTGGAGCAGAGCTCCTACGCACTGGTCAATGTCATGGCACGCTACGCGCTTAGCGATGAACTCAGCCTGCAGCTGAACGTGGATAACCTGCTGGACAAGAAGTACTACAGCCAGATCGGCTTCTACCAGCAACATGCCTTTGGCGAGCCACGCAACGGCAAGCTCGAGCTGCGCTACAGCTTCTGAGTGTGTGCAGCGGCGCCAGCTGGCGCCGCTGCTGCCTACACCTACTCAGGCACGTAGATCATGCGCCCGTCATCCAGCCGGTAGGTCACGCCGGCGCGGGCGCCCTGGCCTTCGCCCATCTCGCCGCTGGACTCGTAGCGGGTCAGCTCCTGTCCGTCCTTGACGGTAATGCGCATATTGTCCTCCCCCGGGTTTTCGACCACCACGACCCGCTCCTCGGAGAAGGGGTTGAGCGGGTTCTGCGCGATCACCACCATCAGCATGCCGATGATTACCAGAAACAGGTCGATCAGGTTGACCACCGAGAGCATCGGATCGTCGTCATCTTCGTCCAGAAAGCGCATCAGTTTGCCCCTTGTCGGCTGCGCTGCTGTTCCAGCTGGCGCAGGTCTTCCAGCAGCCAGCGCCGGCGTACGGTAAGCATGAAGTAGCAGAGGCTTGCGGCCAGCAGCGCGAGGATCACCGCGGAAAAGGCCGCGACCATGTTGCGACCGACCGCCTGCGCATCGTTGTTTCCCAAGGCCAGCAGCGCCGGACCCATGGGGATCATGGTGGCGATCAGGCCGAGCATGGGCGCGGTACGGGAGACCACGCGCAGCCATTCCAGCCGGCGCATGATCCACAGCTCCAGATCATCGCGGGCTACCGGTGTGCCGTCCGGGTGGTTGGCCTGTCGGAAGAGTGCGGCTTGATGGCTACGTCGTTGGCGTTGCCAGGCCTCGACGGCAAAGGCGCCGAGGGTCACCAGTGCGTAGGCCAGGGCCAGGGCGATGAACAACATGACCGGGGCCAGAAACAGGCGGGATACGGCGTATAACAGGTGTTCAATGTCGGTAAAAAAGCTCATGTCGGTCAGTCTTGTCAGAGGTTGTAGGAAGTGCGTTGGCGGCGCGCCTGCTGCAGGGCGCCGCCACCGATCAACAGCAGCATGAGCGCGAGCGCCCAGTAGGCGCTGTCGTCCGGTTCGGATTCTTCGCCGACGGCTTCGAGCACCTGGCCCTGCACCGGCTGGGTCGCTGCAGGTTCGCTGGCGGCAGCGGGCTGCTCGGGCAGCTCGGGGCGCGCTGCCGACGGCTCGCTGCTGGCTGGCGCCTCGAAGCCGGCGCCGCGCGCCAGCTCGGCGATAAAGGCGCTGGTTACCGGGTTGCCGGGTGCTACGTCAAACTCGTCCTGTAGCTGCTGCCAGCGCTCGGCCAGCTGCGCGCGGGTCTGCTCGGAGGCGTCCCAGTAGTCCTTGCGAATGGCCTCGGCCATGCGTTCCAGCATCTGTGCCTGGGCGGTGGGGTTGTGCTGCTCGAACCATTCTTGGGTGCCCAGCTCCTGACTGTCGTTGACGTAGGTGTCAAAGAGCGCCTGCCATTGATCGTCGCGCACGGTCGACGGGTCCACTGCCTGCCAGCCAAACAGATTGTTGGTGACCTTCAGCACTTCCAGCGTGCCGGCATAGCCTTCGGCTTGCATGCCTTCGATCCACTGCGGGTTGAGATAACGCACGCGCAGCTCATCGGCGAGGAAACGGTCCAGACCGGTGGTGCGGGTCTCGCTGCTGCGCAGGTCAGAGATCAGCAGTTGCGGCGCGGCGCCATCGAGGTGACGCACGGCAGCCGACAAGCCGCCGAGAAACTCGAACGGGTGGTCGGTGGACAGCACGCCATGCAGGTTGGAGGAGCGCGACATGATGGCCGCCTGGGTGCCGCGCAGCTGTGAGGCCAGCAAATTGGCGTTGCCACTGGCCTCGCCCCATTGCCGATTACCAAAGGCGTAGCCGTTGCTGGCGAGGAACTGCTCGGCCAGCACGGCATCGTCATCCCACTCGGTCGAGGCCATGGCCAGATCAGGCACGCCGGTACCGTATTCGCCGGGGGCGTTGCCAAAAATGCGGTAGCCGGCGGCTTCAGCGGCCTGTTCGGCGCTCATGCCCTGGGCCTGCAGCTCGGCGGCGATGCGGCGGTTGTTGGCGGCAATCGGGTTGCCGGGTTCATCCAGCTCGGCCAGCCGGACGATGGCGTCGTCGAGCAGGCGCATGAAGTGGTCAAACTGGTCGCGGTAGACGCCGGTGACCTGAACCACCACGTCGCTGCGCGGGTGGCCCAGCTCGCTGGCCGGGATGATCTCCAGCGCGGTGACCCGGCCGCCGTCATCCCAGA
>Ga0098074_1001316_pt1 | contig 12941 bp, 10 predicted proteins | sample 32_taG_FD_75064 | JGI IMG/M metagenome (GOLD analysis project Ga0098074, IMG submission 75064) | Marine viral communities from the Gulf of Mexico - 32_GoM_OMZ_CsCl metaG | ecosystem: Environmental > Aquatic > Marine > Oceanic | place: Atlantic Ocean: Gulf of Mexico | collected 2015-07-12
AAAAACTTCCCTTCTCGGCGGAGCAGCAATCGACCTTAATGGCCGATCTGGAAGCGCAGCAAGATGTCGGCGCCTTGCTATCGCATATCAACGAACCGAAATATCGCGGTCAGCTTGTTTATTTCGTGCGGCTGCTTGCGTATAAGGACGGCAATCTTCACCCCAAGGAGGAAGAGTTGTTGAACTATTTCAAACTCGCCACCACGGATAATCTGGATATGGAGGGCATCCGCGGCAGCGTCAATGAAGAGATCGCGCGCGAGCTCATCCTGCAAGAAATTAAAACCGACAGCGCTCGCCCTGAAAAAGGGTTTAGCGGATTACTGGACCGTTTCATGCTGTTTTGCGGCATTGATATGATGGATGAGTAATCCCCCCACCAAAACCATATTATCCATTCAATCGCATGTGGCCTATGGCTATGTGGGGAACCGCGCCGCGGTCTTCCCGTTACAGCGCATGGGGTATGATGTCATTGCCATTAACACCGTGCAGTTTTCCAATCATACCGGTTATGGGGAATGGCGCGGCGATGTGTTCAGCCCGGCCCACATTCAAGATATTCTGGATGGCATTGATAAGCGCGGGGTTAAGGTTGATGCGCTTTTAACCGGATATCTGGGCGATGCCGCCATAGGGCAAACCATTTTAAATACGATTGAACATTTTGACATTCCGCTCTGGCTCTGTGATCCGGTGATGGGGGATGTCGGGCGCGGGTTTTTTGTGCACAAGGATATCCCTGATTTCTTTAAAGACAAAGCGGGATGCCGCGCCGCCATCATGACGCCGAACCAGTTTGAACTCAACGCCCTGACCGGCATCACCATCACCACGCCGCAAAGCGCGCTCGAGGCCTGCAACGTTTTACATGGCCGCGGCGTTAAAACGGTGATTGTTACCTCGTATGAATTTGAAGGGTTGGCAGAAGATAAGATCGCCATGCTCGCCTCCAGCCATAAGGGGGCGCATTACATGGTGGAGACGCCGAAGCTGGCATTCACTCCGCCGCCCAATGGCGCGGGGGATATGACATCCGCCCTCATACTCGGGCACATTTTAAGTGGCGCCCCCCTCAATGAGGCATTAGAGCGCACAGCAGCGAGTGTTTACGATGTTTTCGAGACAACGAAAGCTGCGGAACAAAGAGAACTCGCGATTATTCAGGCGCAGGACAGTTTCATCCAACCCAAAGCGCGTTTTCAAGCCATATCGTTGGACGGATTATAGCCTTGAGGGCTTTGGCCACCCGCATTCACATATAAAAGCTGGGATTCCCAATCTGGTCTCTGCACGCCGCTTTTGATATGACGGTCAATCTCGCGCGATAATTTTGCCAATCCGACAAGCAAGTCCAGCGTTTCCTGCAATGCACTCGGCCCTTGGTATTTATAGCCAGCCGCGCGGTAATTCGTGAATGGCTTCATGTAATCTGTATTCATGGCGGCGTCAAACACGCGGGAAATCATAAAGGCATCATAATTGATCATGCCCGATAGGAATACCACTTGCTCGGCCGGAATCTGGACGTAATCCTTTTCTTTGCGGCGCAAGGCATAGGGCTTGAACTCAGACAAAGCGTCTTTGAAATCGCGCATCTCTGCCAGCATCTGGGGCATGCTCGGCATATTATAGCCCATGTCATAGCCTTCATTCAGAAGCAAGGAATGTTCGTAATTCTCGCTAACGCGCTCAATGGCCTCGACAAGTCGAAGGGACAATTCGTGCATGTCCCAGCAGGATTCATAAACCTTGATGGGAACGCGTACAAATTGATTAGGGCGCAAAGCCGTTGCGGAATTAGGGCTGCTCGCAATATCAAACACCCGCCTCAGTGATTTTTCATCGCTGGCGATTGTTTTGACAAATTCTTGAAATGCTTCTTTGGAAAAAGCTTTTTTCTTGCTCATGCCCAAATGTCCCTGAAAAACTATATTGTTATTTTTCAGGCACAGTAATGCATAATTATGAAACGTGCAATCTTTCTAAGCGGAGTTTTTTTTCTTTTGCTCGCGCACCCAAAGCTCGGCGATCTGCACAGTGTTCAGCGCGGCGCCTTTGCGAAGGTTGTCCGCTACGCACCAGAAATTCAGGCCGTTTTCGACTGTCACATCCTCGCGGATGCGCGAGACATAGACATCGTCCTCGCCTTGAATTTCTTGCGGAGTGACGTATTCAATGTCGGTTTCCAGATCAATAACTGTTATGCCTTTGGCTGCGCGCCAGATTTTCTTGGCTTCAGCGGGGCTAAGCTCGCGCTCCAGCTCGACATTGATCATCTCGGAATGGCCGATAAAGACCGGCACGCGCACGCAATTGGCGCAGACCTTGATGGACTTATCCATGATCTTTTTGGTCTCGACGACCATTTTCCATTCTTCTTTGGTCATGCCGTCATCCATGAAGACGTCAATTTGCGGAATGACATTGAAAGCGATTTGTTTCGGATATTGCTCGGGCTTGGCCTCGGCATTCATATAAATGCCTTTGGTCTGGTTGAACAGCTCGTCCATGGCCGCCTTGCCGGAGCCGGAGACGGATTGATAGGTGCTGACCACCACGCGCTTGATGCCGGCGGCGTCATGCAAGGGTTTAAGCGCAACAACCATCTGAATTGTGGAGCAATTCGGGTTGGCGATGATGCCCTTTTTCGCCTCGTGTATCGCTTCGGGGTTCACTTCCGGCACGACCAGCGGGACATCAGGGTCCATACGCCAATATGATGTGTTATCAATGACAATCGCGCCCGCTTTGGCCGCTTTCGGAGAATACTCGGCAGAGACTTTGCCACCGGGAGATGAGAGAACAATATCCACGCCTTTGAAATCGAATTTGGCAAGGTCTTGTACCTTCAAATCCTTATCACCATAGGAGACTTCGCGACCGACGCTGCGGCTTGATGCCAGCGCAATCACATCATCGGCGGGAAAGTTTCGCTCGTGCAAAATGCTTAAAATTTCATGGCCAACATTACCTGTCGCACCGACTACCGCAACTTTATATCCCATTTTTTCTCCTTATAGGCTTTAGGGCTTTAAAAAACACCAGATCACTGTGATAATATAAAAGTCGCTACCGTTGCAAGGGTTTCCCGTAAAAATGACCAAAGATATAGCCAAACGCCCCCATTCAGAAAACTCCAATACCATTAAAGAATTGGAGGCAAAAGTCGCCCAAGCCGACGCGCTGGCCGATATGAAATCTAATTTTCTGGCCACGATGAGCCACGAGATTCGCACGCCGATGCAAACCATCTATGGTATTTTGGAGCTGATAGACGAGGAAAAGCCCGATGCGAAAATCAGCAATCTGGTCGATATCGCCCGCAAGGCCTCCAGCGGCCTACTCGAAATCCTCGATGATGTTCTGGATCTGGCCAAGGTGGATGCGGGCAAGATGGAGCTGGATATTTTCGAGGTGCCTGTGCGTCTGCTCGTGCGCGGTTTGTTGGAAGCGCTTACCGTCAAGGTACACAGCGCGGGCATTGAATTAATTGATGATATAGAATCCGACGTGCCTTTCGTGATTGTCGGTGATCCAAAACGCTTGCGACAGATCATTATGAATTTATGCGGCAATGCGCTGAAATTCACCGAAAAAGGCAAAGTAACGGTGCGCGTCACCACCAAAGTTAAAAACATCACCGTGCCAAAGGGCGGTGTTGGGTTACGGTTCGAGATTATTGATACAGGTATCGGCATGAGCAAGGAAGCCTGCGGAAAATTGTTCCAGAATTTCGCGCAAGCCGATAGCTCCACGTCCCGTAAGTATGGCGGCACCGGCCTCGGGCTTTCCATCTCCAAAAAACTGGTGGAGCTCATGGACGGGCAGATTGGCGTGGCCAGCAAAGAAGGCAAAGGCTCAACCTTCTGGTTTGAAATACCAACCATTGAGGTGGACACAAATGCCACCACGGTCGAGCTGCCCGATTTGACGGGAATATCTATCTTGTCTGTAGAAGATCACCCGCAAGGCGCGAAAGAGATTATGAACTCGCTGCGCTCTATGGGGGCGATGGTGGAGAATTGCGCGACCTATACCGAAGGGCTAGCGCTGGCAAAGCGCAGGCCGTTTGATGTGGCCGTCATTGACCAAGGTCTGCCTGATGGGCTGGGACTGGATTTGATCAAGGAGATCATGAAGATACGCCCCGCCATGGGAATGGTGATGTATACGGTGCGCGATGATATCGGCCTCTCGCATTCCTTAAAAGCGCTGGGGGCGACCTATCTGACAAAACCGGCCAGCCGCGCAGGTCTTGGTGAGGGTGTGAAGGGCGCGGCGCGGCGCACGGCGATTAATATCGAAGGGCCGACGAAGCTGCTGATCGCCGAGGACACAATCAGCGTGGCCGAAATTCTGCGCCGCCAGCTCGATAAACTGGGCGTGGAAGCAACCTTTGTGGCCAATGGTAAAGAGGCGCTGAAAGAGATGGAAAGCGGGGAGTACGGCATTTTATTTACCGATCTGCACATGCCCGAGATGGATGGATATGATCTGGTCAATTTGATCCGCACGCTGGATGAAGAAGGCAAAGAGGACAAGCGTTTCCCCGTCATTGTACTGACCGCCGATGTCCAGATGGCGCAGCGCGAGACCTATATGCGCCACGGCTTTGATGAATGTTTGCTAAAACCCGTCTCGCTCGGGCAATTCCGCGGGCTTTTGATGCGTTGGGGCTTATTGGAGGCCGAGAGCGATAGCATTGAGGATGAGGAAGCAGCAGCTGTTGACGCGGCGCCCGAGAGCACCCTGCCCCCCGCCATTGATAAAAAGGCGATGGCCGAGCAGATGGGCGCGTTTGATGATATGGCGATTGAAATGCTGGGGATGTTTGTCGATATGACGGCGCCGCTCATCGGTAAAATCCGCGAGGCGCATACACATAAAGATGCGCATGAGCTATTAGAGGCCGCGCATAGCCTGAAAGGTGCGGCGCGCTCGGCATGTTGTAATGTGCTGGGCGATCTGGCGTCGAAACTGCAGGATGCCGCCGAGGACGGGAAACTGGGCGATGATCTGATCCCCCAGATTGAGGCCGAATTTGCACGCGTGCAAGCGGCAGTCGCGGCGCTTTAAGCCTTAAGGCGCTTCGGCACCACAACCGCTTGTGGCCGTATAATCGGCATGCACGGCGGTGTCGTTATCAGTCACCATCCAGACACGGAAGCAAAGCGCGCCGGACGGGCAAGCGATAGTGTCATCTGAATCAATATTTACTGCGCTACCGCCGCTCATATTGTCGATGATGTCCACTTCACATTCGGAGTAATTCTCGTCGATTTTCGCCAGCGAGCTTTTCAAATATGCATCGGATTTATCGGTCGCCATCCAGAAGAAGACGCCGTCATTGCCGTTATACCATTGCCATTCCCCGAACAAAGCGGGCGGGGCGGGTAGGTATTTTCCTGTGCTGCCGCCGAAGACGGGTTGGTGGTCATTAGCCGTAGCGCCCTGATTACCGGGGCAACGTATATTGCGCACGAGTTGGTCACCGGATTGTGAGGCGACTGGCAAATAAGAGGAGTCGGGGTTGATCGGGTATTGGATGCGCGCGCCCTCGTCATCATCACCGGGGTCGTTTTCGATTGCATTATCACCGCGGGCATAACGCAAGATACATTCCTGAACGGAGGAGCGGATGACATCGACCTGCCCTTTTACTTCCGCGGCGGTGCGGAAGCCGGATTGGGAGGACGTCTGCTGCGAGCTCGGCTCCATGAACGTGACGGTCAGGGCGGCCAGCAAGGCAATCGCGATCAGGATATAAACCAGCGCCGATCCGCGCTCGGATTTTCTGTTGTGTTTTGTCTTTAATGTCTTCATTGCAAATATCCCCTTCCCTTGTCACCTGCGAGGAGCAGAAGCGAGCGGCAATCTATTTTTATGGATTGCTTCACATTCGTTCGCAATGACGTTCGGGCGTGTTTAAATAAAATTTTCCCCATGAGCATTCTACACGCCCACGGGGAAAACAAAAAGAGAGAAAGTTACCGTCCGGCGCGCCTAGCGTTCCAGAAGGACGTGGTAGTAGATGTGCTCATCATTTGTACCGCTGGTGTCGGTCAAACACCCGAATGCCTGTCCCGCCAAATCTGAATGGGTTGAGTCTCCAATCACATCTGTTTCTGTCGTAAGGGCAGCAAAATAAGCATCATCATCCATTTGTAAGGCGGCTACAGTTACATCCCACCCCGTTGCATCAACTGTTGCTGTGCCTGTAATACCAAGTTCCTCATTGATACGGTTACACAAACCTTCGGTAATTCCCGGTAAGAAAGCAATAACGTCATTTCCGTCCGGGCTTCCGGTCGAGGATGTACCGATATTCACGATTTCGTAATTGGCGCTAAAGTACCACTCACCACCTGCTGTTCCAGCCATCATTTCCGCAGGGACGTTACCCAAAGTGGCGCCGCCACCATCAGGATGGAATACACAATTGCGTTCATCACCGTTACCGCCTGCCAAGTCACACTCTGCTGCAAAGTCTTCCGGACGGGCAAAGACCATGTCGGTCGGGTCAACACTGCGTGAAACCATCATACGGATCATAGATGTACGAACCGAAGATGGATATTGCGTAATTTGCGCGCTTCGCACCAAGGCCGATTCATCGTTGGCATCACCGCCGCCGGAACGGGATGATGAGGTCACGGCGTAAGATAGGGCCGCAAACAAGGCCACGGCGATCAAAATAAGGAACAATACGTTCCCGCGTTCGCCGCGCCTGAAATTCTTTTTAATCTTCAACATTGTACTCATGGTTTTCTCTCTCCTTTTACTAAACTCTTAATACTTTATAACCCTTTAAATTTTATACGTCTATCCTAGCCGTTCGGATTTTGCACCGATACTTTATTAATTTTCAAGGTAGCCGATAACGGGTTGGGTTTACATTCGCGTCCCACGCAAAGATGGTCCACGTTCACGCGCCAACCGGAGCCGCCGTTCTGCACGTGGCCGATGGCCTCGCGCCACTGCCCGAAGTTTCCGGTCGATTTTGCCTGTAGCGAGACCGCAGACCCGCTGGCACGCAGATCAAGGCCACCATAGATATTTTCAACGCTTTCCACGAATTTAGACACTTCGCCGGATGAGATGGCCACATCGGAAATTCTGGGCACCACAGGCTGCAGCGCCTCGGCCTCTTGCAGCTCGGCGCGCATTTCGGTCAAATCCTGTATCTGAACGGTAACATAAAGCCCCAGAACACCAGCCACGCCCCACGCGACAGCGGCAATAATCAGCAAGGTCTGTCCCGCATTGGCAGGCATTTGTTCGAGAAATTTATTTAAATCTTCGGATGCTTGCGGGGATGTATATTTTTTCAGGCTGCGCCAGTCGAATTTCTGCAGTTTTTTAAAATCAAACTGCGGCATATTCAACTTTGGTATCTGCGGCTTATCGGCCATTTTTCTAACTATCCCTAAAAAATAAAATACTATTGTACTACTATTATTATAAATGCGAAGTATTAAAACCCTATTAAGTTTTTATGTTGCACGTGCGCGCGGTTTGGATGCGTTTAACGGGTTCCTTTAACGCGGATACGCTTGCGCGGGTCTTCCTCGTCAATGCCGATCGGCGTTCCGAATTTTGTGGCGAAGGCCTCCGGTATCAGGGCTTCCCATTCCATAGAGCCGCCTTTGACCTCGTAGCGCACCAAGGTGCCGTCAACCTGCGACAATGAATCAAGTAATTCCTGAATGCGCACCATGTGCCGGATGGTATCACTTTGCATCGCATTGTATGCGTTGAGCATCAAATCATTCGAAGCGCGAGAGGTTTCCGATTTCACCACATCCAGATTGCGTTCAATCAGGTTAATCGCGATGAAATTATACATCAGGATCACAACGGCGATCAGGTTGATCAACAGCCCGATCATCACCAGCATGCGTGCTGTGGCGCGGGAGAGCTTCTCGGTTTTTAGATTCTTGTTCCGCCACGGCACGACATCGGCCACGACCGGATTGATTGTTACGAAATTGGCATCCATAGACTGAATACGCGGCAAAATGGTACGGGATGCTCCCAAGAACACTTGCATACGCCCCGTCTCCGGGTCCCAGCGCAGGGCAGAGGCCACCCCTTCCTGCTCATACAAATAGACCGTTTCCTTGTCCCAATATTCACTATTACCCGGCAGCGCGGCGGCCAATGGGCACCAGCTATCCGGGTTGGAGGCCATCATGGAAGACGGACAGGCCAGATAATAGATGCGCTTATCGTCAACAGAATAGCAAAAATGTACTTTTTCCGTGCCACAAGCTTGCGATGCGGCGTTCCACACGGCTTCTTCTTCTGTACCCGGTATATGGGGAATAGAGCCACCGACCATTTCCTGCGGCAGATACGGTTTCAGATCGCGAATAAAATCGGCTGTCTCACCCGCCATCGCATCGGCCATGCCCGGACGCGGACGCGAAACACCCGCCCCTTCGGTTTTCTTGGGATCAGCCAATCCTTTATCATTAATATCCGTATCTTTAAAAACTGCCACGAATGTGCCTTTCTAGATTGCGCCGTCCATTAAACCACCCATCATCGAATCCATGCTCATATTCATGACTGTGAGCGCGTAGATCGCACTACCGAAGGCGAGGGCCAGATAGACACCGGTTATACCAAAAGCGAGCCATACGATCAATTTATGTTTGGTTGATGCAGCAGCGGCGCGCATTTCGGCAATCGACTCCATTACTGTAGCAACTTGCCCAAGATCAGACAAGCTCGCAAGTTCAAGACGTTCATTCCGCGTCAACGGCTCTCTGTCGAGCGCAGAGCCGAGATTCACCCCGCGGTTCAGATCGGCGCGGGATTCCACCCAGTAGTTCACAACATCGGGCGCAGTCGAGGCTTCCGCCGATTGCTCCAGCGTGTCGTTAATCGGCACCAAACCCCGCAGCATGCGCGAGGCCGCCATCATGGAATCGGCAAAGGCCAAATCGCGCAAATACCCGCCGATCAGTGGAATTTTGCGCACGATTTTGGCGGTCGGCCAGTCTTTTTTACCGCGGTTTATCCAGTACGAGAAAACAACCCATGCCATAAAGGCACCCGCGGCGACGGCCGAGTAAATGAGGATGTCCCATGTCAAGCCAAGCTGATTAACGACGTTTTCAAATTTCTCAAGTTCTTCAGGGTCGGTCGGCGGGTTATCGCGGAACCAGCCCAAAACCATATCCTTACCCGCCCAAAGGGAGGATACAATCGAGAACACGTCAAAGGCCAGCCATGACATCGTCCCCATAATCGCACGCGTATTTTTGCGTTTTTGCGTAATGGAATGAATGGCGTGCGGAATACCGTCCACCAGCTTATTTGCGCGCTCGGACCCCGCCAAAATCGCCAAGGTCGAATGATCGAAAATATTGAGAGATTTCAGCGCGTCAATTACGCCGAGGCCCCTTGCCAGCGCCTCTCGCGCGGGGGCCAGAATATTCTGGCGGCGCGGATTGGTTTCGGCCTGAATAATCTTCCACAAGGCAACACCCGGAGAGGTCGAGGTTGCGCGGAACTGGATACCGCGCAAAAGCTGCACCTGCCACCATGTCGAGCGCGCCAAGAGACGCTCTAGCGGAGAGCGGCTGTGTGGGCGGATACTCAACACGAACCCGCCTTTTTTCTGAATAACCGTGCGCACATCGTCCATTGTCGGCAGATAAAACGATTCCTCGACCTTTTTCGGGCCTGAGGTCGTCTCATAAGCGATCTGTGCGATCCATTGTTGCATTAAAGTCCTCTAGATAAAGAGCAGTTTGTATTCTTATCTATTATAAACCGTTATTTTTTTAGAATTTGTTAATGAATTACGGAAAATTTATTCAAAGAATATAGGATGTTGAATGGTCAAAACAAGCGTGGCCTTGATTTAAAGACTTTACTCCTCCAGATAACTCAAGGCCGCTTTCGGATCGACCAAACCAGTTACAACCAGATCGACCAGACCTTCTTTGCGGGTATGCACCATAACGCCCTCTTGTTCGGGAATGCGGTTGACGTTACTCATCAGGGCCTCGTAGATGTCGTTACGCTGGGATGGGCCGAGCGTGATCAGCAACGCATCCAACAGCAAGGTACGACCGGAAATTCCTGTACGGTTACAAAGGTCACAGCCCGACGTGTTATGACGGCGCACTTTGACATCATCATCCAGATCAAGCATGTGAATTTCGTGTTCGCTCAACACATCTTTAATCTCGGTTTTATGAGAGCAGCCCTGACAGAGCGTTCTCACCAGACGCTGGTTCATGATCGCGCGCACCTGCTGCGCCAATGTATAGGACGAGGATTTCTCGCGCTCGGGCGGCATCAGGGAGCGCAAACGCTCGAAAGTCTGCAACGCCGTATCGGCGTGGATCGTGGATATCACCGTGTGACCTGATTCGGCGGCCTTAAGGGACGTCTCCACCGTATCGGGGTCACGCATCTCCCCGATGATAATATAGTCAGGATCATGACGCATGGCGGCGCGGATCAGGTCGGCGAACGAACCGCCGGCCATTCCCGGGCGCACTTGCCACTGCGTTGCATATCGCAATTCGTATTCGATCGGGTCTTCAATGGTCAAAACATGGCGGCGGCGGCGGTCGATCTGCTGCACGCAGGCGTAAAGCGTGGTGGTTTTACCGGAACCTGTCGGACCGGAAAGCAGGATAAGCCCCCCGCCCCCTTTAATCTCGGGCGAGAGCAATTTGGCCAGATAGTCACCAACATCGACATGGCGACGGAACAACTCGTCAAAACCTTTGAGTGCGGCGCGGTCCAGCAAACGGAGCGTGAGCTTTTCACCGTCTTGCGCTTGCGGTCCCGCGGCAACACGCACATCGATCGAGCGCCCTTGCCAGATAAAACCGAAACGTCCGTCTTTAGGAGTAACACGATCCCCGAAGTTCAAACCGGCATCACGTTTCAGCAAAGTGGTTAAACGGGCCATGGCCTCGGAGGGGAGCAAGTGCATCGGGATCATGTCCCCGTCAATACGGTATTGAATCCAATTTGGCGCCTCGGGATTGTTATCCTGCACCAAATGAATATCAGAAGCACGCATCTGCAGGGCTTCGGCGAGCATGTCTCGCTGGAACTGGTTGAGCAGCAAGCCGTTATCGGTATCAGCCAGCCAGAGCGAAAGCGTTTTCTCACAACGGTCAGCGGAGAGATCGTGCACGGAGCGCAGCGTATCAATAAGCTCTTTTCTATCCCAGACCTCGATCTCGACACGCTCGACATGGAAACCGCTTCGATTGGCTGTGGAAAGCAAGGACTGAACCTGACGATCATTCAAATCATGCAAAGGCGCAACGCGCAGCACGGAATCACGTAGACCTATCAAGTGGATACTGAGAGGAAGCCACGATTGTACGGGTAAAACGGCGCGTAACTGGTCACCCGTTGCGCGATCTTTGATACCCTCTTCTTCCTGTTCGGAAGCCGTAACGGCGCCGGCCATGTCCAAGAGCTGCTCTGTGGAGCGGGCAATTCCCTGATCAAGCAGCAAGGCGCGCTCACGCTGCACCATATCCAGATAACGCTCGCGCCCCTCACCCGAGCGCACACGGCGGCGTTCCTGAAGCCTTTGCTTCTCTAAGCCTTTTGTGGTGTCTTCGTCGTCGGGATTACTGATATCGCTCATAATTTACCTTTGGTGTACCACGGGAAGCCCCGATAATCATTCATCACTCGCGGCCGGAATCGCGCCAGCACCGCCGGATGAAGTACTTGCGGTCGGAGTGCTCACCCGAGCGGCTGAAGAGAGAGACCGGTCAAAGAGTAAAAGAACGGTCTGCCCCTGATTTGTAAATTCAATTCCGTTGCGCTGGATATTCACTTCCCACGGCACGCCGCCTAAAACAACGTCTTCGTTGTTGAATACGATACGGCTTCCGCCCGGTCCGGCCACAATTGCGCGTGTTGGGGAGAAGGATGTTATCTTCAAACCATCCAGAACACTAGCAGGATTGCTCACGGCGGGCATAAAGCCGCGGGGCGCGGCACGACCACGGTTCGCACTTGCTGCGCGCTGGTTTTCTGCCGCGGGGTCAAAATCATCGCTATCACGCATAAATTCGTCATCAGGGGAAGCAATATCCGTACCGCCAATGGTCACGGGGGGTGGCGGCAAGCTGGACATCATAATCGTGCCCTGATCTTGCGAGACCACGCTGGAGGCTTCACCGCGTACCGGCAAGACAAGCACGCCGCGCGCACCGCTATGAACAATTTGTATATCATCCAGCAATGTACCGATGGAGGTCGGAGACCATGAAAGCGTAAGCGGGCAGGCCTCTATCGGCTCCAGCACCTGACCGGGCTGACACCCTGCGCCGCGAATAGAAAGACCATTATCCTGACCCGCTACAATAATGTCACGTATCGTCAGTTCTGTATCGCCCGCGTTAACAAGTGAGACTGTAATTGTTGATGCTCTCGAGATGTCATCACCAAAATCAATTTCGGTCTGCGAGGCAACCAAAAGCCCCCTGCCCGGCACAGCACTTGGAAACACAAGCGCCTCATCCACATCATCAGGTGTATATTCCCCGCGCAAAGGTACGCTGGTAACAGCGGTGGGGCCGTCATGTTTGGCAACAAGCACGCCCGAGACGGGGCCGCGCATGGAAGGTGACCAACGCACAGTGGCAATACAGGCCTGACCGGGTTGCAATTCCTTACATTCTGTCTTCATCGAAAAACCGGCATTTTCCGGTGCATCAATATATAAGTCGGTAATGCTTATGGGCACAGATGTTATGTTGCGCAAGACAACAGGTTCGACCAAAGCTTGTCCGGCAGAGAGCGATTCAAAATCAATTTCATCCGGAATGGCTTCGATATCGCTGGATAGCCTATCGGCACCCTCGCCCGATGCAGCAACCGTCCCTGTAATTGTGGCCGATACCAAACGTGTACGGCCCGTATGGGACACAAGCATCTCA
>Ga0098074_1001318_pt1 | contig 12930 bp, 8 predicted proteins | sample 32_taG_FD_75064 | JGI IMG/M metagenome (GOLD analysis project Ga0098074, IMG submission 75064) | Marine viral communities from the Gulf of Mexico - 32_GoM_OMZ_CsCl metaG | ecosystem: Environmental > Aquatic > Marine > Oceanic | place: Atlantic Ocean: Gulf of Mexico | collected 2015-07-12
CCACCGCCGCCACCGCCGCCGCCTCCTCCACCACCGCCGCCACCGCCGCCGCCAGCGCCGCCGTCACCACCAGATCCACCGCCTCCGGGACCACCAGGTGTTCCAGGGGTTCCAGGTGTTCCGGGTGTGCCGGGACCAGGTGTACCGTCAGGACCAGGTGTACCAGGACCGCCGGGACCAGGTGTTCCAGGACCAGGTGTTCCAGGACCGCCAGGACCAGGTGTACCGGGACCAGGTGTACCGGGACCAGGTGTTCCAGGGCCAGGTGTACCGGTACTACGCCATATCTTCTGTCTAAAGATCCTGTTAGGATCCTGTCCGTCTTCAATTCTTACACAGATAGGAATACCAGTGGGTTTGTAAGGACCACTGTCATTATTTCTAATCTTACTAACAGTACCAATAATCAGATACTTGGTTGAAACCTTATATCGTATCTGGGCTTTATCGGCCAGACTGATGAATGTCTTAAATCCCTGTTGGTAATTAAGATCATCAGTTCCAATGATACGAATATTCTTTAATTCATCTTTAACTTCTGCGGGGCAATTGTCATCGTTGTATTTAATTACAACTTCTGACATGCCCGTTACATCATAATACCAAATCTGAGTGTAGTCAGACAACTTTGGAACGGGGTTGGCCGCGTTAGTTGTGGTGCTTATATGTGTTTCGGTTGAAGCATATACTCTGGCCTCATTGTAACCATCAATACACTTCTTTTCTTCATTGGTGGGTGGAGTATACTTTATCTGTATCCATGTCTGACCGGGATTGTTTCTATTTTCTACCTTGATACAACACTTCTTACCTTCCGGTTTATATGGTCCTTGATCTGCATTTGAAACCTTAAGGGTTGTAGCGATGAGTGCATATCGACCTTTGGCTCTATGATTAGTATTGTCTTTATTCTTAACTGTTGCACTACTTTCGTAGGACTCAAACTTATTGCTATTGGATGTTAGTATCCTTATCTCAGGATTATTGACATTGTCATCATTAAATGACACATTGATTTCTTGATTCGGTTGACCCAAATCGTAATGATAGTAAGTAGAGTAATCACTATCACAATTTGGCACCGTCATCATCTGTCCGTTGACCAATGCAGTCACGGAACTTCTCATCATATAAGCAATATCATGACCGTCAGGGCATTTACCATCATTGACAGTAGGAGGCCAGTTCTTCTTAATTTGTGTAAGAGTTGTATTGCCACTCTTTAACTTAAAGCAACCAGCTTTACCTTTAGGTATGAAACCATCGAGTTCTACACCTCGTAGATTAAAAGTAGTTGTAACTAACAAATAACGATTTTTTACAGTTATGGTCTCAGTAACTTTATCACCTTTGACCACCTCCTCCGGTTCGGCTTGGTAGGGATCAAAATTAGTATCAGGATATGAAAATAACCTAACATACCTCACACGACTGTCGTCTCCGGTTGCAGCTGCATCATAAGCAAAGGTTATTTGTTTATTGGGACCACCCAGATCATAATAAGATAGTTGAGTAATACCAGTAAGAAGAGCAGAGTCTTCTTGAGGATCTAGGTTGAAGATTCTTCCTTCATCATAACCGGTAGGGCATCCTGAACCTTGAAATGTACGAATTTCTTTGTTGACAGGGTTACCACTATTGCGATCTACAACCTTCAAACAATATAGTTTACCATGAGGTTTATACGAACTGACTTGATTTTGAAGTACACGATTGGGTGTTTTGAACACCAGATACTTACCCACTCCGGCATTTCCAGGAGCTTGATAATGTTTAGGACCCCCCTTGTTTTGTACAAAATCACTCGTAACAGGTTGTGTAAAATCAAGTGTGTTGTAAAGATCAAATGCTATTGATTCACCCGATTGTAGTGTGGGATCATCTAACTCGACAGTGAATCCACTGGGTGCACCAGACGTAGGATGTGATAGGTTAAAGAAAACTGTGCTGTCGTTGAATTCAGTATTGAAGTCTGGTGAAACAATAGTACTGCCGTCTTCAGCTGCCTTATCAATAGTCGATGGGAATACATTATGTTTTTCGAACCCTGTTGGACATGCATTGGGATCTCCACCACCAGGCGTCGAGTCAACCTGACCATGACTGAAACAATAATCTAGTCCGGATCTTCTCCAGTTGTAAGACTCACCATATGGTTTGTTAGAAGATGCATATGCCCAATCACAAAATGTATAATACATTGAGGGGAAATTGGGAACTGCCTTTTCCTCCCCTGGCTTCAATGTGATCCACGTCGATGTAAGATTTCGATGTGTAGTGCCTGGTCCTGGAATTTTCGTATCGTAACCTACCACCCGAATAGGAATACCACCACGATCTTCTGGTATATTTTTAAATACCATATTTTTTCCCTTGACCCCAAAATTATCATTAGGGTGCATCACTGGTAGATCGTAATTACCCCAGTCGGGAATAAGAACTCTTGATTTATCTCCGTTGGGTTCACCAATATTGTTTACACCATATGTGGCATCATATACTTTGGCGATTTTGTATCCTGGAGGACAATCAGTGTTGAAATTGGGGGTTGTTGTTTTATTGATTCTTACACAAATTTCTTTACCATTAGGTTCCCATGCCGAGGAAGTCTGGGCAGGCACCTGATAATCACAGAAGTGTACATATTCTGCAGGAGGTTTAATTTTTGTAGAAGTTTGACCAGGTGTAAGTGTAATACTATAATGAAGGATTTGACTATTATTAGTAATTCTTGCATCATTTGTAAACAGAAGTCTTATGGAGATATTGTTATCTTTATTGTTCTCGAATTCATACCAACTCGACTTATCTAGTTTCTGTGAAGATGAAGCATTAGCTGCACTATATCTGCCGTAATCGGGTACTCTTACAGCCGGGTTGGCTGGTAAGTTTGACTGAGCACCATATACTTTAACCTTAGCAAACCGAGTAGGACAAACAACACCGGGATCTGCAGGGTCACCGGGTTTAAGGAGAGCTTCCGGTGGTGATGCCGGTTGGTTTGGATCGGCATTACCACATTCGAGACGGAAATTTACTTCAACTGGTCCACTGGTGTCTGGGCTCCAATTATTATAGTTGCTTCCAGTAAGGACGATACCAACCCGCATGTACCTTTTGTTTGAAGGCACCTGAATACAGACACTGGTTTTACCAGCATCTACTTGAGTTGCTTTGTACCAACCATCTTTGGCGTCCTTATTGGCATTAAACCAGAAAGCTAATTTGTGTCTGTTCGAAGAAGGATTGTGGAACTTAACCCTCTCATCTTTGATATTAACACCTTCCCTAGCATCATAACAATCAAAGGTGTAAAGGTTTCTATAATCAGACCAACGTGGTAGAGCACTCTGTGAAACAGTAGGATATGCCTTTGCAAGGAATCTTTTCTTAACAGGAGCAAGTGGCATTTGTGCTTTACCACTTGTTGGATCGGTCGTAGCAAAGGTCTGTGGCTTTTCAAAGATCTCTACTTCATTGGGGAAGTAATCTTCGGCACCTGGTGCAAGTTGAAATGAATTGAACTCAAACTGAAGTTCGTGGTCAAATGGATCAAAGTACTCATTCTCGTTGATCTCATCAACTCTCTTTGCTACACGAACATATCTCTTACTTCTTTCAGTACGAAGTAGTAGAGGTTTCTGATTTCCAGGAGCAAGGGACATGATACGATCCCAGGTTTTGGAATCTTTATCATCTGACACATAAACATCAATAATAAAATCACTCAGGTTTTTGACCTTTACACGATCTGGAAGTGTATCGTTTCTCCACTGAGTTCCTTGTAGATCCCAGGTAGGAATCTGTTCATACAATTCCCAATTGGGTTGTTGATTCGCAGTAGACCCCAAAGAAGGAATACCCTGACCTGATTGAGCTGCATAGTGTGGTAGTTTGATGTGTAGTAGTTCACCACCACCTGGCAAGAATACAGGAATTTCAGGGTAGTCAGGTGTGATCTTATCAACTGAATACTTACCTTCTGGTAGAATACCTTCCCAGTTACCAGTCTGATCGTTTCTTTGAATGATACCACCGAGGACCTTAGTCTTCATGGCAGTAACAAGTTCATTACTAGTTACACCACCAGATCCTTGATTTCGTCCTACAAAATTTTGTAGACTGAACCCCTGAGGAATCATTTGTTGTACATAGTCAATCATGTTGACTTCAATGTACCAGTTGAGGAGATCAAGGAAAGTAAATGAACCTGCCTTCTCCTTCATTCTATTACTCAAAGAATTAGGATCTAGCTTAAAGTTATGAGCACCACTCTTACCTTCTCTTTTGTTGAAGTCGACGTTGATGGCTTCCGTAATGAAGTCAAAGAACATTTCGGTGTTGATGTCACCAGGAAATACTCGGTCCTCTAATTTCTCAAACAGACCAAAATTACCTAAGATATTGCTAGCATCAATTTTATTTTCTCGGAAGTACTCAATTACATCAAACCCTTCAGGAAATTTAACCTCATAGTCAGTAAATTTTCTTTCTTCATTGCTGTAGGTAAAGGACCCAGTCATATATTCTGGGAAGATTGATCTTCCTACAGAATATACATCTTCCATACCACCAGTTAGTATATCTTTAATAGCCTCAAATGAATCAAAATCTTCGTCAGAAGCATCACACTTATATGCAACATAGGCGTGTTTCAATCCAATGTTTGCATATGTTTTATCTTGACTTCCGGAAGTATCCCAGTCGGGTTTAAACCAACCACTCAGACCAACAACACCATATTCCATACCTTCATTGGAGTTGGACTGATCTCCCTCACCAATACCCATACTATAGAGTAGTTTTAGATTATCATTCTTCGTCACACAGGACAAACCTGCAATCTTCTGTGGGTCACCGGCACCGCTAGCATTGTCCCAATCAGTGTTCAAACCACCTGGACTGGTCCAGAAACCACAACCGTCTACAACAACATCAGATACGGAAGTATTATCAGGAGGACCAGATTGCCACTCAGTTCTCTGGGTGATTGGCATGAATTCATCCAACCAAAAGAAATTAAATGCTGCATTCTGGAAGTAAGACTGAGTTGCTTCCGAAGTATATAATTGTCTCCCTGGATTATTACACTCGTTATCTCTGGTAATAGGAGGTCCAAAAGGGACTACCCTAAATCTAACCTCAGGTGAGTTAGTATTATCATCATTGTTACTATTGAGGTTCCCGTATCCCATGTTCTACCTATTTGCCTAATGTAACGTAAATCTGGTTGTATTTGTCTATGTAAAGTACTCCTCTTTCTCCGGAGTTGGGTGCTTGTGGTACATCTTCACATCTAGCAGCACCTGGTGGACCTGTTGCACCTCTAGGTCCGGGTTCACCTTCATTACCAGTTGCACCTGTTGCACCTCCCACAGAGGGTCCTGTGGGACCTGTTGGACCTACTGGGCCCTGAGGTCCGCTGCTTCCTGTTGGTCCTGCAGGTCCTTCTGGTCCTTTCTCTGCTGGAAGAGTATTAGACTTATCAAACTGTAGTACCCACTTCTCTCCATCCCATACCCATACCTTACCGGGTACTTCTTCTACAATGTAACCGGGTTCTTGAATTTCTTCTGTACCGTTACCAGGAAAAAGTTCCGCGTTAATACCTTCTCTCGCCTGACCATTGTCAGATACAGCCGACACATTAACCTGATTTTGTCCCGTGTTGCCCGAGTACGTCATACTTCCGACTATCTTTGATTTTATTTATAACGTTATAGTAACTTTACCTTACTTTGTTCCATCCTTTCTCGTAGGTTGTGTGGCTGAGGATATACAATCATACTTTGATTTTCATCAACGTCAAATAGTGGTTTAAAGTCCCAGAAGTCAAATACTTTATCGTATGAAGCTCCATCATACTTGTTGATGTGCATTTCAACCCACAAGCCAATACATGCACTCACTGAATACTTGTCTTTGATAAGATCCATTGAGTTTGGATCCACGAATCCAACATACTCTCCACACGCGTGGCCTCCGGCGTCACCACCAGTTATTTTATCATCACTGGTCAATATATCAATTCCTCTACTGTAACTTCTACCATTGGTGTTTTGACCTTGACTAACGATAGGAGCATACAATAATTTTGATGGAGCCCACATATCAGTATACATTAAATGTAGATTCCACATCTTCATTGATGTTGCATTACCTTTCGTGAAAAGGTTGTGCCATTTAAACTGTATTCCTACGGGTGACATCCACCTGGCGGTACACTCGTATGCTTCACCAATACTTTTCGATCCAATCAGAAGACCACACTCCTCAGTCATCTGATGGTTTGTATATAATTCTAGGTTAGTGTGATTGGCAATATTATCACTACCACCACGATATCTGGAGTGTGAAGTAGCACTGAAAAGGTTACCCCATCCGTACCAGTTATCCCATTTCTTATTGGGATTGTTTAAATCATATGAATCTCTGGCACCAGAGTACATGTGCCAAATTGTATCATGTTTGTCCAGGTCTTTGTTTCTGGAGTTCCATGTACCCATCATGAACGGTGCATTGGTCTCCTTGATACCCTGACCTATGGACTGTGTTATATCAAACTGGGAGTCTGCATCATATCCTCTTAGTGTCTCAGGATAAGGATTTGCATATATATCGTCCGAGTAAAAGACACCAGGTGTCGGATTGACAAGATAAAGTTCTTTAGAAGTATCTGCTTTAGCCATCAAATTTTCCAGAACAAATTACTACCACTTCTCCAGAATCCACCAGGCTTTGCTTCATCCTCACTGTCTGCACATACATTAAATCCTGGACTGACTTGTGCTTGACTATCAACATATTCTTTTGTTGCTAGTAGGTTTGGTTCACTGAAGTCTTGATATACAGTGGAATTATTAGAACTGGTGGTAACTTGTCCGCCACCTTGAACCAGACCCCGTGAATATTCTGTACTTGCTAGTAGTTTGTGGGTAGTAGTTTGTACTGTGAATGGGATTTTATTTTTTGTGTTATTAGAATTTCGGACTACAAATGCTGAGTCGGATGATGTGAATACTTCAACGGTTGAATCACCTTTGACGACGAATCCACTCGAACTAATATCAGTATCACCACTCCAATTGGAACTAATTACAAATTTATCATTCTTGTTATTAGGAATGTTGATTTGGGTTGTTGTATAACCCATTCCACCACCGAGCTGAATGTCAAATAACGTGAGTGTTTGGGCACTATCGTTCTCGACATAGAAAATTCTATCCCCGGCATCAGATGTAGTATATCTGAATTGTTTTTTAGGAATAAGGAAGTTTGTATCAAATGACAACACTTCCGTTTCATTACCAGGAACACCGTATGTCAGTGAAGGTAAACTGGAATCATCTTGTGATGAAAATAGAATCTTATTTTCATCCGACAGCATCAACGTACCACGAGTGCTGATGATAACAACAGGTTCTACAGCAAAGTCAGATTCCTTTCTAAGGATGACATCACCATAAATGAAATCACTACCGTCACGTCTATATCTCAGTTCGTCTCTACCATCAACATAATCTTTATTAACAGACTGTGCTGTTACCAGAATCCAACTATTACTGGCAGGATCCCAATAATAAGTGACACCATTGTCCTCAGAATGAATATCCACAATTGGATTTTCACTATTAAGTGGATCTTCTTTTATCGGGAACTGTAAGGCCATATCACGACTGTTTTCTAGTATTTATATCAAAGTTGGAAGAAGTTACTGTTCTCAATAACTTCCATTCTACTTGAGATGCCATCTAGGATATGTTGGACATCAGTGAATCCAGCAGCAACTGTCTGGTTGATACCATTACCAGTGATTGAAACCCAATATCTATGTTTGATTACATTAGTACCACCTGGTTCATACTCAACATAACTGACCTTGAGATCACCTGTGTTGTTATCAAACCACAAAGCACCTGGTTGACTGTACAGTGGAGGAGTGTCTCCGACATAAACGGAAGCAGTGATACCGAAGTTGGTCAAACCAACCCAGTTCATTGCATCTCCATCATAAACATATAGTGAGTAGTCATTGGAGTCGATCCACATATCTGTAGCCAAGGACTCTCTTTGTGAAGGTGGTTTCGGAGCAATAGTAATCCTTCCACCATTAGCCTGTTCTGGACTGAAGATCCAAGACTTTTTATTTGCATCATAATAATATTCAGCAACGGTAGTTTCTGCAACAAACTCCTGACCATGATATGGGTGTTGTGGAAAATCTACCTCGTTATATGTCGTCATGGTTTTTAGTTATTTATGATTCAATGGTAGTGGGGTCAATGAAGTTGACGGAACCATCAACATCATAAGGATAGATCCAGTAGCCCATAGTCGTGTCTACAGGTGAACCATAACGGAGTCTGATAGGAGCATTTGGTGGTACCGTGATGTGAACTTCCTTACGGATCTGTTGGACACCATCGATGTATTCATCACCAATAGCATCTGGGATTGTATCAATCATGTTACCATCAGAGTCGTATTCGGTAGCACCATAGAATCTGAATAGATATCCTTCGTTGGATGGATGTGACTGATCGAAGATATACTTACGGTTACGCATGAGGTTGAGATATGGTTGTCTATCGCCGTCAATCTCGAATACAGGTTGACCACCTGGACCATCAACAACGAGGACTTGATACCTGATGGGATCACCGGGTGGTTTGATGGACACACTAGTTCTGTAATCATCACTTGCTGTGGTAATAGTAGAGTTATCACCGGGTGTCTCTAGGTAATCAATTGTGGCAACTACAGAATAGCTACCGTGTTTAGAGAACTTGATCGTGGCAATTGATCTATCATCGTTCTTATAGAAGAACGTAGCATTTGGATCAGTAGTAGTCCATCGGACGATTGGGGTTTGACCAGATTCAAGGATCTTCCAGGAAATGGTGGCAATATATCTGTTGCTCTCTTCAAATTCCTGAGCAATTGCGGGACCAGATAGTCTGATTGGCTTGGGGTCAGGTTCGTTAGCAAGGTCAGGACGCATGCCTGGGTGAGTATTGGATACCCAACCACCGAAGGAAGAGTCAGTAACATACCAGACACGGAGTTCTAGATGTTCTGAATCGAACCATAGAGAACCAGGTTTGGGAGCTGGTGGAGGAGTTGGAGAAATAATTACAGCAGGAATATCTATATCAGATTCAGTATGACAGTAGACGGAATTGGGTTTACCACCAATCAACCTACAAGGTTGTTCAAGTCTATTAGAGGGAGCATTATTGAATGAGTCATCACCAGACAATCCGACCCAGAAATCACCATTCCAAACGTATTGGTGATAGTCTTGCTTGTTAATCCAGATATCACTGACTTCTGGAGCATTATGTGGGTAATAGTCGAGAGTAACAATGTTCTTCTGTAAGAAGTCAATTGTTTGGTCATCGAGTTGGTTAATTCTGAAACTTGTTGAATTCTTCTGGTTATCAAAGATAAGACCACGAGAAGAAATGAATGTAATCTCTTTGTTGTGTGCGATGTCACCGCCACCTACACCGCCTTCGGGACCCGTAAGGGCGACCCACATAAAGTTGTCCCAAATGTATATGTAGAATGTAAGTTCATCTACCCATATATCACCTTTGTTTGCATTTGTAGGAGCATCAAAGGAAATAGTAATCTTATTGCCAGCCTCAAGCTCTGGATTGGGTTCAGGCTTCCATAGTTCAGTATTTTGACGATAAACTAGGATTGCACCATCGGATAGTGCCTTATAATCCGCAGCAATCAATCCAAATAGTTTAGAGGCACCACCATTGGCAATCTTAGCAAGTGCTACTCTATCGTCATAAAAGAAGATATAAGAATTGGCAGTCTCTTGTTTTCTAGTAACCTTTAGTTCTTCAGAATATGAATCGTCAAAGGCACGGAACTTATGTGTAGAAATATCTTTGTTTGTGAAATCATATAGTGATTTCAGTTCTTTTCCGTTGAGATCAAATAAATGGAACGTAATAGTCCCAGCAGTTACATTAACACTGTAACGACCCCAGGCATTCTCTACGTTGGGGTTTTCATCAGGATTGGAACCAACGTTAATGTAGAAATCATACTGTTCTGAGAACTCTGGTTCTTCGATCTCTACATCTAGTAGATCGTCAAGAACCTTTGGAGTGTCATGTTCGTGGTCGGGAACTTCTCCTGTGATCGTATCTCCACCTCCCGTATTGGTGGGAGGCAACAAGTTCCACGACGTTCCATCCCAATACCAGGTCTTAGAACCAATAGTATGCGGATCGCCAACATTAGGACTGGAAGGAAAAGACATCTATCTTACTTTCAATAATAGTATTTATCAGCGTCTAGTATTGTTTAGACGTGGAACATCGACCCAATAGCTTTGATTGAGGGGTACTCTGTCTGAGACAGAACCATCAGCTTTGTGGAAGTATTGTGATGGGAGACCAGCGTTTTCATAGTCTGTCTCGTTTCCTTGAATAGGAGTCACCACGCCTTTCTGTGCATTAAGAGTCAATTCAAATGAACTGTTGTTCCAATACTGTTGAGTCTGCTCACCGGGGGTGGACTCTCTACCTACAATCTTGAGTAGTGAAGCCAGCACCCACTCGTTATATTGTGCCTGAGAAGAAATATTGTTTTGTGGTGGCAGATTTCTAGAGTCACCATTTACAAATTCATAATACTCACTTGGGATTGGATTGGGGCTTCCATCTTCAGCTGTTGTTCTCCACAGTGAAACATTGCGAGTGTCAAGATTTTCAAAATCCTTTCTGACGGCAATATCATCACCGTTTAGTTGAAGTCTGTAGTATCCACCGAGAACATTGGTTTCATCTGTGCTTTCGCCGACATTAATTACGAAGTCAGTCTCAGAAACACTGTCACCTAGATGGATTTCATTCCATCTCTTCTCGGGAGAACCTAGGTTAAAGGTAACATCTTTACAGGGAAGGAGGTCGCCAGTGACACAGCCATTCTCCATATTGAGGTTGCCATCAATGATGATGTCACCATTCTCATTGGTGCCTAGAATCCTTCTCCAGACCTGACCATCAAAGTAATACAGATCCTTAGTGGAATCTTGTACCCAGAAGTCACCATCCTGTGGATAGTTGGGTTTTTCTAGACCAGAGAAAGGAGCTTGATAACGAAGATCATTCCAATTAATTAGTTTACCAAGTGAATCACGACGACCAACTTTTATTCTGTAAGTATCCGTTTCAAATCCAATTTCACCATCAAGTAGTTGGGGGTTTGCTGCAACCCACTCGGCCCTAATACCTCTTCTTACCTGAACGCTAGTTATCTTAGGTGCTGGCATGTCTACGACCTACTTTTACAATTGTATTTATCAGAATCCACTTGCTGTACCGCCATTAAGGATGATCGTATTTGGATCATCAGCAGACCCACCGCCGTCAAATAAGTAATCTCCATCAGAAATACCAAATGCCTGTTCTACAAATGCAAGTCCACTCACAGCAACAGATGAATTACCGTTCACATCAATAGCAACGATGTTGTAACAATATTTACCTTCTTGTATCTTCTGAGTTGCCTTAGCAGGTAGATAGATGTTGTATACACCTCTAATTCCATCGATCACATTACAAGAAAACTTAACACCCTTCTGTACTGGGTTGTCTCTAGTTGACAGGACGGCATCAATAGATTGTGGATGTTTGGACAACTTACCTACAAACTTATATCCTGTAATGTTTACAGGTGTCATGTCAGGGTTCGCCATCGTGAACTCTTGTGAGAAGTTCACACCAGAAGAAATAGAGATGTTGACGGTATAATTCATGATACTAGTTTCCTGAGTAGGGTTTTAATTTCATTTAGTTCACTTTTAAGACTCTGGATCTCATCATGTGATTCCATGTTCTTAATTGCTTGTTGTTTGGCTAACTTATATCTATCACGATCCGACGAACCACGATTGATAATCACACCTGAGTCGGGATCTTTGTAGATCCCATTATATCCATCTACTCTATCCATTAGATCGATGCAATAATGCTAACATCGTCGATCAATGGTGCCAACGCTGGGTTGTGAGCATTCATCACGATCTTGATGGCGATAGCATCAAAGGATGGAATGTCTTGGGCACTGAAAGTCAGGCTTTGCCATTCAGAAGATAGGATTCTTCTTGGATCGACATCAATTGGGTTACGAGGTTTGATCTTCTCGATGTTGTCAGCCATACCAGGTGTCTTCATGTACTCATTATTATTCATATAGAATCCTTCGGTGTCTTCGTTGATCTTAACACTCTTTCTCTTCTCTCCGGGTTTAACATCATTAGCATTGAAAGGAGTCCAGTTCAACTTATTAAAGTCACCATCATGACCGACATTACGGGTCTTGTAGTAGACCTTGATGTCGTCTAGTTCATAGAAGATAGCACTGAGTTTGATTTCTACACCGTCACACTCATCTTCGAACACGAACATTCTTGAGATCCACTTAGCGTAGTTACTACCATCATTAAAGTTCTCAGATCTGTAGTCACTTGTAGAGGAGAACTCAACATCAACAGGTGAGTTGTTGATCTCGGAGTTCTTGAAGGTCACACGATTCATCAGTTCGTATACACCACTGACACTACTCACTCTGACCTTATTAGACTTAGCCATCACCTCAACGATAGGTAGTTTTACATCAACTCCCTTAGATGTGGTGAACTCAAGGAAACCACCAGGTTGTAAGTTACCTAGGTTGACATTACCTCTGAATGTCAGTGTAGCGATAGCACTTCCTCTTGTGACCTTGGTGTACTGTTCAGGATGATCTACCATATTGTGTACGATAGTCATATTTGTACGGTCGAGGTCAACCACAGGAGACACACGGTCGTCCATAGTTGCCATGTCAAAGCTAGTGATAAGACTCTTCTGACCACGTAGGTGGAAGTCATCTCTATACTTGACTTCGTTTAGATAGGAAGCA
>Ga0098074_1001319_pt1 | contig 12926 bp, 11 predicted proteins | sample 32_taG_FD_75064 | JGI IMG/M metagenome (GOLD analysis project Ga0098074, IMG submission 75064) | Marine viral communities from the Gulf of Mexico - 32_GoM_OMZ_CsCl metaG | ecosystem: Environmental > Aquatic > Marine > Oceanic | place: Atlantic Ocean: Gulf of Mexico | collected 2015-07-12
CATCGCGCATTTCAACGACACAATGCAGCCTCATTGGCCGTGCCGTCCGGGGTAGTATGATGGAAATTCTCTGGTTGTTTGTTGGCATTGGCGTCCTTGTCTTCCTCGCCATGGCCGGTGTTGCCCTGCTCGCCAGTGCACTGAAACGCGAGAAGCGATAGTGCGTTCTAGCGGACAACGGCTCTTGCTTATGCCCCGTTGCCTTCAATGGGAGTGGGCGGTTCGAAGCCGATCATCTGCGTGTCGATGCAGGGCGAAAAATGGTCGTTTTGGGGTTCAACAAAATGCAATTTGGGTGGGGTTCGGTTGTCAGCCGACGATCGGCTCCGCGCCCCGATCAAGCCGTCCAACGGTTGTTCGCGCCTTCCCGAAAGCGGACGCCGCCTTCTGTGTTTGCCGCCAGGCCCACCATGTCGGCCATGGAGAATAAGGCCCCTCTCGATATGGCGGCACAAGGACGCACCGGCCAGCGCGTCCTTCGAACGGAAGTGTCGGCAAAGTCCATGAATTACTCAGTGAGCTAAACGCGTAACATGCCCCAAGTCTCGTCCCAAGCCGCTCCATCCATTTGAATGAGAAACTGAACGCCATTCTCCGAGGCAATCTCTTTGCCTCTTTCAAGAGCTTGAAGGACGCTCATGGGCCCAGAAATTGAATCAGCGCCTTCCGTGTCCGGCCCGCCCTTGTGCAGTTCTGCTTCAGGTTCTTGGGCGCCATTAAATATACGAGCCTTTATGTAGGCTTCAGTTTCGTTCCCTTGAACGCGATCATAGGTCTGCATGTTTCTCTCCACTGGGTTAGCACGCGCACGGCAACAACGCGCCGCTCGAAGATTAGTCGCCGATGGGACTTCAGTCGCTAGATCGCCACACCTGCTAATCGGGACCGATTAGGTGTCTCGGCCAGCAGCCAAAAACGCTCGAACCGGTGCGCGCTAGACAGCTTCCGTTGTTCTCAGACTAGATGAACGTCTACATACGCGTTGGACCAAGCCCAGTGGAGGGAGCTAAGCATGGGCTTCATTCGCAGAACTGCATTGTCTCACAATGGCTTGAGCCATCTGTATCCATAACCTGCAAGATGGAGCGATACGGTGCCATCTGTTGCAATGTCTATGTGACCGTCACCGAAACGATCGACAAATGAAGGCTTGTGGCGCGGGGAGCTCAACCGGAAGGTGACCTTCTTCTCTTCGGAGGCAAGGTTGTGAACAATAATGGATTTGCGGTCACCCCACTCATAGCTCAGCGCCAATACCGCCGGGTCGGCGATAGGCAGAAAACTCCATTTACCGAAGGCGATCTCAGGCATTTCACGCCTGTGACGAATGAGTTGTTCCATCCAGATCAGCAGTGAATCTGCATCACGCTCTTGGTCCCTTACATTGATGGCGGAAGGACCCCACTTCTTGGACTTCATGAGTGGGCGACAGAGCATGTCCGAAGCCGCTTCAGAGAACCCGCCATTCTCCCGATCAGACCACTGCATGAGCGAGCGCACGCTCATGCGGCCTTCAATCTCTAAGTTTTCGGCCATGCCAATCTCTTCTCCATAGAAGAGGACCGGCGCCCCGGGCAGAGCGAACATCAAGCTATAGGCCATCCGCAATCGTGCATGGTCACCGTTCAACATGGTTGGCAGGCGCCGGCGGAGCCCCCGCCCGAAGAGCTGCATGTCAGGCTTGGGACCAAAGGCTTCGAAGACCTCCTGCCGTTCAGCCTCGGTGAGCTTGTCCAGCGACCATTCATCATGGTTGCGAACGAAGTTCGCCCAGGCTCCATCCTTGGGCAGTGTGGGCATCGCCCGAAGATTGTGCACCAACGAGCCCGCGTCTTTCCGCACAAGCGCAAGGGCAAAAGCCTGATTGAGATTGAAGTTGAGGCACATGTGGAGTTCATCGCCTCCGCCATCGCCAAAGAACTGACGGACACCTTCATACTCAAGATTGACCTCACCCAAGAGCAGCGCATCACCGCGTCTGCGGCTCAGGAAGCCGCGCAGATTTCGCAACCAATCATGCGGATCAAGCTCCATCGCCTGGGCGATTCCCTCGGTCTCTAGTAGAAAGGGAACGGCATCCACGCGGAAGCCCGAGAGGCCGAGCTCAAGCCAGAAGCCGATGATTCTCTGGATTTCGTCCCGAACACGGGGGTTCGCCACATTGAGGTCAGGCTGGTGCTTGTAGAAGCGGTGCAGGAAATACTCCCCGGACTCCTGGTCCAACTCCCAATTGCTAGTTTCCTCGTCCGGGAAAACCAAACTTTGCGAGGCCCGTTCCGGTATCGCGTCACGCCAGACATACCAATCCCGGAACGGTGAGGATTTGTTGGAACGGGAAGCCTTGAACCACGGGTGCTCGGCGGACGTATGGTTCACCACAAGGTCGGCGATCACCCTTATGCCGCGATCACGTGCGGTTCTGATGAATTCGACGAAGTCCCCCAGAGAGCCGTAGCGCGGATCGACTGCATAATAGTCGATGATGTCATATCCATCGTCCCGGTTGGCGGTTGGATAGAATGGCATGAGCCAGATACAGGTAACACCAAGCCCAGCAAGATAATCGATGCGGTCGATCAGACCCTTGAAATCGCCGTTGCCGTCGCCGTCGCCATCGCGGAACGTCTCTACATCGAGGCAATAGAACACGGCGTTCTTCCACCACAGATCGCTGGTCTGGGAGATGTCCATCGTCAGATCCCTTTGAGATGTGGCAGCACCTTCTCGCCGAATGTCTCAATGAAGGTCTGCTGCTCCTGGCCGACATGGTGCAGATAGAGGCCGTCAAAGCCCAAGGTCGCCAGCTCGCTTAGCAGGTCCACAAACCGAGACGGCTCGTGAGAGATCAGCACCGAAGCATGCATGTCCTCCTGGCGTACGAACCGGGAGGCCTCGTCGAAATGCTGGGGAAGCTCCAGGTCCCAGCACACTGGCGGAGAGAAGACGTTCGAGCGCCATTGCTCAAATGCGATTTCAAGCGCCCGATCGGCATCATTGGCATAGGAGAGGTGTATCTGAACATAGATCGGTTTTCCTTCGCCGCCCCCAGCGTGAAAAGCGTCAATCACCTGCCGCAGCTTGTCATGTGGCTGATTGATGGTGATCAGCCCGTCTGCCCAACCCCCGACCCAACGGGCCGTCTCAGGGCTGACCGCCGCGCCGATCATGGGCGCTGGCGTTTCTGGTCGCGTCCACAGCTTGGCGCGATCAACGGTGACAAGACCTTGGTGGCTGACCGTTTCACCCGCAAAAAGCTGGCGCATGATCTCGACGCACTCGCCGAGGCGGGCATTCCGCACCGCCTTGTCCGGCCAGCGGTCACCGGTGATGTGCTCGTTGGCTGCCTCGCCCGAACCAAGGGCCAACCAGAACCGGTCTGGAAACATCTGCGATAAAGTCGCGGCGGCCTGGGCGATGATGGCGGGGTGATATCGCTGACCTGGGGCGTTCACCACACCAAAGGTAAGCGAGGTAGCCTGCAGCGCCGCCCCCAGCCACGACCACGCGAAGCCGGACTGGCCCTGGCGTTCACTCCAAGGCGCAAAGTGATCGGAGCACATCGCGGCAGTAAAGCCGGCCTGTTCTGCGCTGACGACCGCCCTGAGCAAGGTTGCAGGGTCGATTTGCTCGTGCGAGGCGTGATATCCGATGTTCTCCATCGGAAGGAAACGACAACACTCGCCTTCTGTTCCGAACCGGCCAACCAAGTGCTCAGGAAAACCACTGCGGGCGGTGACAAAGGCCGACTATTTGATACCAAAGGAAGGCAGCCTCAGCACACCATTTCGCACAGGCACCAACGCGCCTAATTTCTGCGTTCGGGCGGTGTTTCAGTTACTATTAGCGGCCGTTCCTTGGGCTTCTCGCGAACAGAAGACGAACGATCTGGGTCAGGTTCAGGCACACGAAAAATACATTCCACGCCACGATGTTCATCCGCCAGCGCCAGGAGAGCGGTTGCGATCGGCCTGAATGGCCAAATCGCCCGCGGGAGATTGAGGGTCATAGAATTGGTCCGTGCATGTGAACGTGAGGGGCTTGCCCCTGGCGTGTCACAGCAAGGTTTTAGGTGGTCTTTCGGTGCCGAACCGGATCGAGCTCTTGATGCTCAAGACCACGCCGCCGGGCCAATCGGGCGAAAGATGGACCAAGGCGACTGGACACTTGGATGATGGGGCACGTCATGGGCATGATCGGTGGCGTCGTGGATATCCGCGCCGACATCACCATGGGCGTGGCCGTGCGATTCCACGGCTTCGACAACGGCGCCAATGACATGCGAATGTGCCGCCTAAGCCACGACAGGCGTGGCGAGCAGCGAAGCAAAGACCAGGGCGACGAGCGCCGTCAGCTATGTGATTGGCCACTTTCGCATGGTTCTAAGTTTGCCCCGGTCTGGTTAATGCGCGCTAAAGACGAGGTGCGGCACCTCGGCGCGGCTTCTTTCGCCCATGAGGGTGGCTGTTCTATGGCAGAAGACCGGTGCCGAGGCCGATAGCGCCCAGCGTCCACAACGTGCCATGCGAAAGACCAGGATGGCCGCCAGGATGCAGAGGACCCGCGCAAGCCAATCGATGGCGTGGAACGCCGGCATGAGGCCCACGGAAACCTACGACTTTGTTCAGAAAGCGACGTGCATCGTGCCGACACGGCAGGATCCTTGGATGGCTCGCTTCCCATAAATGACCGCTATATGTTGCAGTCATGAAACGATACGACCATCTCGATTCCCACCTGGCAAACTGACAGATACATAGCGGCAGATATGATCAATACCTTCGACGATGTGCCTGTCCTCATCTGGCTGTCAGACGCTGACTATAGCGGCACCCACTTCAACCGAACCTGGCTTGAGTTCACAGGTCGGACGCTCGAGCAGGAAACCGGTGGTGGATGGATGTCGGGGATTCACCCTGACGACATGGGTGCCGTGGAGGCCTATGCTGATGCGCTAAAGGCCCGCGCGCCATTCCAGGCGGAGTACCGCCTTCGCCGTCACGACGGGGAATGGCGCTGGATGCTTGATAGCGGCCGACCTAGGATCGCCAGCGACGGTTCCTTCGACGGATATATCGGTGCCTGCGTCGACATCACTGAACGCAAGGAGGCCGAGGCTGCATTGCAGCGAAGCCAGGAGCGCCTCGCGCTTGCCCAGGAAGCGGCATCTGTGGGAACCTATGACTGGGACGTCGGCGGGAATGCGATCTCCTGGTCGCCTGAAATGTTTCGGCTGTATGGGATTGATCCAGAGACCGCCCCTGAGAATATTTATCCCGCCTGGCTGGAACGACTGCATCCCGAAGATCGTGAGCGGGCAGATCGGGAAACAAGTGAGTTCGTCGAGCATGCGGACCAGTTGACGATCGAGTTTCGGATCATTCATCCCGAAGACGGTATACGCTGGATCCAGGGCCGTGGACGCGTCGTCCGTGACAGCGAAGGCCGGCCGCAGCGGATGATTGGTGTCAATTTCGATACGACGGAACAGCGAAGAACCGAGGAAGCTCTGCGGGAAAGCGAACAGCGCCTCAGCGATATCGCAGCAAATTTTCCGGGCATAATCTTCCGTCGGATCACCTATCCAGACGGACGAGTAGAGTATCCCTATTTCAGCGGCGTTGACGGGTCCGTATTTCACATTGCGCCAGAGCGGATCGCAGAAATGCGGACAATGGAGGATGTCTCCAGGCTGATCCACTTTGAGGATCTCCCTGCGATGAGGGACAGGTTCAGGAAGGCGGCAGACTCTCTGTCGCCACTGGACCTCGAAGGGCGCGTTCTGGGCGATAATGGCGAAGTGACCTGGGTTAGGTCGCTGTCTCGTCCGCATCCCGGTCCCAACGGCTCCCTGATCTGGGATGGCGTCATCCTCGACGTGACGGATCAGCATCGGCGCGAGGGAGAACGCGAACGTGCGGCGACAATGCTGCACATGGGAATGGAGGTCGCTGGCATAGGTACCTGGGAATTCGATCCCCAGGATCAGACCATCACTGGCTCAGGCGCAACCAATCCGATCTTTGGCCTTCCTCAGGATAGCGCAACGCGTTCTGTCGCAGAGTACTTGAAGGCCATCCACCCGGATGACGTTGATCGCATTCGGCACAGCCTTCTCGCAGGAGTAGAACAAAAGGCAACCATCCCGCTCGAATATCGGATCCTCGCGCCCGACGGGGCGATCCGTTGGATTGCCTCACAGGGCTCCTACAGGCAGTTGGCCGACGGCACCGAGCGGATGATCGGCGCGCTTTTCGACGCAACCGACCGGAAGCGAAGGGAAGAAGAGCGGGAGGCAGCGCTCGACCACCAAAAGATGCTGCTGAAGGAACTTAACCATCGGGTTAAAAACAATCTGCAGATGATCTCCAGCATGATGCGGCTGCAGCTGTCACGCCTCACAGATGCAGGTTCTAGGCAGGCCCTCGAAAGCACCATCGAGCGTGTGCAGGCGATCAGCGATCTGCAGGTGCAGCTAGGCCCCGAGGGCGGGGTGGGCCGTATCGATTTCGGGGCCCACCTTGAGGCGCTTGCGGAGAAATTCCGAAAATCGCTGCTGTCCGGAACCGCAATCACGCTCCATTGCGAGGCCGATCATTGCATGCTCGATCTCGACAGAGCGGTGCCTCTAGGTCTCATAGTCAACGAGCTGGTCACCAATGCCATCAAATATGCGTTCCCCGAGGGTGAGGAGGGCAGCATCTACATCACATTGGTGTGCCATGACGAGGAGATCGTCGTGCAAATTGCTGACGATGGATATGGGATACAGACTCCAACTGAAGCAGCGAAAGGCTCCGGGCTGGGGATGAAGCTGGTCGAGGGGATGCGGCGACAGATCGGCGCGACCATCGAACCCTTGGCGGGACAAGGCACGCGATTCCAGATCACAGTGCCATCATGACTCCAGAAGCTGCCACCCCGCGGTCCAATTCAAATGCTCCGAAACGCATTCTCATTGTCGAAGATGAGTTCCTGATTGCCTTATCCGCTGAGGAGGCCCTGCTGGCCGAAGGGTTCGACGTCGTGGGGGTGGCAGCCACATTCGAGCAGGCATTGAGCATCGCCGAGAGGGAACGGCCGGATCTGGTCCTGATGGATATCCGCCTTGCCTCCTCGCGCGATGGTGTGGATACGGCGATCGAGATTAGGCGTCGCTTCGGCCTGGCTTCACTGTTTACCTCCGCCAACCAGGACCCCGAAAATGTCGCCCGTGCTCAGGTAGCCGAACCCGTCGGCTGGCTGCCTAAACCTTACAACATTGAAAGTCTCATCGCGGCTGTGAGCAAGTTCGCCGCGCGGTAGGCTTGCCAAATATTATACTGCAGCAGCGCACGACAAATGCGCCTTACCGCCCGTCCAGAGCACTTGGCCAACCGATGCGGCCGACATTGGCAGCATCCACGGGACAGATAGCGTGAGGAGCTGCCCAGCCTCAGCCTTCTTGCGTCCGCGCTTTGGCTTCAGCACCGGTTTGCGACCTAATTATAGTCCCATCTGCTTGACACAAGGCAAATGCCTCGAACCGCAACTTGCCAGCCGGGCAAGGTGCGCTACTTCTCGCAGATGCGCCGTGGACCGGAATAGGGCTGGAAGGTACAATCAGAAGCTCGGAAGGAGCGGTAGCTCTGGGAACAAACCTGAATGTTGCATAGTGGCGGCGCTTCTGCTGAAGACGATGCGCCAGCCGCGGGCCGCACTATCGATCCATCAGAAGTCCCCTCAGCCGACACGGCACTGGTCATGAAATGCTGCCAGATCAGCGCGGGCAGTTTTCCTCCGGTCACTTCTTCCATGGGAGAGTTGTCGTCGTTACCGACCCAGACGCCAACCGTGTAGTTCTCGTCGAAGCCAATGAACCAGGCATCTCGATAGTCTTGGCTGGTGCCTGTCTTGCCGGCCGCGAACCTGCCGATACGGGCGGCCTGACCGGTGCCACGCTCAACGACCAACTGCAGAAGACCCAACATGTTGGTATGCACCTGACTGAGGTCTGTAAGGGCCGAGGAGCCCGAGCGGATGGTGAAGGGCTGTCCCCGTGGCGCCTGAAAAGTTTCGATCGCGTAAGGCTGAATTGGCGCTGCACCGGCTCGAAGCGAGGCGAAAGCACCGGTCAAATCGAGAAGGGTCACCTCCGAGGCGCCGAGCAGCATACTGGGCGTCTCCTGAAGCGGAGCATCTATTCCCAGTTCGCGTGCGGCCTCCACTACAGCAGGCAAACCGATCTCCATGCCCATGCGCACCGTAGCAACGTTGAGCGAACGGGCAAACGACTCAGCGAGGGTGACGCGACCAGAAAACTCCCCATCGATATTTTCTGGCGACCAGCCATCGATCTCGATTGGGCTGTCGTCTAATTGCGTGTCTGGCTGAGCGCCTAATTTCAAGGCTGCATAGTAGGGGAATACCTTGAACGTCGAGCCAGGCTGGCGCGGCGCCAAAGCTCGATTGAACTGACTCTCGTTGTAGTCCACTCCGCCTACCATCGCCAAAACGCCGCCTTCGGGGCTCAACACAACCATAGCTGCTTGAGATGCCCCGGAACCGGCGGCATGTTCCGCAAGGATCGCTGCAACAGACTGTTCAGCCACTGACTGCAGATCCGGGGACAAGGTAGTGGTCACTATAGCACTGCCGCTAAACTGCCCGGCTATGTCCTGCGCCTCTGCCATCGCCCAGTCAGCGAACCACGTTCCCGTGCCGAGGTCTGGGCGTCGGGGACGCAATTGCGCGGAATGCAACTGAGCCTCTAACAGTTCGTCTTCGCTGAGATAGCCGCTGGCTAGCATGGCATTTAGCACCACCCCAGTCCGGTCAAGGGCGCCCTCCAGGTTTCCGAGTGGGTTGAGCGCGGAGGGCGAGGCAATTAACCCTGCCAAGAGGGCGCCCTCTGCCAAGCTCAGTTCGGAGACGCCCTTGTCAAAGTAGACGCGTGCTGCTGCCGGCATGCCGGTGGCACCGGCGCCAAGATAGATATTATTGAGGTATAGAGCGAGGATCTCGTCTTTGCTTTGTGATCGTTCGAGCCACAACGACAGGAAGACCTCCTGCACCTTGCGCCGCACGGTTCGGTCGGGTTCGAGATAGAGGATCTTGAGCAGTTGCTGGGTGATGGTGCTTCCACCTTCCCGCACCTCGCCGGCAAAGATGTTGCGCGACAATGCGCGGCCGATGCCCCACACATCTACGCCCCAATGATCGTAAAAGCGCCGGTCCTCGATCGCGATCACCGCTTCCACGACATGATCAGGGTACTCATCCAAGCCAGCCGGTATTTCCTGATACGGTCCTTGCTGGATGAGGGGTGAGCCGTCGACCGTTGTAAGAACAATAACTTGGCTCCCCATTTGGCCCGCCGCAATCCGGTCCAGCGGCACATCGTGCAAGGCCCAGATCATGATCCCAACGACGGTGACAAAGAAGGTGACCAACAGCCCCGCAGCACCGATCGCCAGCTTTTTCCGGCTTAAGCGGGAGCGGGGCACGGCGTCCGGATTATCCTGTTCCGAATCCGGTGCGGAATTTTGACCTTCAGCCGTCACGGGCGCCTTGCCGCTCCGGATTGAATGAGCCCTTTCGATCAGGGAAGTCACCGCGTTGCGCGCGGCTGTACCCGCGCTTATGAAATGTGGTTGTAAGCTCACCCAGAGCTGTCGCAGGTCCCGGAGCGCAGCACGGAAAAGCACCACGGCTGCCTGTGTCGTACTCGGAGGATTTTGGTTCGCTGGATCGGTGGTCTCAAAGGGCTGACCAGTAGTGTCTGCAGCAGATTCATTCACGGGGGTAGGCGCTTCGGGAGCTGGAACTACAATAGAAAGCTTCGGAGGGCGCTTGGGCATGAAGGGGTCTCGAGGTGCTGCTGGCATCAAAACGGCAGAGGGCCGGGAAAGTTCATCGGGCACACGTTGCCTAGACCCCTGGAGTGTTCAGCCGGTCGGTGGTCCTAGCTTACTACAGCGACTCCCAATGCATCGCGGCGACCTGCGTGAGAGGCAAAACCATGACGAAACGAAATCCGTTCGCGTCTAGAAATCTCTCGTAACGTCCTCCCAACCGGCCGGCAATCATCGTCCGCAACAGGCGGCTACCGAAGCCTTCGTTGAATGGCTTTGGCTCTACCACTCGATTGTCCGGCTCGATCCATTCGATCTCCAGCTCGGAATCGTCTTGGACAACGCGCCCTTGGATCGTCACCCGCACGCCCAGCTCGGCTTTGCCGTATTTCAGTGCATTCGTAGCGAGTTCATTGAACACCAGTGACAATGGCATGACGGCTTCGCTTCTGATCATCATCGGCGGAACGTCGAGCAGGATATCGTCTTGCATGGGTAACACCCCAAGCGCTCCAATAATGACGCGATCAAGCAATACGCCCTGTTCCGCTTCCATGATGGACATGCGATTGGCCTGCCCCATCGCGGCAATGCGGCTGAGAAACGACTGGTCCAATTCATCCTTGGTGGCGGCGCGTCGCGAGCATATCTGATAGATAGATGACAGAACGGTCAGGCTGTTGCCAAGACGGTGCACCATTTCCCGATGCAGAAGCTGGCGGGTTTCGGCTGCTCTCTTCTTCTGAATTGCCGCGCCGACTTGGCTTCCCACTGTTTTGAGAACTTGCAATATCTCGTCGTCGATGCGCGAGGCACTGCTGCCGAAAAATTCCAGTACTGCGCGCAGCTCTCCGCCCTCAATGACTGGCAATGACACCGCACGTGTTAATCCAACTTCGGAAAACACCTGCCTGCGCAAAAATCTAGGATTTTGAACGATGTCGCTGAGAAGCTGAAGCTCTCCCGTTTGCCAGGCCAGACCTGGCAAGCCCTCGCCGCGCCTGAAGGTCATTTTTGAGGTCACGTCCACCACAGGACGAAACCTTTCGTTTTGCAGGTACCATATGCCCGCAGATGCAAGTGACTCCGCGCTATTGTCAGTGCGTTTCAGGAATACGTGTGCGGCATCCAACTCGGCCAACTTACAAACCTGTGCGAGCGCATAGCGGGCGAAATCATCGAACGGGGTATCATCGATGAGTTTGAGCCCAAGGTTCAAAAGCAAAGTCGCCTCTGATGCCCGTAGTTCCTGACTTCGTTGGAATGCCGCCTCCAGTTCCAGACTGCGAATAAAGGCATAGAAGACGGCGGGTTGACCTTGGTCGTGGACCGCAAAAATTGAGAGTTCGACAGGAAACTCGGCCCCAGTGCGCCTGGTCGCAGTGATCGTAATTTTCTGTTCCAGCACCGGACCGTGGCCCGTCCGATTGTAGTGTTCCAAACCCTGCGCGTGCGCTTGCCTATGCTGGACTGGGACAATGAGGTCCGCCATCAAGGCGCCTAAGGCTTCCCGCTCCGACCAGCCAAACATCTCTCGGGCTGCGGTATTCCAGGCAATGACAGCACCAGAGCGATCCATGCCCACTACCGCATCGAGCGCACGGTCAAACAGTGACTTCAGGTGGTCCACGGGTTCTCCTTGACTGTCGGGATAGTTCATCGAATTGAATCTCTCAGGAGCATCCTTGTAGGACCCAACACCTGACAAAACGCTGACATGCCAAGACAAGAAAAAATAATCAAATTTTCAACCACTTAAAGGAACTGCTTATCTGGGCACCCGTTGGCCGAGCAGGCATGACTTCGGCTTTATGGGGTCCGGCAAATGACATCGCTTCTGCTTTTTGGATTTTTCTTCGTTTTCGGCAGCGCGGCAAGCTGGTTGCTGCTGTTCCCGCAGTCTGGTCAGTCGTCAGATACAAGGCGCGCTCGGCAGGGTATGTCTAGCGTGCCAGAGGCAAGATAATCAGCACCTCCAACCCGCCTTCAGACGCCCGAACAAATGACAGCTGGCCCCCATACTGGGCCACGATTTCAGAGGCAATGGCGAGTCCTAGCCCGCTACCTGGCTTGCTTTCGTCCAAACGGCGTCCCCGCTGTCCGATTTCAGCAAGCAAGCTGTCGTCTATCCCTGGACCGTCATCTGCAATCTGCAAATGCGCGTATTCTGATTGACAGCTGGCACGGACGACAACCCGCTCCTTTGCCCATTTTGCAGCGTTTTCGAGGATTACACCAATAAGCTCCAGGAGATCCTGACGGTGGACATTGACCTGGACATCCTCATCAAGCTCGGCCATCCAGAAGAGGCGTTCTCCTCTTCCAGTCTTTTTCAGAACGGCTATTGTTCTGACCACGGCGTTCGTGAGGGAGACACTCTCGCGCTGACTACCCCGCCGGGCTCGAAGGACCGAGAGCCTTAGATGATAGTCGATGTGCTTAGAAGCCTCCAAAACCACATCGTCGATTGCGTCTGCCTCCGCGCTCTGGCCTTGTTCTCGCAGTTGATGGGTGACCCCCTGAAGAGCAGCCAAGGGCGTTTTCAGTCCGTGCGCGAGATCGGAAGCCCGCTGCCGTGCCTTCTCCAGTGTCTCTTCTCTCTCACCCAGGAGCGCATTTATCTCGTTGACCAGGGGCTGGACCTCAACGGCTAGATGTGGCTCGAGACGGCTACGTCTACCTTGCCGAATGTCGTCGATAGCGCTGCGAAGACGATCAAGAGGTAGGAGGCCAAAATGTATCAACAACCAACCGAAGGCGAGCATCAGTGCACCCAGCAAGGCAAGCAGGATAGTCACCCCGCCGGAAAACTGAGCGCCCGTTGAGTGCACCGCAGTGTGATCTTCTCCCACGGCAACTCGAATGGATTGATCTTTCACCCAGATAGTCTGGACGAGAAAGATGAAGTGCTCTTCTGAACTACCATCTAAATGATGCAGACCATCATTGAGACCTTCCAACGGTATGATCATATCCCACAGGGATCGCGAACGGGCCAAGCCATTCGGCCAATTTCCCTGAACTTGCCAATACCGCCCTCCTAAAGGCGTTTCGTAGCGAGGATCAGGCAGCGAGGCAGCGAAGTTGATGTCGGGC
>Ga0098074_1001321_pt1 | contig 12917 bp, 14 predicted proteins | sample 32_taG_FD_75064 | JGI IMG/M metagenome (GOLD analysis project Ga0098074, IMG submission 75064) | Marine viral communities from the Gulf of Mexico - 32_GoM_OMZ_CsCl metaG | ecosystem: Environmental > Aquatic > Marine > Oceanic | place: Atlantic Ocean: Gulf of Mexico | collected 2015-07-12
AGTATTTATATGTATATGATGATAAAACATAATCCTAAGTTAGAACCAGGTAAAATGTTTATCCATCATGTAAAGTTTGAAGAAGAAGCTAAGAATGAATATGGATATCCAATAACTAAATATAATGAGAATGGAGATCCTGTAGTAAAAGAAGTTATACCAATTGCGGTACCTTATCTAAAAGATGAAGTTATTAATATAATCAGTTGGTTGCGAGATAATAAAGATAAACTTAAGAAAAAATGATAATTAAACTTTTTGATATACAAAATGGTGCAATAGTTCCTACAGAGCATTGCTATACTTTAAAGTCTTTAAAAGATATTATGGATAATTATCCGGAAGACTACTTAAGTATTTATAAGTATTTGTTCTATATGACATGTCCTGATCCTGACAGTAATCCGTTTTTTCACACACCTGAAATAGACAAGGAAGATATTATACTAAGAGAGATACAGGCAGAGTTCAGTGTGGAAGATGATGATATCTTTACAGCATTAGCTTTTTGTAGAAGAATGTATGAGACACCTACATCTAGAGCTTATGAAGGAATCAAGAAAGCTTTGGATAAAATAGCTAAGTACATGTCTACTGTGCAAATTACTGATGGTAAAGACGGTAACATAAACCAAGTAAGAGCCATGGTAAAAGATTTTGATAGTATCAGAAAGTCATTTAAAGGTGCTTATAAAGATTTGCAAGAAGAGCAGCAAAGCAAAGTAAGAGGTGGTCAAGGATTAGCGTATGATCAATAATGAGTGACATTTGGCAAAACATACCTACTTGGGACAATGGTGTCTGGACAGAAACTTCTTTTGAAACAAGAGAGGAGTTTGCTGAATATTTAACTAACTATTTTAAAGAACCTGGTCAATATGAATTTGATGAAACAACAGAAGAGTTTATATCTCAAGCTAAAAAATTTAATGATCTGGGTTACTATTGTGAGCATCCTCTTAGGTCTAAAGATTATATTAACTATTGGGATGATCAAAAACAAAAATGCAGGAAAGGTGTACTTTACAAGAAAGGTAGTAAGGTATGGTTTCTAACCCGTGAGTATTACATGTGGTTAAACTTCTTACCAATCTTTAACAAAGAAATACAGAAGTTTGGATTTGCTGATATCAGGGATGCTCAGTATCACATGGCACTGTATGAGTTTTTAGCTGAGTTGAATTACAAGCATGTAGCAATATTAAAGAAAAGACAGATTGCTTCTTCTTATTTTCACATAGCAAAGCTTATCAATCAGCAATGGTTTGAGCCCGGAGTTACTTTAAAGCTTGGAGCTAGTTTAAAAGACTATATAAATGAGAAAGGTTCTTGGAAATTCTTAGATGAGTATGGTGCCTTTCTTAATGAACATACTGCTTGGTATAGACCAATGAACCCTCAAAAGGTTTTAATGTGGCAGCAGAAGATTGAAGTTAGAAAAGGTGGTAGAAAAACTGAAGTAGGTCTTAAAGGTACTATACAAGGTATGTCATTTGAGAAAGATCCTACAAATGGTGTAGGGGGTCCTGTTAAATACTTTTTCCATGAGGAGGCTGGTATTGCACCAAAGATGGATCAGACATATGAGTATATGCGTCCTGCAATGAGATCTGGTTTAGTTACTACAGGGGTTTTTATAGCTGCAGGTTCAGTAGGGGATTTATCACAGTGTCTTCCTTTGAAAGATATGATACTTAATCCTTTAGCAAAAGATATCTTTCCAGTAGAAACAAATCTTTTAGATAATAAAGGTACTATAGGCATATCAGGTCTTTTTATTCCTGAACAATGGTCAATGCCTCCATATATTGATGAGTATGGTAACTCTCAAGTAGAAGAAGCATTAAAAGCTTTAGAAGAGCAATTTAGTAAATGGAAAAAAGAATTATCTCCTGAAGACTATCAGCTAAGGATTTCACAGCATCCAAGAAATATTAAGGAAGCTTTTGATCATAGATCAGTGTCTGTATTTCCTACACACTTGATAGCAGCTCAAGAAAGAAGAATTGCAGAGAAAGACTATGGATATGAATTCATAGACTTGCAAAGAAATGAGAATGGTAAAGTAATAGGTAGAGAAACAAATAAACTACCTATATCAGATTTTCCTGTAAATAAAAAGCAAGAAGATAAAACAGGTTCTATAGTTGTTTGGGAAAGACCTGTTAAGGATCCAGAGTTTGGAATGTATTATGCATCTATTGACCCTGTTTCAGAAGGTAAAACAACTACCTCAGAATCATTATGTTCTATATATGTAATAAAAGCACCTGTTGAAGTTACAAAGACAAATGGTACAGAGACAGAAAATTATATTGAAAGAGATAGGATTGTAGCAGCTTGGTGTGGAAGATTTGATGATATAACTAAAACACATCAGAGACTAGAAATGATTATAGAATGGTATAATGCCTGGACAGTCATAGAAAATAACATATCTCTCTTCATACAGTATATGATTTCTAGAAAGAAACAAAAATATCTAGTACCAAAAGATCAGATAATGTTCTTAAAGGATCTTAAGTCAAATACCAATGTATTCCAAGAATATGGTTGGAAAAACACAGGTAGATTATTTAAAGACCATCTTCTATCTTATGCTATTGAATATACTAAAGAAGAGATAGATCAAGTAACTAAACCTGATGGTACAATAGTAAAAACAGTATACGGTATTGAAAGAATTCCTGACCCTATGCTTCTCATAGAAATGAGAGAATATGCAGAAGGAGTCAATGTTGACCGTTTAGTATCCTTTGCAGCACTTGTTGCTTTTGTTAGAATACAGAGTTCCAATAGAGGTTATAAGAAAAAACATATCATGGATGACAGTGCTAAAAAGTTGCAAAAGTCAGAAAATTTATATAAATTATCTCATAACCCTTTTCGTAATTTAGGAAGGGGTAGAACTGTTAATGGAAAAAAGTTTAAACGTTCTCCATTTAAAAATTTAAAGTAATATGCAGGTATATAATGCAATGCAGCTCAAAAACGGAGCTAAGGTTAAACAAAACAGAATGGGTTCTATAACTCAGCCTCTGCAGTTTATACCTAAGAAAGATAAAGATGATGAGTGGGCAGCATGGAACTTGGATTGGTTGGAGTGGAATGGTTTAAAACAACTTAAAAGAAACTCCCGCAGGTTTATGAAAAACTATAAGCTTGCAAAAGGAATCATTGACAAGACAGATTATATTATTGAAGATGATAATGAGTACAGAGACATTATAGAAACTTTAACAAAAGAAGATGAGTCAGCCTTAGAATTAAAGTTCTATCCAATTGTACCAAATGTTATCAATGTACTTACTGCTGAATTTGCTAAGAGATCAACTAGATTAACTTATAGAGCTGTTGATGAATTCTCTTACAATGAGATGCTTGAGCAAAAAAGAGCTGATGTAGAAGAAGTTTTACTTGCAGATGCTCAAATAAAAATAATGGCAGCTCTTCTTGAGCAAGGATTAGATCCTAATTCTCCGGAGGCTCAACAACAAATGAGTCCTGATAATCTTAAGACTCTTCCTCAAATAGAACAGTTCTATAAAAAAGATTATAGATCAATGGTGGAGCAATGGGCTTCACACCAACATAAAGTAGATACTGAAAGATTCAGACTAGAAGAACTAGAAGAAAGAGCTTTCAGAGATATGCTTATTACAGATAGAGAGTTTTGGCATTTCCGCATGATGGAGGATGACTATGAAGTAGAACTTTGGAATCCAGCTCTTACATTCTATCATAAATCACCAGATGCTAGATATACTTCACAAGGTAACTGGATTGGTAAAACAGATATGCTTACAGTAGCAGATGTTATTGATAAGTATGGTTACTTAATGACTGAAGAGCAACTAGAGGCTCTAGAAGCAATTTATCCTATTAGATCAGCAGGATATAATATTGGTGGTTTGCAGAATGATGGTTCATTCTATGATGCTACTAAATCACATGAGTGGAATACTAACAGTCCATCACTAGCATACAGACAATATACATCTATGATGTCAGGGTCTGTATTAGAAGGAGGAGATGTAGTTACAGATATCTTAGCTCAGAATGAAGATTACTCAGATACAGGTACTGCATATCTCTTACGTGTAACAACAGCATATTGGAAGTCTCAACGTAAAGTAGGGCATCTAACAAAGATTGCTGAAAATGGTGAAGTAATTACAGAAATAGTAACAGAAGATTACAAAGTTACAGACAAGCCTATTTATGACACTAGACTGTTTAAGAACAGAACTTCAGAAAACTTAGTCTATGGAGAACACATAGATTGGATTTGGATTAATGAAGTATGGGGTGGTTTAAAAATAGGACCTAATGTACCATCATTCTGGGGAATGAATAATCCTGGAGGATTCTCTCCTATATATCTTGGTATAGACAAGAACCACATAGGACCTCTTAAGTTCCAATTTAAAGGGGACAACTCTTTGTATGGCTGTAAGCTTCCTGTAGAAGGATCTATATTCTCAGATAGAAATACTAAGTCTACAGCTTTGGTAGATCTTATGAAGCCTTTCCAAATAGGATATAACATTGTAAATAATCAAATTGCAGATATATTAGTAGATGAACTCGGCACAGTTATTCTATTAGACCAAAATACCTTACCTCGTCATTCTTTAGGAGAAGACTGGGGTAAGGGCAATTTGGCAAAAGCATATGTTGCAATGAAGGATTTCCAAATGCTTCCTCTTGATACATCTATCACAAATACAGAGAATGCATTAAACTTCCAACATTTTCAAAAACTAGACCTAGAACAAACAAACCGTTTAATGTCTAGAATACAACTTGCTAATTATTTTAAACAGCAAGCTTATGAAGTAATTGGTGTGAACCCACAAAGAATGGGACAACAGCTTTCTCAACAAACAGCTACAGGAGTTGAGCAAGCAGTAAATGCTTCTTATGCACAAACAGAAACGTACTTTATACAGCACTGTGATTATCTTATGCCAAGAGTACACCAAATGCGTACAGATCTAGCACAGTATTACCATAGTACTAAACCAAGTGCGCGTTTAACGTATGTAACTACAGCAGATGAAAAAGTAAACTTTGAGATTAATGGTACTGATTTATTACTCAGAGACTTAAATATATTTGCTACAACTACAGCTAATAACAGAGCTATCTTAGAACAGCTTAAATCATTAGCACTTAATAATAATACTACCGGAGCTACTATATATGACTTAGGTAAGATTATTCAATCTGACTCAATTGCTGACCTTAATCAAACTCTTAAGGTGTCTGAAGAAAAGATTCAGCAGCAAAAACAAGCTGAAATGCAACAGCAACAGCAAATGCAAGAGCAGATGATCCAAGCTAAAGCTGAAGAAGAAAAGCTTAAGAGAGACAGTGAAGCTGCTGAGAAAGAAAAAGATAGACAAAAAGATATCCTTATTGCAGAAATCAGAGCTGCAGGTTATGGTTCTATGATGGATCTAAATGAAAATCAGCAATCTGACTACCAGGATGCTATGAAAGAGATCCGTCAAACAGAACAATATCAAGAACAAACTAGTTTAAATAGACAAAAGGAAGCTAATAAGATGAGTATGCAATCTCAAAAGAATCAAATTGAGAGAGAAAAGATACAAGCTCAGAAAGAAATAGCAGATAAACAGCTTCAAATTGCTAGAGAAAACAAGAATAAATATGATGTGGGCAAAAAAGGAGATGAATAGTTAGCCATATAGTGCTGAAAATTAACTTATTCAATTTAAATTTTTGAAGTTTATTCATATAATTATTCTTATATTAAACTAAGTAATTAACAAAACCAACATAAAATGAGTGATAAAGAGATACAAGACTCTACAACGGTAGAGCAGGTAGATGTAAATATTGATGAGCTCTTTAGTCTTTCTGGTGCGGATAATGTAATGTTGCCAGAACAAGAAGAAGAAACTAAAGAAAACTCAATGTTTAAAAATGACAACATTGTAGACACTTCGTTCCTTGACAAAACTGAAGAACCTGAGCAAACAGTAAATGCAGAAGAAACAGCTCCTAATATTGAGGAGGTTAATGAAGCAATTGCTGAGCTAGATCAAATGATTACAGAAGAAGAGGAAGCTTCTAATGTAGGTAGACCAAGATTAGATAAAAGTGGTCTAATGGATTTAGCAACCAAGATGATTGAAGAAGGTACACTAATGCCTTTTGATGATGACAAACCATTAGAGGATTATACAGCTGCTGATTTTAGAGAACTCTTTGAAGCAAACTTTCAAGAAAGAGAAAGTAAAGTAAGAGAATCAGTACCACAAGAATTTTTTCAATCACTACCTCAAGAGCTGCAAATTGCTGCAAAGTATGTTGCTGACGGAGGACAAGATCTGAAAAATTTATTTAGAACTTTAGCTTCTGTAGAAGAAGTAGTTGAACTTGATCCTGCAAATGAACAAGATCAAGCAGAAATTGCAAGACAATATTTAAGAGCAACTAACTTTGGTACTGTAGAAGAAATAGAAGCAGAAATTGAAGATTGGGCAGATCTTGGTAAACTTGAGCAAAAAGCTAATCAGTTCAAGCCTAAGTTGGATAAAATGCAAGAATCTATTATTGCACGACAGCTTGCTGAGCAAGAACACAGAAAGCAACAACAAGAACAAGCAGCAAAAGCATATACGGATAATGTATATAATACACTTTCTGCAGGTGAGTTATCTGGTGTAAAACTTGATAGAAAAACTCAGAACATGCTTTACTCAGGTTTAGTTCAACCAGCTTATCCTAGCATGTCAGGTAAGCCAACAAACTTACTAGGACACTTGCTTGAAAAGTATCAGTTTGTTGAACCAAGACATGATCTGATTGCAGAAGCGCTTTGGTTATTATCTGACCCGGATGGTTACAAGAGTAAAATCCAAAGTACAGGAGCTAAAGAACAAGTAGCTAAGACAGTAAGAAGCTTGAAGACAGAGCAGCAAAGAAAAATTTCTTCATCTGCTCCTCAAGAAGAAGCTGTACAAAATGCAAGAAGAACAACACAAAAAAGAACTGTTTCCCGTAATAAAGGAAACATATTTAAGAGGTTTTAATTAACACAAGTAAATAAATAAATAACAAATAACAAATGGCAACTCCAGTTTTAAACAATGGTATCTTTCTACGGGATACAGCTTACAATGCAAGCTCACACGTAGATTCTTACCACTTGCAAAACATGTTGAAAGATGCTGATCCAATGGATTTGGGTCCTGTAGATCTTTGGGCTATGTCTCAAAAGGTTGAAATGCCTCTTTATCAAATGTCTAGCTTTGGTGGGAAAAATGTTATCATGGTTGACAATGCTCGTGGTGAATATAAGTGGCAGACTCCAGTATCTGTAGATCTTCCTTATATCCTAGAAGACATTGAACCTAATAACGTGTATAAGGGAGTAGATGGTACTACTTTCAAAATCAAAATTAACAAGCGTGAGTTTGGTCACGGAGACATCATTACTTATGATAAGTATAATGGTGTTGAGATGTACATTACTCAGGATGACATTCTTCCTGTAGGAGATGGTTTCATCTATACTGTACAACTTGTTAACAATGATAACTACAAGTATCTAGAAAGCAAGTTTCTTGCTAATGGTACTAAGTTGTTCCGTAAAGGTTCAGCACGTGGAGAGTATGGAGAGCGTTTCTCAGATATCACTACAAATACAGGATTCCGTGAATTCTACAACTATGTAGGTGGTGCAGAAGCTCACGTTCACTATAGCATCTCTAGCCGTGCAGATCTTATGATCAAAGGTGGTATGAACGCAGATGGTACAGTTCCTGTAACTGAAATCTGGAGAACTCATGACCAAAATATGATGAACCCTTCTGTATCTTCACTAGAGGATATGGTAAAAGTTATGGGTAAAGACAAAGTCAAAAAAGCATTTGACAATGGTGATCTTTCCCGTACATTCCTTACAAACCTAGAAGCTGCTCACTTGACAAAAATTGCTACTGACATTGAGACTTACCTTATGTGGGGTCATGGTGGTAGAGTACGTCAGGATGGTCCAGATGATGTAAGATTGTCTGTAGGTCTTTGGAAACAGTTGGATAACTCATTCAAGAGAGTATACAACAAAAACAACTTTAACCTTGACTTGTTCCGTGGAGAAATCTACAACTTCTTCAATGGTAAAGTTGAATTCCAAGGTCCAGATCCACAGCGTTCACTAGTTGTTCAAACTGGTATGGGTGGTATGCGTATGGTAAATGAAGCTATCAAGCGTGAGGCAGTTGCTTCAGGTCTTGTAGTTCAGGCTGCTGACATTGGCGCTATCACTGGTAAAGGAATGGACTTGAACTTTGGATTTGCTTACACATCTTACGTTATTCCATTCTTGGCTAATGTTAAGTTTGTATTGAACCCAGCATTTGACAATGTTCATACAAATGATATTGAGAACCCAATCATTGATGGATTCCCATTATCATCTTATTCATTCATTATCTTTGACATCACTGATAATACTAATGATAACATCTACTTGTTGAAACTATCTTGGGATAATCAACTTAAGTGGTGGTATCAGAATGGTACTATGGATTACATGGGACGTTCACAAGGATTTGCTTCTTCTGGACAGTTTAATGGATACCGTGTAATGATGTCTCAGACAATGCCAGCTATTTGGGTAAAAGACCCAACTAAAGTTCTGAAAATTGTAATGAGAAACCCTATTACAGGAGGATCATTCTAATAAGAATAATAAAGAGGGGAGGGCTAAGTCCCTCCTCTTCTTTTTTTAACCAATAATCAAAACCAACAAAAATGAAAAATTTAACAGTTGTAGAAACAAAAAGTACAAAAACTTCTCCGGTTGCAATTAAACCTTACTTTGATGCTTCAGTATCAAACATGGGTCTTGAGACATATGGTCTCTCACTATTTGACGGAGTTAAACATCATGAGCAGTTAGCATGTATTGAAAAGAATGGAGTAATCTATTACCTAACTGGTCTAAATGAATTTTCACCAGAGATTAAGAAACTTCCTAAAGAAGAACAAGAATCTAAAATTAAACACATTAGAGAAGCAGTAGCTGAGCTAGAAAAAGAATTGGCTTCTAATGTAATTACAGATTTAGAAGATCCTGATTTCTGGAATAAGGTAAAACTATTAAAGCCTGATAATGCAGAATTCTGGAATAGAATCTCATTATCTTGTGGAAATGAGCCAGTATTTTTAGATCCAACAGATCCTTTTGATAGAATTAAACTTTATGCAATTGAGGCAGGAGGATTTTCTATTGTATCAAGATCATATGATGAAGCTAGATCTAGAGCTGTTCCACCAAAATTTTATCTAGACAAAGCTGAAGAAACAGCCGGTGCTAGAACAGAATACAAAAAGCTGCGTAACAAAGCACTTGCAGAGTTACAAAAACTTTATGATAAGAGCAGCACTAAACTATTCTACGTAGCAAAAGCTGTAGATGTAGCTAGTGTACAATATAAAAAGCACACACCTCTAGATGTTCTATATGACAGTATGGATGCTCACATTAATGGTGAGGGAACTGAAGGTAATAAAGAGCGCGCAGCTAAAGGATTCTTAGAAGCTTGTAAAGCTAGTATGGAAACATTAAAAATTAAAGCAATTGTTAAAGATTCCATATTTTTTAAGTATATTATTAATAAGCCCGATGGTTATATTTATCATGCATCTTCTGGCTCAATGATGGGTAGAAATACTTCAGATGTGGTTGAATTCCTTAAGAATCCACTGCATGAGGATATTTTAGGAGACTTGACTAATAAGATTGAAGGCCACTGGAATGAATAAAACTTATTATTATGGCAAAATTAAAAATGGTAAAAAAGGATGGTAAAATGGTTCCTTTTTATGCTGCAGACGGTAAAGGTAAAATGATGTATGGAGGTTCCAAACCTATGATGAAAATGGGAGGATCTTTAAACAAGATGATGTGTGGTGGTTACACTTCATCAGGAGATAAAATAATCTCTGGAAAATCTTTACGTAAGTAATGGCTGTTAAGAAAACAAAATCTAAAGTAAATCAGGCTGGTAATTATACCAAGCCTGGTTTGCGGAAGAGATTGTTCAACGAAATAAAAGCAGGTTCTAAAGGTGGCAAACCTGGACAATGGTCAGCACGAAAAGCACAAATGCTTGCTAAAAAGTATAAGGCTTCTGGTGGTGGTTATAAAACTAAGAAGTAAATGGCAAAAGCTGCGTCACAAAAAAGTTTAGACAGATGGACTAAACAAAAATGGAGAACTCCTTCAGGAAAGAAATCTTCTGAAACAGGAGAAGTATATGCTCCAAGTAAGACAATAGCTAAACTAAAAAGTACTAAATCAGGTAGGAAAAAGTTAGCAACAGCAAATGCAAAAAAAAGAGCAGCTACACAAGCTGGTAAACAGCATGCTTCTCACGGTTTACATAAAGGTAAAAATAGAACAGGAGCTAAGAAAACTACTAGACGTAGAACAAAAAAGAAATAATGACTGCAAAAAAGAAAGATAGTAAATTAACAAGAGCTGGAGTATCAGGTTATAATAAACCTAAACGTACTCCCAGTCATCCTACTAAATCTCATGTAGTTGTTGCTAAAGAAGGTGACAAAACTAAATTAATACGTTTTGGACAACAAGGTGTTAAAACTAATCAGACAGTAGGTCAACGCAAAGCCTTTAAAAGCAGACATGCTAAGAACATTAAGAAAGGTAAAATGAGTGCTGCTTATTGGGCTGATAAAGTAAAATGGTCACCAAGTAAAACTAAATCTAAATCTACTAAATGGAAGAAGGGATAGAAGATGATGAATTAATCTTCATATACTGGGAATACTAACAAATAAAAATAAGAGCTATGCCAAACAATATGAAAAAAGCCGGAATGAAATATAAAATGGGAGGATCTACTATTGTAGGTATGCCTGGATATAATGCACGTACTACTACAATGAAGTATGGCGGTAAAGTAATGAATGCTAAATCTTTAAGAGGTAAGTCTTCTAAAAAAGGTCGTTAATATGGCTACTAAAAAATGGATAAGCAAAGCTATTAAGAAACCAGGAGCTTTAACTGCAACTGCTAAACGTGCAGGTGCCGTAAAGAAAGATGGTACTATTAAAAAGACTTGGCTTAGAGAAAAAGCTAAAGGTAAGGGTAAGACTGCTCAAAGAGCTAGACTTGCTCTTACTTTAGGTAAAATGAAAAAGAAATAATTATGTTAAACAGTACACTTGTCATAAAGTTAAAGCAGCGTCTAAACAAATTAGATAGCCAAGACTATGATAATATTGAATGTTGGCAAGTAGTTGAAGCATTTAATAAGGCTCAAGTAGAATGGGCCCGTAGACAGCTTCATGGTATTAATGTAGTTAAAGAAGGTGATGAAGGTTCAACAAGAAGAAAAGATGACCTTCAAGTATTACTTACAGATACATCACTTACTTTATCAGATGAACAAGTTTTAACATCTGCAGATATTCCTGAAAACTATCTTCAGTGGAAAAGAGTAGATGCTTATGCTAAGCATAATTGTTGTGATAAAAGAAGAATGACAGTTTACTTAGCTGAGGAAGGCAATGTTAATCAGTTACTGAGAGATATTTCTAAAAGACCAGACTTTGACTGGGCTGAAACATTTGCTACTTTAAAAGATAATAAAGTTAACATATATACTAATAATGACTTTGATATAGAAGAAGCAGACTTAGTGTATTATAGACAACCAAGAGATATACAAATCTTAGGATGCGTAGATCCATATACAAATGTTGAGTCTACACAAGATGTAGAATCAGAATTTAAAGATGATATCATAGAATTAATAATAGATGAAGCTGCTAGTATATTGGCTGGAGATATTGAATCTGGAAACCAATTCAGCAGAGGTAGTCAATCAGCAGAAAGAAATAACTAATAGTCATGGAAAAAAGAATGCTTAAAAGAAATCCAAGCCCTGCCGCTAAAATACAAAGACCAGCGCCAGCTCCGGCAAAACCAGAACCTACAAAAGACACGGGAGTAGGTGGCAGTTCTTTAGATACTATGATGTCTGCATGTATTACTGAACTTATGAATGCACAAATAAGTTTTCACAAACTGCATTTAAGAGTTACTGGTGAAGGTTCTTATGCTGCACATAAAGCCCTTAATAGTTTGTATGATGCTATTCCTGACTTGGCTGATACTTTAGTAGAGGGATATCAAGGGGTAACTGAAAAACTATTGACTTACAAAGAAATATCTCCAAGAACACTTGATTCAACAGCAGATGCTATTAATTATTTAAGAGATATCTATGCCATGGTAAATAAATTACAAGGAATGATGCCTTACTCAGAAATTGTAAATAACCTAGATCTTGTAAAAGATGCTGTTAATTCAGCTAAATATAAATTACTTTTCTTAAAATAAAGTTGGAATTTATAAATCAATTTTCTATATTATATATATTATTATTAACTAAAAACAAAAAATAATGGCTTATTTTAATCATGCGTTCCGTAAAGCTTTTCTAGCAACAGGAATTGATTTTTCAGGTACTGTAACTTTGTTGGATGGATCAACTACACCAGCTGTTACAACAGGCCCAGTTCTTACAACTAACAGCTTGCCTACTTATGTGCTTAATGATATTTCAACACAAGCTGAGGCAATTGGCGGAGCAACACAATCAGGTTATATTGGATTCTTTGATCCTAATACTAATGTTTCATTAAGACCTGATAATCTTACAGATTCTTGTTGTAATGTATATGTTGCTGGTTCAGCAATTTATAGCAATGACAAAAATGGTCCTTTCCACGGAGGATACACAGAGACTAACAAGTCTAAAATGATCAACCCTAAGTATGTATCTCGCCTTTATGCTCAACAAGCATGTGAAGGTAGCAATGAAGTAGTACACGTAGGTTCTACTTAT
>Ga0098074_1001322_pt1 | contig 12916 bp, 16 predicted proteins | sample 32_taG_FD_75064 | JGI IMG/M metagenome (GOLD analysis project Ga0098074, IMG submission 75064) | Marine viral communities from the Gulf of Mexico - 32_GoM_OMZ_CsCl metaG | ecosystem: Environmental > Aquatic > Marine > Oceanic | place: Atlantic Ocean: Gulf of Mexico | collected 2015-07-12
ACCGAAAAGCGACGTGAGCGACTGGGTTGCGGCAGGCGGCACGGCAGATGCCTTGCTCGACATTGTGGAGGGCCGAACCAAGCCCCGGCCACCAGCATCCAAGTTCGGCGCCCAGCGCATGAACCAGATCGCGAACCAGCCTCTCGTATTCGACTGGCTCATCAAGCATCTGGTGGAGCGAAGCGGTGTCTTGATCGTGGCCGGCGAGAGCCAGGCTGGCAAATCGTTCTTCGTGCTGGACATGGGCATGAAGATCGCCCGCGGGCTGGAATATGCGGGCCGCAGGACACGCAGCGGCGCGGTCATTCACATGGCCAGCGAGGACGGTAACGGCACCAAGCTGCGCGTCGAGGGCTATCGCAAGGCCAACGGCATCAGCCCCGACATGGATGTGCCCTATATCGTCATGGACCCGCACGCGAAGGGTGCGCTGGGCTTTACGCTCATGTCAGACGAGTCCGTCGACGCCTTCATTGCCGAGTGCATGGAATGGAAGCACCACTACGGCAGCCTCGAGCTCGTCATCATCGATACCGTTTCGGCCGCGGCGGAAGGGCTGGACGAGAACAGCAGCGCCGAGGTCACGAAGATGCTGACCCGCGTCAACCGCATCCGCGACATGACCGGCGCGACGGTGTGCCTGGTGCACCACATGAATGCCGCTGCAACCCGCATCCGCGGCAGCTCTGCGCTCGTGGCGAACGTGGCCAATGTCATTGAAGTCCGGCCCATGATGACGATCCCCAAGCGGAAGGACGAAAAGCCAGAGATTATCAAGGACACCGAGGGCAGGCCAATGCGCCGCGCCATCCTGACCAAGAACAAGAACGGTCTGAACGATGTGAAATGGACCTTCGTGCTTCAGGAGGTGACCGTCGGTCTCGACCAGGACGGCGAGCCACAGACGACATGCATTTGCGCCAAGGCGTCTCGACAGCGAGATGAGCCAGAAGAGCGGCAGAAGATGTCGCCAGACACAAAGCTCGTTTTCGACGCGCTCCATACGGCAATGGTGGATTCCGGGCAGGAGATGCCGGCGGGCCTGTCAAGCGCCGCCCACGGGGCGCGCTGCGTCCCCATTGCGGCATTCGAGGCCAATGTTCGCAGGACCATGTCGTTCACGGCTTCGGAAGACGAGATCGAGCAGCGCAACAGCGAGCTCAAGGCGTTCATCAAGCGGACGACCACGACCCTGATCAATGCCGGGTATATGGGCCGCGACAATGACGCCAAGATGGTGTGGTGGACCGGAAAGAGCCCAGAGCCCCGTCGGCGCCACCAGGAGCAGGAGCGACCACAGGAGCAGCCCGGAGCGGGCGTGCCAGAGGATGTGAAGCAAGAACTGAAATCAGACGCGGTGCCGTTCTAGGCAATTATAGGAACAAGAGGTGAATGACGATGGCTGAAAAAATGCTTTTCCCGGAATGGTTTGTTTTTAGGACAACTATTGAATCAGACCCTGAGGGGAAGCTCGGTGTTGCGTTCGAAGTTTTGTCGGACAATGGCGAGGATTGTCCGCCTGTATGCTGCCTTTACGATCACATGGGGTCGCATCTGGAGTCGTTTGACGACGCCGAGCGCAACGCGCTCATGATCGCGGCGGCCCCAAGGTTATGCCAAGAGCTGCTTCACATGGTGAAGATGTTCAACGGGCCTTCTGCGTCGATGAGCAAGGCGCACCAGCAGGCGGTAAAAGATGCCTTTGAGGCGATAAGGCTGGTCAATGGAGACGACAGCGATGCTGACAAGGACATGGCGGCTGACTTGGCGGTCAGAGGAAAGTTGAACTAGTCCCATCATGGCCCAAGACCGCGACCTCTTTGGTGGAGAACTGCCCAGGCTGGGGGCGCCGCCCTTCAAGGAAAGCTGGACCAATGTCAAAGCGGCCAAGATCGCTTATCTGGCAGGGCAGGGGCTGTCTGCCCCCGCCATCGCAATCGAGATCGATGAACCCGATGCCGAGGGCATCATTGCCCGCATGCTGAATTACTGGGGCTTCACCGCCCACACGCCGATGCCGAGCTATTCGAAGATACCGGTGCCAATGGCAGCGAAGCACCGTACCATGCTGGCGGCCGAGGCCAGAGCAAGAGACATGGAAATGCCGGAACTGTGTCGGCGGATTCTGACACAGGTCGCGGTCGACCAACTTTATGCGGCGGTACTGGAGGGATGATGCTGGACAAGGCGAAGACAAAGGGCTGGGACGCGCGTTCGGTCCGCATGGCACTGGCCGATGCCTACCGCGTTCTCAATGCCTGTGAGGGCAGGGTGGGGCACAAGCGGGTGAAGGCGGCATGGCCGGAATACCAGCTAGAGCCCATCGACATCGCAGAGCAGCGCCTGGCGGGGAATATCCATCATGGCCGCATGAAGGCGATGATCAAGCCCACGGCGCTCGACATTAGCCGGATGGAGATCGTATTGTTGGGTGCGAATGGCATGCCGGGCTGGCTCAATGGGGCCGTGAAGGCATACCCAGAGCACCGTGGCATTCTGGTTGCCGCCGTAATGGCGCAGGCAAAGCGCTACAGTGGCAGGGAAGTAGCGGGATGGCTTGGGATGCCCCTGACGACCTTTCAGCGCCACAGGGACTTCGCTGCGGCTGCAATCGCCAAGCAACTGAATGCGGCAGGGGTGCCGGTGTGGTGAGCGGGATAGATTGAGCGGCCCAGAGCGAACGGTGTAAGCGACATTGTTCGACAGAGTGGGTCAAATCACGCGATAAACACCTCAACAGCGATACGATAGACGAATTGCAGCCGGCGCTCCTAGAGCGACCGGCTTTCGTATTCATCCAGCCACTGTTCCATCCCCTTTGGGATATCCTGCTCTCCAGCCTTCCACCGCTTCACGGTTCGGATATTGGCCCCATAGGCTTCGGCCATATCTCGATTGTTCAGCCCAAGCCGCAATAGCCGGGCGCTGAATTGGCCCGGCGTCATGCGTGGTTCGCTCTGTGGTGGTGGTTCAACTGGCAAGGGTTGGCCTCGTGGGTTGCCATGGTGGAGCCCGCGCGGTATCCGCAGCGGAAAGCTGACATGGTGGGCCGGTCGAATTGGGGGGTTGGTTGTTCATCGTGTCCTTTGCTCCTGGACTAGGTTGGCACAATCGCCATCCGGAAGGTTGCTTCCGTTGAGGCGCAACAAATACCATCGGAACGGATGGGTCAAGCATAAATCGCACATCGGGATCGAAATGGTTACCGATCAAAGATCGAAGCGGCGGTGGTCACTGGATAGTGGCGATGCCGAAAGTCAGAAGCTGGTCGGTTCACCGATAGCCAAGGGCAGGCTTGTTCTGCCGCCAGCGATGAAGGTTCCGCTTCACCCATTCATACGGAGAGCAGACATGGCAACCGCATCCATCCCAATGCCGGGCATGACCTTGCGTCTCAAGATCACCAAGCCACGCGGCTATCGCATCCGCATGGCCGTTGTGACCTGGCTGCTCTGGATGGCCGGTCGCGTGGCGCCGTTGAAAATTGATGTGCAGACCGAAATCACGCTGGCCGAATGATCCTCTCCAATCCCCGCCATGAGGCTTGCCATGCGCCTGTATGAACTCCGCCCCAACCAGTATGCAGGCTACAGCTATGAGCAGGCCAGCCGCCGCGCTCAGGAGGTTTGCGCCATTGCTGCGCAGACTGGCCAGACGATCCTGGCAGCCGAACACCTGAGCGACCTCGTGGAAATTATGCAGGCGATGAAGCGCGCTGCGTAGAACAATCATATCGCCAAGTGTCGTTTCGCTGCTGGGCGATAGAAATGGATTTGCGTGATGGCTCGTAAAAAGCCAGCAGAAACAACGAAGGGCGATGCGGTTTCTTTAGCGCCTAATAAAAAGGGCGGCAGACCGCCAGCCCTGATGCCCGATGCCGCAACGCTCAAAATCATCACGGGCCTCGGCAAGATTCAGGCGACCACGAAGGAATGCGCCGCTGTCCTATCGGTGACCGAGCCGACTTACCTCAAGTTCAAGGCCGATCATCCCGAAGTGGCAGACGCCTATCGTGATGGTGTCGGGCAGGGGCTCGCCTCTCTCCGGCGCCGTCAGTTCAAGGCGGCCGAAGACGGTAACGCCACAATGCTGGTTTGGCTGGGCAAGCAGTACCTGGGCCAGGTCGATAAGCAGGAGATCGCCCAGACCGTCGATGTGACGGTCACGGATGCGAGGACGAAGCTTGAACATCTCATCACTCGTCGCCTTGCCGCCGGAAGTGCTGCAGGAGGCGCTGGCAAGCCTCACTGAGGACCAATGCGAGGCGTTGCTACACGATTGGCGGTTTCTGGCCCGTGAGCCTCAGCTAGCCCCGGAAGGGGATTGGCAGACATGGCTGATCTTGGCGGGGCGCGGCTTCGGCAAGACCAGGACCGGGGCCGAGTGGACGCGGGAACAGATCAAGGCGGGCGCCAAGCGCATCCACCTCATTGCCCCGACAGCCTCGGACGCCAGAGACGTTATGGTCGAAGGCGAATCCGGGCTGCTGTCGGTGTGCTGGGCTGGCGACAAGACGCTAACCGGCGAAATGCTGGGCCGCCCATCCTATGAGCCATCCAAGCGGCGCCTGACATGGGCCAATGGGGCGATTGCCACGCTGTTCTCGGCAGAGGAACCGGAACGCCTGCGCGGCCCCCAGGCAGAAGTGCTGTGGGCCGACGAGCTCGCATCGTGGAAGTATCTGCGCGATACCTGGGACATGGCCATGTTCGGCCTGCGTCTCGGTGATCGGCCTAGGACATGCATCACGACGACGCCGAAGCCGCTGCCCCTGCTGAAAGAGATCATCAAGGACCCGCGCACGGTAGTGACGCGGGGTTCCACATTTGACAATGCCAGCAACCTGGCGCCGACCTTTCTCAAGGCGGTGAAGGACAAATACGAGGGCACGCGCCTCGGACGGCAGGAACTCAATGCCGAAATCCTCGATGACCTTCCGGGGGCGCTGTGGACGCGAGACTCGATTGACGGCCATCGGGTCAGGGAAGCCCCTGAACTCCAGCGTGTGGTCATCTCTATCGATCCTAGCGGCACCAAGGGCGACAGCGACGACGGCGACGATATCGGCATCGTGGTGGCAGGGCTCGGCATAGATGGCCGGGCCTATGTGTTGGCCGACCGCACATGCAAGCTCTCGCCAGATGGCTGGGGGCGGCGGGCGGTCAATGCCTTCCATGAATTTAGCGGCGACAGGATCGTGGCGGAGCGCAACTTCGGCGGCGCCATGGTCGAGCACGTCATCAAGACCATCGACAAGACGGTGCCCTACAAAGAGGTCACGGCCTCACGGGGCAAGGTGGCACGGGCCGAACCCGTAGCCGCGCTCTATGAGCAGGGCAGGGTCAGCCATGTGGGCTCTATGCCAGAACTGGAAGACCAGATGTGCCAGATCGCCCCTGAGGGCTACGTGGGCGAGGGCTCGCCCGACCGGGCCGATGCTCTGGTCTGGGCACTGACTGAACTGATGATCACCGGTGGCTCGTTCACCTTGGCACACGTGTAGGAGCGGACATGGCAAGCGTTCTCCAGTTCGCCCGCAATGTGGGCGACAGCCTGACCAACCTGGTGTCCCGCATGGGCACGGATCGGGACAAGGCCTCGCACGGGGTCTATTCCTTCATCCCGCTCACCGATGAGCAGTTGCTGGTCTCATACAAGACCGCATGGCTGCCCCGGAAGATCGTGGACATTCCCGCGTTCGATTCCGTGCGGGCCTGGCGCGACTGGCAGGCGACCCCGGACCAGATCGAAAAGATTGAGGCTGAGGAAAAGCGCCTCAACGTCAAGGGTAAGGTGCTGGAGGCCAAGATCAAGGCCCGCCTATGGGGCGGCGCCGCCATCATGATCGGCACGGGCGATGCAGACCTATCCCAACCGCTCGACCTCAATCGCCTCGGCACGAATGGCCTGAAGTATCTCACGGTGCTGACCCGCCGGCATCTGTCCGCAACCGAGATGGAAACCGATCCTGCATCGGAGTTCTATGGCAAGCCCAAGCTCTACAGCCTGAGCAATGCCAATTCGGTGCAGGTGATGATCCACCCGTCGCGGCTCGTGGTCTTCAATGGCAACGTGGACCCGGATGGGGACTTTGCGACCTATCAGGGTTGGGGCGATAGCGTGCTGCAAAGCACCATGGACGCCATCAAGCAGGCCGACAGCACCGCCGCGAACATCGCCTCGCTGGTGTTCGAAGCCAAGATCGACATCATCCGTTTGCCCAACTTCATGGCCTCGCTGGCCGATGAGGGCTACAAGCGCAAGATCCTTGAGCGCTACACCCTGGCCAACACCGGCAAGGGCATTAACGGCACCCTGATGCTGGACAAGGAAGAGGAATACGAGACCAAGACGGCAAACTTCTCCAATTTGCCCGATGTGCTCGACCGTTTCCTGCAGATCGTCTCCGGTGCGGCCGACATCCCCGCCACGCGCCTCCTGAGCCAGTCCCCGGCGGGCATGAACGCCACCGGCACGTCGGACATGAAGAATTACCACGACCGTGTGGCGGCCATGCAGGAAATCGAGATGACGCCGGCCATGTACCGCATGGACGAGTGCATCATCCGTTCCGCTCTCGGGCCTCGCGATCCGGCCATCCACTATCGCTGGGCTCCGCTCGAGCAGATGAGCGAGAAGGAAAAGGCCGACATCTTCAAGCTCAAGGCCGACGCCGCCCGCACCATCGCTGGCACTGGCGGGACCAGCGAGCCGCTGATGCCCATTGAGGCGCTGTCCGATGCCCTGGTCAACACCTTCATCGAAGACAACTCGCTGCCTGGCCTGGAGGCTGCCATCGAAGAGTATGGCAAGCTCTCAGAGCAGGAAGAGGATGAAACCGATGTGCAGGCCGCACTGATCGCGCAACAGCCGCCAGTGACCACCGCTGAGGTCGCAAACGACGCTGCACCACGCACGCTCTATGTCAGCCGCAAGCTTCTGAACGGGGCCGAGGTCATTGCCCACTTCAAGGCCCAGGGTTTCGACACCACGCTGCCGGCCGATGACCTGCACGTGACTGTGATCCACACAAGAACCCCCCTCGATTGGATCAAGGTCGGCTCAGTGAATGAGTGGAGCTGGGAAGAGAACGGCAATCTGACCATCGGGGCTGGTGGGCCGCGCATTGTCGAGCGCTTTGGCGAGGCCATCGTTCTGCAGTTCGCTAGCAGCAAGTTGGCATGGCGCCATCAGGACATCGTTCGCATGGGTGCTCAGGTCGATTTCCCAGAGTACCAGCCGCATGTAACGATCACATGGAATGCCCCAGATGGCCTCGACCTAGAAACGGTCGAGCCGTATCGCGGAGAACTGCGGTTCGGTCCGGAAATCTTCGAGGAAGTTGACGAAAACTGGCGTCAAAAGGTGACGGAATCCTAGCCATCTGCTAGATTGAAGCGGCCCGCAAAGGTGGTTGCACACCAAAGCGGGCCTAACCGATCAACGCTATGGAGAGCGATGATGGCTGATGCCAATGAGCACGGGCTTGGCCCGGCTGTAAAGGTCTGTGAGTCCTGCGGCAAAGAGTACGGCCCCAAGTGGGGCATGAAGCAGTTTAATGCATCTCGGGCTTGCTCCCGAGGGTGTTCGACCGCTTTGGGTCAGAGAAACCGCATATGGCCGACCAAAGAGCAACGGTTCTGGGAGAAGGTGGACAAGTCACCGGGACAGGGCCCGAATGGCGACTGCCATGAATGGCAGGGGCACCGCATCAAATGGGGATATGGCAGCTTTAAGGTGGGGCGCGCTGTAAAGAAGGCGCACCGGGTTGCCTATGAACTGGCGCATGGCCCAATCCCGAGCGGGATGCTGGTCAAGCACAGTTGCGACAATCCGCCGTGCTGCAATCCGGCGCATCTGTCGCTTGGCACCCAGATAGGCAACATGGCCGAAATGCTAGAACGCGGACGAAAACGCAATCGCGGTGACGGCAGGTTGCCGCGCATCGATGGAAGCGATGACCGTTGGGCAATGCCCGTTCCGGGCGATTTGAGTTGATCAGCAGGCCACCTTCGGGTGGCCTTTTTCATAGGGGCCATGCCCATGCAATTCACCGACGCTGTAACCGTCGCCGGCACCCGGCGGCGCGATGACGGCTATCTTGTAGCCGATGCCCGCATCGCTCGCACCGGCATCCAGACCTATCTGGGCAGTGAAGTGGGCAAGCCAGACATGGCTCACGTGCGTGTTTATCGCCCGGGCACTGAAGTGTTCTCCGAGGACACGCTGAAGTCCGCCGCCCATCGCCCAGTTACCAATGACCACCCCGCAGAGATGGTCAGCGCCGACAACTGGAAATCGGTCGCGGTTGGCCAGACCGGGGATGAGATCACGGGAGAAGGCATCTTCATCCGTGTCCCGCTCATGGTCAGCGATGGGGACACCATCAAGCTGATCGAGGACGGCAAGCGGGAACTATCCGCTGGCTATACCTGCGACCTCGCATTCGAAGCAGGCACCACGCCGTCTGGCGAGGCCTACGACGCCATTCAGAAGAATATCCGGATCAACCACGTCGCCATAGTGGCGCGGGGCAGGGCCGGATCACAGGTCCGCATCGGTGACGGTGCGGCGGGCTGGGGCGCTGCTCCGGTCAATGACGCAACCCCTGAAAAGGACAAACCCATGACTCTCAAGACGGTTACCGTCGATGGCATCCCGGTCGAGGTGACCGATCAGGGCGCCACCGTCATTGCCACGCTGCAGCAGCGCATCGCTGATGCCGCAAAGAAGCTCACTGACGCCGATACCGCCCATTCGGCGGCCATTGCCGCCAAGGATGCCGAGATCGCCAAGAAGGACGCCGAGATCGACGGCCTCAAGGGCAAGGTGCTTGATGCGGCCGCCATCGACAAGTTGGTCGCTGCCCGCGCCGACCTGATCGGCAAGGCCAAGGTTCTGGCCAAGGACGTGAAGACCGATGGTCTGTCCGATGCCGATATCAAGAAGGCCGTTGTGCTGGCCGTGGTGGGTGACGCCGCCAAAGACAAGCCCGAGGCCTATATCGACGCCCGCTTCGAAATCCTGGTCGAGGATGCCGTGAAGAAGGCCGGCGACAAGGACCCCTTCCGCGAAGTCGTTGCCGATGGGCTGACCCCCACCGCTGACGATCTCAAGCCCGTCAACGATGCCCGCGCCCAGATGCTGGCGGACCTTCAGTCCGGCACCGTCTCGGCCAAGGCCAACTGAGGGAGCGCCGAGCATGGCCACCTATCAGACGACCTATTCGAATGCTCCGGCGAAGGGCCTCCCCGGCCAGATCGCCAATGAGGAGAAGTGCAACAAGGTTTCCCGTACCGTGGAATCGGCCGCTGGCATTGCGTTCGGCCAGCCCGCTTTCCGTGGCTCGGGTGATCACGGCGTTGTCGCCGGCTCTGCATTCGCAGCAACCGCTGCCGCCGTCGCGGGCTCGGGGAATACCGGCAATGGCGCCATGGGCGCTATCACTGTGTCGGCTGGTGCCAAGCAGGGTGTCTATACCCTGGAAATCACGGGCGCTGCAACCAATGCCGGCTCGTTCCGCGTGACCGATCCCGACGGCCTCTTTGTGGATGACGGCGATGTTGCGGCTGCCTTCTCTGCCGGCGGGCTCGCCTTCACCCTCGCCGATGGCGCCACCGACTTCGTGGTCGGCGATTCGTTCGCCATCACGGTCACCTACACCGCCAACGCCAAGTTCCTTGGCCTGGCCGTGCTCAACCCTGCCGTGCCGCCTGCCGCTTCCGGCGCCGCTGCCGACCTCTACCCGCAGTATTTCACCGGGGCGTTCATGACCATGGGTCAGATGTACGTCACTGCCGGCACTTCTGTGGTTGATGGCGGCGATGTGTATTGGGACCCTGCGACGGGCCGGTACACCTCCACCACAACGCATATCCAAATTCCTGGCGCGACGTTCGACACGTCGGGCGGGAATGGGGACATCGTTGAAGTCTCCCTCAAGCTCCGCTGATCGCGAAAGGATCTGCAACCATGAACCAGATGATCCGCCAGCCCTTCGCTGACGCGCAGGCGGCTTACCCCTTCGTGCTCGCGCAGGGGCGCACCATCGAAACCCGCATCTACCAGCGGCGCTACCCGACGTTCAACTACGGCGCCACCGTGCCCGTGGTGACTGAAGGCCAGCCCTGGGCGATCGGCACGACCTTCTTCTCGGTCGACTCCGCTGGTGAGGCCAAGTTCCTCTCCGGCGCCGGCACGGATATGCCCTTCAACAAGAGCACCCGCGACCAGGCCAGCCACGACTTCGCAATGATCGGCTCGGGCTGGGAATGGACCCTGGAAGAAATCAACCAGGGCTCGCTCTACGGCATTGATCTTCGGGCAACCGATGCGATGTCGGCGGCCGACAAGGTGGAGCGCCTGCTGAACTCCATCGCCATGGTGGGCGCCACCGAAAAGAACTGGACCGGCTTTGCCAACAACGCCGCGGTCTCCCGCGTCGATGTTGCGAATGACGGCACCGGCACTTCGACGTTCTGGTCGACCAAGACCAACGACCAGATCCTGCGCGACGTCAACGATCTGATCTCCAGCGTGCGCACGAACACGGAAGAAGTCGAATGGGCGGACAGCCTTCGCCTGCCCCCCGAGGCCTTCCGTCTTATTGCCACGCGCCGCCTTGGCGCTGGTGATGGTCTGCTGACGTTGCTGGAGTACATCCGCCGCAACAACGTCTACACCGCCGAGACGGGCCAGCCGCTGGATATTCAGCCGCTACGCGAGCTGGCGACTGCCTCCAATGACGGCGGCGGCCGCATGGTGGTCTATCGCCGTGACCCGGAAGTGCTGCGCTTCCACCTGCCGATGCCCCGCACCGTGCTGCAGCCGCGCCAGAAGTCCATCATGGGCTTCGAAACCGGCATCATCGCACGCACCGGTGGCACAGAAGTTCGTTTGCCTGGGGCCATGGCCTATGGCGACGAGATCACCGACGTTCCGGCCTGATCGTTCGGATTATGAGGGGGTCGCACGCGGCCCCCTTTTGTGTGCGAACCGAAAGGACTTCATGATGAAGATCACCAACAACGCCAAGGGCCTCCAGGGCATCCACACCACCAAGGGCGTGGTTTATCTCAAGCCCGGCCAGACCCGCGATGGCATGGAACTGGACGAGGCCTCTGCCAAGCGCGCCAAGTCGCTGCCGTTCCTGGTCGTGGAAGGTGATGCGGTCAAGAGCGCGAAGGCCGACGCGCCTGCTGCAAAGCCGGCCAAGGCACCGAAGGCGGACAAGGCCAGCAAGCCCAAGGCTGAGGATAATGCGCCGGACGAACCCAAAAGCGCCGCTGACGTGCTTGCAATGACCAAGGCCGAGCCGTTCCAGTTCCTGGCCTTCAAGGCCGAGGCAAAGAAGGTGCTGGGCGACAGTACCCCGGCGACCAAGGATGAGATCGTCAAGGCGCTCGAAGATCTGGCCACCAAGCCGGACTAAGAACCAGAGGAGGCCGGCATGGCGGGCTATGGCGACGATGGCGGATTCACCGCATGGCTAACTGCCAATGGGCATTCTTTGCCCGAAGGCGCCCCCTCTGAGGCCGTTCTACGGCAGCGTGGGTCCGCCTATATCGACAACACCTATGGCCTTCGCTTCCCCGGCACGCCGACGGGCGGCGCCACTCAGGAGCGGTCATGGCCGCGGGCCAGTGCAACCGATCGATGGGGCAATGCTCTGGACCCGAACACTGTTCCGACGCGGGTCATCGAGGCCAGCTATCAGGCCGCGTATCTTGAGGCTTCCACGCCTGGCATTCTGACCACGACCTATACCCCCGGCACGAACAAGGTGCTGACCGAGGTCAAGGGGATCAAATGGCAGGTCGTGGGAGACGCCAAGGGGACCGACGCCATGGTGATGATCTCGACCGCCATTGAGGGCCTGTTGGGTCCGCTGCTGGTGGCCCGAGATATTCCCTACGCTCTGGTGGTGTGACATGGCCGAGGATTGGTCAGGCATTGCTGCCGAGGTCGAGGCCGCTCTTGCATCCATAGGCGACACCTCCCAGCCCAACGGCTACCCCGCCACGCTGCGCAGGGCAGGGGCACGCACAGGCGGTCCAGACTATGCCCCCGAATACGGCAACCCTACCTATTACCAGGTCATCGTCATGGTGTCGGACAAGGAATTGCGGGACGCATCGGGAACCTTGATCGGCATGACGAAGCGGACCGTGACGATCTCTGGCGCTGCCGGTGTGGTGCCGAGCGATGACGACAAGATCGTACTGGGCTCGCATCTGACGTTTGTGGATGCCGCGACGGATGAAGCTGTTGCGTGGCAGGAGATACAGGCCGTTCGCGAGCTGGCGCCCGCAGGAATCGCGGTCTTATATGAGTGTGACATCCAAGCGTAGATGGAGTACAAATAGCGAACCCGCCGGGTGTCTCACCACCGCGACGGGTTCTGACCAAGCCCGAACATTGGAGGTTCGAGTGGCTAACTCTCATCTATCAGAAGAATGGCGCCCTGTTGAGGGGTATGACGGCTATGAGGCGAGCAGCGAAGGGCGGGTGCGTAGTTGGCGCCCTACGGGGCCGAACCGGCCACGCCCAGAGCACCCGAAGATATTGACGCCGAGAAAGGCAAGCGGTGGAGGGATTGTCGTCAAGGCTGCAAAGACTGGCAGAGCGCAAGCATCTGTGACGGTTGGTCGTCTGGTAGCAATTGCATTCCATGGGGTGCCGGCGAAGGGATCGGAGCACGTCCACCGCAGAAATGGCGACATCACTGACAGCCGGGCGGGAAATATCTTCTGGGGGCCGCGCCTGATATTGCGCAAATGCGCTGCTCCAGGATGCGACGAATACGCCAACGGCAGGTTGCGCGGGGCGGGCGACTATTGCAGCCGGCACTACCAGCGACAGCGTGCTCACGGCGAAGCTACAGGCGGCAGGGTGTCCCCTGGAACGCTCCTAGACT
>Ga0098074_1001325_pt1 | contig 12892 bp, 20 predicted proteins | sample 32_taG_FD_75064 | JGI IMG/M metagenome (GOLD analysis project Ga0098074, IMG submission 75064) | Marine viral communities from the Gulf of Mexico - 32_GoM_OMZ_CsCl metaG | ecosystem: Environmental > Aquatic > Marine > Oceanic | place: Atlantic Ocean: Gulf of Mexico | collected 2015-07-12
AGTTTTCTATGTAAGTCAAAAGCTGTGTACGTCATAGCCGAATCTGAGCCAAACCAAGTGTTTTTTGATGCCCACTCGGTAGCTTTTGGATCAGTTTCAGGGTTGTTCGTAGGCATTTGAGGTCTTTTTTGTTGTTTTGACTCTTCCTCTCTTGCTTTTGACTCCATTTCTTGCCTAGTTTTAAGTTCTGCAAGTTTTGCTTGCTCATAACCTAGTTGAGAAATTTGAGTTGACGCTTCAACTTCTGATTTAATGTCGTTATTTTCTCTAGCAGTCTTTAATTTTGATTGTGCAGCTGCTAAAGAGGACTTAATTCTATTCTCCATCTCTGATGCATAGCCTGTATCAAGTTGAGAAACTCTAGAAGTAAGTGTGTCTCTTTCCTTTTTAGTACGTTCTGCAAAAGATAACGCTTCATCACGTTGTCTTTCAGCCTCACGCATCTTTTTAGTAAGTTTAGCTATCCTTTTCTTAACTCCTTCAGAATAGTCTTCATGTTCTTTACCGTCACTTTGTTGTTTATCACGCCCATCCTCTTTAGATTCATGAACATTAGGCTGCTCAGTAGGTTTCTCAGATGAATCATCGGACTGATTATTGTCTTGAACGCTTGTTTCAGTTTTTGTTTCATTGTTTTGTTCCTCTGTTTGTTGTTCAACAACATCGTCTTTCTTGTCGTCTTGCAATTCGATCTCGGCACCAGGACCACTAGTGTCGATATCAATTGTTTTTTTGTCTTCTTCGCTTGGCATAGTTTTTTACTCCTCTATGTTAAAATTCGTGGAAGATATCTTCAGGGTTTTCCACGGTCGCTAAAACTTCATCATCGTTAAGAAGTCTTATCTCACCCCCGTCTATTTTAATTCGTGATCCAGCATATCTTGCAAAGATAACCCAATCACCTTTTTTGCACCACGGACCTTCAGGGTATCTCTCTTTGTCGTAACAATGAGGACCCATAGATAATACCAAACCACAAGTTGACGCTACTTGTGATCTCTCTACTGTTTCATCTGCTAAATAAATACCACCGCTAGTTTTTTCCTTTTGTTTAAAAGGTAGAACTAAAATCCTCCAACCTGTTGGATTTGGTAATTTAGCTGAATCTGATGATAAATCTTTTTCTTTTTTTTCTATTGATTCTGGTTTTCTTACACCAACTAAATCTTTATTTGGTAGAATCACCTTTTGTTTTGATGTCGATGACTGTTCCGTCTTTGTCATTTTGCTCCTTTTTATTTAGCAGGGTGGATATTTCCTGTAGTAAATATTGATACGTTCGTATCTGCCCTAACATATATTGATATTTTTCCATATTGTCAACAGCTCCTGAAGCCATTGCTGTAACAATATCTTCATGACGTTGTGATATGATTCGTTGTAATTTACCTATTAATACAAAATCTTCCATTATGTTTTCCTCTTTCTATCTACGTTTTTTATTTTTCCTTTATTTTTTGTTGCATAAAAAACCTGTTCACCACGTTTTTTTCCGTAGTGTTTTTGCATAGATTTTTTAATTTTTTTTCCTTTTTCAGTTAACGGCATTTTTCCTCCTATAATTTAAAAGCCTGTAGTTCTTTTAATTTTTCTGAAGCATCTACAATTATCTGTAATTGTTTATCAATCTCTTCGATATGTTGTGGATGTTCACCAATACCAACTGAGTGATCCAAATAAATTTTTATAGTTGCATCAGCTTCAGATATCTGAGCATTGTATTTATCCTCTAGTGCTTGAAGTATTGCGTTTCTTAGCATTTCGTATAGCCTCCTTTCCACGTTTAAAAATAGAAGCGACTTGTGACTTGCCCATAACTTTGGCTCGCTGTTCTCCAACAGTTAAGATTTGTATTTTCCTTGCAAACGGTTTAGATATCTTTTTAACTTTTGCAACAGTCTTACGAGCATCAGCAGGAGTCGCAAACTTAATTCCAACAGTATCTTTAGGATTCTCATCGGTGTACAATCTCCTACCTGAACCTTTTGGTTTTTTACCTGTGCCTTTTTTTGGATCCATCATTTCTCCTTAATATTTTTACATGTTCACGCCATGCCCATGAGTTGATTTTACCAGCCCATTTCATGATGAAGTGTAATGTATTATAAATATATTTGTCTAACATTTCCATCTTCTGCGTGCCTGACGGATACGAGAATTTGGATCGTTACGAGTTTTTGCTGATGATCGTTTAAGTTGTCCTAGTGATCTAGCGCAGAAAGATTTTCTACGTTTAGCAGCTTTTGATCCAGGCTTCACTTTTCCTGTCACGGCTGTTTTTAGTTTAGAGCCGGGATTCATTCTTCGATAGGCTTTGACACCGGCTCGTGTCATACCTGCTCCAGACTTTGTAGGTCTGTAGTTCTTTTTATTTCTAGCAGGCATAGATTTTCGTTCTCTTCTCACACTATACCTCCCATACTCATTGATTTTCTTTTTGGTGCAAACGTTGCAGCTCTAGATGGTTTAGGACCTGTGTTTGCTTTAGCTTGTTTTCTTGCGACGGCACCCGCACGTTGCCCTTTGCTCATCGCTCTTGCTTTTGCAATGGGCACGCATTTTGGATATTTTTTTCTTTTTTCTCCACCACTCCTTCCACATTTCGGAAAAGAACCATCGGGCTTTCTGTTTGCAATATCTACCCAATTTTCCTTCACCCATGATCGTAACCCTTTTTTGGCCATTACTTTTTCTTTTTGTTTTTAATCTTTTTAAGAAATTCTTTTTTCTTACTTAAACCTAGAGTGGGTTTTATACTTTTAATTGGCTTTGGTTGTCTTCTCATAATTATCTAATCTCACATCCTTGACCTTTGATCAAGCCACCTTTTGCTTTTTTAGTTCTATTTTTTTTACCACCTGGTGTGACTTTACCTGAACATACTGCTGATGCGTACATGTTTGCGTACGCGGATGGGTAAACTTTGAATTTACGTTTCGCGGCAGCCTTACCTTTTGGACAAAGCTTTGCCATATTAGAATCCTTTTCTAGCTAGTTTAGGGATACCTCTAATCAAGCCACCTTTTCTAGCACCTTGGATATCAAAGCCTGTTGTATTTCCTCTTACAGCTTTTTTAATTTTTTTAGAAGTTTTTCCTGACAACTCAGGTTTAGAAATATTTATTTTTTTACCAAAAAATCCTTTACCAGATATTAAAGGTTTCTTTTCTTTTTCACCTTTTAATCTTGTATTGTATTTCTTACCTTTAAAAGTAAATTCTTTTTTACCTGCTTTTCTAGCTGCTTTAAAAGCTTGACCAAAGTTACTAACTTTAGTTCCTGTTGCTTTTTCATAAACAGGTTTTTTACCTGTATCTGCACCACCACCTTTACCTGATCGTGCTTTAGCATCAGCTGCTTTTGATTTTGCAATTTTACTAGCAACTTCTTGTTTAGTCATCGTAGAGTATTTTAGTTTACCTTTTTTAGTATCATCTCTAGTTGACTTAAATTCTTTTTTACCTTTTTTTCTAGCTTCACCAAATTGCTCTTCAAAAGTTGGCGCAACTTTTTTTCTAATCTTATCAATTCCTCTTCTAAAGAATCCTGCTCTCTGTTTAGCCATTATTTTCTAAGCTCCCTAACTATTCTTTTCTTTTCTGCTTTAAGATTTCTTTTACCTCTTCGAGTTCTTGCTCTTTCAGCATCAACTCTACCAAGTTCTTCAAGTCTGTTCATTCTTCTAGTATTTCTTCTACCAGCCATACCACCATCTTTTCTAAGAACTTTACCACCTAACATTTTAGTTTTACCTGCGTAGTCAGCTTTTTTATAAGCATCACTATCAGTTATTTTTTTTAATTCTTTTTGAGATTTAAGTTTGTGTTTTACATTACCTTCTCTACCAGCTAAAGGATGTTCTGATCCTTTTGATTTAACTTTACCGCCATCTTTCATGTAACCCATTTTGTTTCTAACTTGAGTTGGTAACTTTGCTAAACCAGGGTTTTTACTAGCATCAACTGGTTTTAAACCTTTTCTTTTTAAAGCTGAACCACCATCTTTAAATCTTTTTTTACCTTTTTTATTCATTTCAATAATTTTTTTAATTCCAGGATAGTCTTTGGCTTTACCTCTACCAACTGCCATTATTCTTTTTTTACCAGAAACTTTTCCACCTTTAGCATACATCTTTCCACCTTTCATACCCATGTCAGGTGTATAGTATCCGTGTTGTTGTGCTCTTCTAGCAGCGCCTGCAATTCTTCCGCCTGCTTTCATCATAGGTCGTTTCATCATCATGCCACCACCCATTTTTCCAACTCTTGCTTTAGTGCCTCTAGGTTGAGTGACCTGTGTATTATATCTTGGGTTCGCCATTTTTAAATCTCCTTATTTTTTTCCATTACGGAAAATTTGTGTTCCCTTTATACCATAAATACTCGCAACTACAAGTATCCATAAATTAGTAAACCAGCTTGGCAACTGTGAAAACATCTCAAAGAAAAGTTTCACCTTGTCCATCGCTGTTGGATCGTCACTGACGACCGCCCAAGCCAACACCGCTACCGGCGTTGATAAAATTATGAGAACTGCCTCGTCTTTCCAGTCAGATTGACGAGCTTCTAATAATTTACCCTGGTAAGCTTCCTCACCTCGGGCTTGCTTCTCGGCATGCAGAAGCTGTGCTTCTGACATTGCCATCTTGGCCTTCTGCTTATTAGCATAAATTTTACTACCAGCAGAAACGGCTAATCTAATTGCCGATAACCACATATTAGTACCAAGTTGCCTTTACAGGTTTCTTCTCGGGTCTAATTCTTCTAGTACCCTTTACGTCTACAGTTTGAGACTCATTAGGTTTTGTTGCTTCAATCTCAACTCCACCTTTTGCAAAACCATCTTTGTTAATAAACATATTATGGTCTACGTGAGTCATGCCTGCGTGACTAGTTTTATTTTTTTTCATAATGTCTCCTATTATAGGTTATCTACGAGGACCTTTCAAGATTCTTACATCTCTTTGTTTGAATCTATCGTTTTCTATTTTCCCGTCGATACTCATCTTAGTTTTAGTTAATGAAGTATTTGCTCGTAATTCAGCCAATTCTTCGTTTTGCTCCATCTTCTCTTCTTGAAGTCTTTGGTTCATCATAGATTTCATTCGGTCTAAATCTATTCGTTCCTGACCTTCAATTCGTTTTCTCTGATCATCCATTGCTTTTAGATCAAGTTCTCTTGCTCTTAATTTAGCGATAGGATCATTACCAAACTCACCGATTGTTCTTTGCTCTTCCTTCATAAACTCAATAGTCATCTCTGCTTCAAGTTTAGCTTTTCTAGCTTCCATCTTGATAGTTAAGTTTTGAACCATTGTTTGTGTTTCAGGGTTTTGAGCCATCATTGGATTCTGCTGAATAGCAGCCATTTGTTGTATATCTTCTCTAAACTCTAGTTCTACTTGTTCTTGTGCCATCAAAGCAATGTGTTCGAATATATTTTTTTCTAACGCAGCTAAAACCATAGGATTATTTCTAGCCATATTCGTTCCCATAAATGCAATGTGTGTATCTATGTGGGCTCTATGATCTTGACCCGGGAACGCTTGAAAAGGTTTACCTGACATTGCCATAATGTTTTCTGTAGCAGGATCTGTTGGTACAGGTGGTTGTGGTGGAGGTAAAATTAAGTTTACATCTTTAACACCAATCGCTTGATACATGTGTTTGTATGCTTCGTATAGATTATGCATACCAGGATTCGATTGTGCTAATTGTAATTCTGTTTGTGCAATAGATATTCTTTGTGCTTGTGAAAATATATTTGGATCAGCTACAGGAATAATATCTACCTTATCATCAAAATCTTGTAGCTTAATATTTCTTTGTGCACCCACAACATCGTAAGGATATTCAGCAGGTAAATAAGTTTTAAAACAATCTGCTAATAATTTAAATTCGTGTTTTAATCCAACATATAATCTTTTATGGATAGCAGACATTACACGTGAACCTCTTTCAAGTAATGCAACTGTTGTACCAACCGCAGCACCTTGATTACCATCACCTACACTCATGTCAGATATAGCAGCAAACCTTTGACCTGCGTTTACTACAATACCCATCAATTGTAATAATGTTGCTGATGGTTCTTTGAAAGGTAAAGTCATAAAGGCATCTCTGATGTTTCCACCAGGTGCATCAACATCTCGGAACTCACCAGGCTGAATCGATTGTGCCTGATCTGAAATACGAATTCCTCGTTGTTTAAATCCTGCGGGCAAATTAGAGAGGGTACCCGCATCCAATAATTGACGTAGCGCTTGAGTCGCTGTTCGTGATAAACCGCCAATCATGTGAATCAAACCAAAGCCATAGAATCCAAGTCCTGGAAGAAATTTAAAATGGACAAAGTATTGGATCTTTTTTTTAAGGGGATCGTCAGCTTTGTAGTTTCGTTTGATTGCTAAAACTTTTCTTGAAGATGTATCAATCGTTACAAGGTAAGGTAATTTAATTCCTGTTGTATCTCCTGATTCATCTCTGTCTTCAAAACCTTCTAAGTCTAAATTAACATGACACTCGATTAATTGAAATATTGTTTCATCTCTTCCTGTTTTTTTAACACCTTCTAAATCTCTTTCTTTTTTTGTAACAGGATCATCTTCTAAATAACCAGGACTAATTTCAATGTCTCTGTAGAAACCTGCTAGCTGTTGTTTTCTTAAATCGTTTTCTGAAACTTTTACAGTATGTATAACTGCTTCTGCTTCCTCTAATGATGTTGCAGTGTACGGCACGATTAAATCATCGGCAGGTACAAATTTCGAAACGGCTCTTTCTAAAAGATCGTCATAGTAGACTTTCTTAAAGGAAGAGCCGGCAAGAGGGAGATAGAAAAGCATTTGGTCAAAGTCAGGTTCGTATTCCTGCATGACATCCATTAATTGATAATTCATAAAATTTTTAACACGCTCTGCTTGATCGTGTTTTTGTGGAGTGATAGCTCCTAAAATCTGAGTTCTGACAGGTCCGTCAGCGGGTAATAATTCTTTATACGCTCCTGCTTGAAACTGTGTTACAGCTTCGGCTAGTACAGGGTGCGTGGCTCCTGAAGCTCCTTCAAATGGTTGTGAAGGGTTGACATATTTAAATCCTAAAAGATCTAAACCTTTACTATAAGAATCTTCCCAATCTTTTCTAGATTGTTTGTATTCGGTATAGTTTGAATAAAGTTCAGAACCTAGTTTATCTAACATGTCTTCAGGTAATAAATCTGCTAGGTTTGCGTAATGATCTGGAGTACCTTCTTGGTTCACGGCTCCTGGTTCAAAGTTAATATCTACTGAACCATCTTCTTGTTCGATAACTTCTGTTTGACCGGGTAACGATTCTTCAATCGTTTCTTGTGCTTCTACGATTTCTTCTTCCGCAGGTAGCTTAACTGTTTGCTCTACGTTGGGAAGAGCCTTGTCGATATTGTCGTCTGCCATTTAATTTCTCCAATCTCACTACTTTAACTTGTTTTAACGGAACATTCAACCCCTGTGGGTTAGGTCCTCTCAATGGTGGGATCGTTCTCGTTAATCGTTTAACCATAATAAACCCTAGGTTCCTTAGGTTTAATTTCCTCTCGTTCGTCTTCAGGGTGTTGTAAAAATCCACCCTGTCTAAATCTCATTATTGCTTGGGTCATCGAATCCACATAGTCATCATGATCTCCATTTGGAAATGCAGCACATTCCTCGACAACCTCCTGTGCATATTGTTTATGCATAGGAGCCCACACTCTACCACTTTCAAAAAAAGGTGCAACTGTATTTACACGAACGTGCTTATCGTTTCCTTTAGACGGAGTGTAATTAACGACAGGTATACCCATTCTTGACAATTCATGAGTAAGCGGGATCCCTGATGCCTTAGCCTCGATTAACACCATCTGAGGTCGCCAAAACAAATATGATTCATGAGCCACGCGTCGTAGCTCGGGGAACTCGTACCTATCTTTTTCAGCATCTAATAATATTATATGCATTTGGTTTTCATCATCACGAAACATGCCCCAGGTGGTTATGGCAGAATAGTCGGCTGTTTCTTTTTTAAGAAAAGCTGTATCGTAAGATTGAATAATATATTCTGTAGCAGGAGGTCTATCGTCAGACCAATCGTTCCACCACTCTCGTTTTATGATTGCACCTTCTTCTGCTGTTGGAGATTGCATCCATTGTGCATTCCATTTTGCAATAGGTAAAGTTGCTTCGACCTTTTCTAATTCTTCTAGTTGCCAATACTCAGGCCACACAGGTAATCCTGATGGCATGATTGCAGGAAATTCTATAACTTCCCATTGATCACCTTTCACTTCTTTTTGACCATGGATCAAGCGCCCTGTTAAATCTTTTGTAGACCAACGAGTCATTACAACTACAATTGCTCCACCAGGTTGTAAACGTTGTCTAGGTCCTGAAGTATACCACTCGTAAGCTTTGTCAAAACCTTCTTTGCTCATCGCATCTTGTTCTTTGTGTGGGTCGTCAATGATTAATAGATCAGCACCACGTCCTGTTATCGCTCCACCAACACCCGCTGCGAAGTATTCACCGCCACCTTCAGTTTCCCATCGTCCCGCTGCTTTGGAATCTTCTTGAAGTTTAGTTTTAAAAACTTCTTGATACTCGGGAGAGTCAATTACATTTTTAGCTTTACGTCCAAATCTTACAGCAAGTTCTGCTGTGTGAGTTGTTTGAATAATTTTTAATTTAGGATTCCTACCAATCATCCAAGCAGGTAAATAGTTAGAAGCAAACTCAGACTTTGAATGTCTTGGTGGCATGTTCACAATGAGTCTCTTGATTTCACCTGTAGCCAATTTATTAAATTTTTCTGCAATGATTTTATGATGGTACCCTTCTACAAATTCAGGCCACATGTGTTTTACAAATTCCAAAAAATCATCTTTGACCCGAGACTCCTTTTCTCTTTGATGTAACTTTATCTTTGAAAGATAGTATTCTCTTTCGTTGTCTGGGTTCTCAAAATTTTTTATAATATTTTTTTTAGACTTTTTCATATATTGAGTCACGATTTTAGCCTCTCTGACTGTATCGATCCTTGACTTTACTCTAACGTTAGGATCCCTTTTACAATAATATCGTAATTAACTTTTTTAATCAATACTATTTTAACATTGTATTGGTACCTCTATTATAATGTACTTCGTACTCTTATCTTTAAATAAATAGTATGCCTATCGGCATACTTTATTAGGGCAAAATTTCAGGCAAAAAAAATCAGGCGACACGCAAAGTGTCGCCTGAAAATTTAATCAAGAACCGATTATTTTTTCTATGATTTTATTCGGACAATGTTTTCTCTCGATTATGTTTTCAAGATTATCGTATGCCCAATTATGAAAACAAGAAGTAGTACAGAAGTATTGATATATCCCATTCGGAACCTCGTCGCTACTTCTACTAGGTGAATATGCCTTTCTTGATTGAAAGGCATTTGCTTTCTTGTTCCATTGATCTTTGTTTCTTTTTTCCCAACAAGTAGGGTTTTGACAAATATTCTTTACCATTTTATTTTGTTCAACCTTTCTTGTCGTTTCATTTCTCGTCTATGTATTTTAATCGCCTCAAAGACAATCAAGACGAAAGCACCGAGAAACAAGATTTTAAGTTCAATAGGCATTTGTAAGATTAATTCAATCATTTAACAATCTCCACAATAATTGCTATCAAACTTATTTCGATAGTCAGTTTTTAAAATCGTATCGCAAGAAAGACATTTATAACCTTTCTTTTTTTCTCTCTCGATTTTTTCTTTCTCTTTCTTATTAACTTCTAAAGGTGTTCGAGAAAGATTTGTTATTGATACGATATTACTTAAATTGAAAGATCGAAAGTTTTCAGCTTGCGTGTCCCAATAAACTAAAATGTTTTTTGAAACAAGAAACTTTGACCCCTCTCTAAAATCGCCATAACGATTATAGTAATCATTTTGATTAACGAAACCATTATGCGTTTTTGGTTTTACGACAATCGCAATCTTGTCATTTCTTTTAAACAACATCAACGACCTCGCTTTCTTTTTTATTTTTTTCTTCCAATAGCTCTAAACGTGATTTTAGGTTTAGAAGTTCTTTTAACAAAATCAAATTGTTGTCTGCATTATTCTTAACCAACTTGATTAAGTGTATCATTTGTTCTTTGTTCATTTTATACCTTTCTTTGTTATGAGGCGATCTTATACAAGATCGCCTCGTTTATCAACCTAGTTCATAACGCTAGATTGTTGTTCTTTGAATAAGGCGATTTTTTCCTCTCTTGTTAGTTTCGCCTTTCTTCTTTCTGCTATACGACTAGCGACATTTTCAGGACTATATAAAGTTAATCCTGTCGAGTTCGATCTGATAATTTGACTTTCTTCAAGTCGAACATCAATATCTAATGCCTCGAAAGTTTTATTCGCTAGGTCGATACCCTCATCAAGATATCTTATAAGTTTTAAAGAGGCTTTGATATCTTTCATATCCTCTCTTATTCCTCGTTGCCATTCTTGATGATACTTAACTAAATTAGATTTCATTTGAATAAATTCATTCATTCTTTGAAATTCTTCTTTAGTACAAGCAATCGCCCTTGAACGACAATAGGAAGTACCTATAACATCACACGCAAAACTATCATTGAAATTATTTTCAACTTCTTTGATAAACTTACTATTTGCGTCAGTATGTTTTGTCCAATGAGGGTTGTTTTGATTGTCCTCTTGCTCAATGTTTATATCAGGATTGAGATTTCTTTCTTTCATCTCATCACGATAATACGCATAAGCAAAATCGTCATTATGCGAATATTCGTTGCCGTCAAGATTACCATTCAATTTAAAATCAAAATGTTTTTTGACTTCGTTATCGTGGTATTCTTCTTCGCTCATCTCGTTGTCGGTATAAGCAAAGTAATAACAACTATCTTTCGCAACGACATCACAAGGCGAACCATAAAGATTTTTGAAATACTTTAATGTATCACAATGTTCTTTAGGATATGACCTTTGGACAATCGTTTTTGCCTCGTCAAAAAATTTTGGATATTGTTCTTTAACGAGTTCTAGGTGTTGTAGATAAGTTTCTCGTTTCGAGTTTAACTTATCGTGATCTAACGCATTTCGTACTTGATTTGCTATCTTTGTACGATACTCGTTATTCATTTTCACTCTAGCCATTGTTTGACCTTTCCTTTCTGCAAATCAATTTTGATTTGCATTATTTTTATATCATATCTTGTAAATAAATAAAATATGATTATGTAAGATATTGTGAGTATAAAGTGCGAAAGCTTAAATCTTATAGGTTGCAATCCATACGGATAGACACAAAGGTACAATGCGTGTTCTCGCCTACATATCTTATATTCACAACCTTTCTGAATAAACCTAGTTTAGATTTATTCTAAACTAGGTTTTTATTTTTATTTATTTATGTTTAGACCACAGGCACAAGCAGAAACACACAGCAAAGCTCAGGGACCGCTACGTCTTTCACTTCAATAAACCAATGAAAAAACCTAATTCACAAGCAGAAACACACAGCGGACCCGCAGGACCGCCACGTACTTCACCGAAGCGTCAAAGCTGTTGCAATTTTGCAACACTTATTTTTTTTTATTTATATTTAGACTACAAGCACAAGCACGCACAGGACCCGGCAGCGTGCCACGTGGTTCACGCAAAGATTTATTTTTTTTATTTATAAATAGACTACAAGCACAGGCGCAAGCCCACGCCACAGCAGCAGCGGACCTGGTGAAGCTCGCGCTTTTTTATTGACAGCCCATAAAATATAGGATATTGAAACGAATCAACGAAAGGATAATTAATGTTAAAAAAACAAGCTCAAAAAATAACGGGCGGCCTGAGCAAGCCCTCCAAGATGCCGGGCCCGGCGTTCAACTTGCCCGCGGCGCGTTGCATTACAGGCGCTAAGCTAGTTAAGATCCCAGGCAGCGTTTGCCATGGTTGCTATGCTTTAAAGGGTCGTTATAGATTCAAGAACGTACAGAACGCACTAGAGCGAAGGCGGCAGGCGTTGAGCTCTCCGCAATGGGTCGACGCAATGACGGTTCTAGTCACAGGTCACGACTTCTTTAGGTGGCACGACTCAGGCGACCTTCAGAGCTTAGAACATCTTCAAAAAATTTTTGAAGTATGCAGACGAACGCCAAACACTAAGCACTGGTTGCCAACACGTGAGGCTCAAATATTAAAACAAGTACAACCTGAGGATGTGCCTAAAAATTTAATAATTCGATTTAGTTCGCACATGATCGACCAAGGCCCGGTGACAGCTTGGCCCTGGACTTCAACTGTTGTTACTAAAAACAAGACCTGTCCCGCAGCGGAGCAGGACAACGCCTGCGGCAGCTGTCGAGCTTGCTGGGACAAGAACATAAGGAACATAGCATATGGCAAACACTAAAAGAAAAATTAAAAGAGGCGATTTGTTGCCGTGGTTCTTGGAGGATCACGCAACACTGCCGGCCTGGTACATTGAAGACTGCAAGAAGTTTTTTGAGTGGTTGAAACAGGAACACAAAAAGAAGCACTAAGGACCCGGGCAGCTTGCTACATGATTCACGGAAAAATTTTTTTTATTTTTATTTTTAGACCTCAGGCACAGGCACAAACTCTCTTAAACTACAGGCACAGGCATCAAGCGAACCGAGAACCAACGGTTCGAGGTTCAAGCCCAAGCGGAAAAGCTCCTCGATTCTAGACCCAGGGTACAGGCGATACTCTTTCAGATGTATACAATGCACAAGCACAAAGGAACCAAGACCACGGCTCAAGTGCCACGCCACTTGATGCGGGCTCAGGGCTACTTTGTTACGTTTTGTTACTTTTAATTCTAAGGTGAAAAAAAACTTTTTTGGATGGAACCCAAGAAGGTC
>Ga0098074_1001326_pt1 | contig 12891 bp, 12 predicted proteins | sample 32_taG_FD_75064 | JGI IMG/M metagenome (GOLD analysis project Ga0098074, IMG submission 75064) | Marine viral communities from the Gulf of Mexico - 32_GoM_OMZ_CsCl metaG | ecosystem: Environmental > Aquatic > Marine > Oceanic | place: Atlantic Ocean: Gulf of Mexico | collected 2015-07-12
CTTTGGCGCTTGATCGCCGAGGAGCCACGTTTTATGCCGCATCTGCATTTATCTCTGCAAGCGGGCGATGATATGATTCTAAAACGCATGAAGCGCCGCCATTTACGTGCGGATGTGATTGATGTCTGTAAACGTGCGCGTGATTTGCGCTCCGATATGGCTTTTGGCGCGGATATTATCGCCGGATTCCCGACTGAGACGGAAGAAATGTTCGAAAACACTCTTCGCATTGTCGAGGAGTGTGACATCAGCTTCTTGCATGTGTTCCCGTATTCCGAGCGCGAAGGAACGCCCGCGGCGCGTATCCCCGATCAGGTTCCTGTGCCGTTACGCAAAGAGCGCGCGGCACGGCTGCGGGCGCTGGGCGAAAAAAAGCTGGAAGAATTTCATCGCAAGCAAGTCGGCAAGACTGTGACCGCGATTGTTGAGAACGGAAAGAACGCCCGCAGCGAGAATTTTGCCCTTATAGATTACGAGGGTGCCGACAATATAAAGGCCGCGCCGGGGCAATTGATTGATCTTCATATTTCAAGTTATACTAATGGGATGCTGCGCGGAAAACCCGCGTCAATGTAACTCGGGGCAGGGACTCTTACCGTTTTTGTTCGCAACGCTAAGAGTATAAGCCATGATTACCTTAAAGCTTCTTCTGAGCGCTCCTCTTTTGTTGAATGTTCAAGGCGAGGGCGGCGGATGCTTGAAATTCCAGAATTACGCGACGGAGATTGATTTCAAATTTGTGTCGGCTCCGATTGAATATAATTACACCCGCACACGGAAAACGCTCACCAACCAGGCACGCGAGCGCACTAGGAGCTGGGTCGCACAGAATAAGGGCCATAGCTGGGTATCAGGTTCCGGCGATTACAAGCAATGGCACACCAATGGTGTCACCGAAGGCTCTATGAGCGTACAATCGGAAGCCGAGTTAATCGCACTGCCTTATGACCGTTTCGGTGCTTATTATTGCCCTTATGTGAAGCGGCTGAAAATACGGGTGAATTATGCTTCTGTCATCAAGATCGCGCGTGAGATTAAAAAGGGAACCTGCGAATTTGATGCCGTAATGGAGCATGAATTAAAACATCACGATGCCAATGAAATTGTATCGCAAACGCTGGCTGACCGCATGGAGGCCGATATACCCAAAATGATAGATTTCATGGAGAGCAAATATATTCTGCGCAGCGATGTTCCCCAAACCTTTGAAATCATAAAAGAGGGGTTGCGTGATGCTCTGCAAGTGTATTCCAAAGAAATTTCTACAAAAATGGATGAATTCAACGGTCATATAGATACGCCCGACGAATACAGGCGCGTTGCGCAAAGTTGTAAATAAAATGCACCCGCTCTTTTGAGACGCGTTCAGAATGTGCTTTAATAGAGAGATGGGCAACGAAGAGTCTGGTTTAAAATGATTTCTCCACTTCTGACAATAATGGTTAGCCCGCTTCTCCTGCAGGTGCAAGCCGGGGCGAGTTGCTCCCAGCGCGATTATTTTGCAACGCATATTGAAGTTACTGTCGATAAGAAGCCCATCAATTATATACGGGATGTTTCATTAGGTGAGCTGCGCCACCGCCTCAAATCTTCTCTTGTGAAGCGGCAAAAGGAAATGGGAACGAACTCATTCTTGTCCGACGAGGGCACGGATTCGGCTGATCTGGCTATAAGCGGTACAACAAGCGCCGATATCTCCTTCGATACTGATATTACTTTTCTTGCGCTGCCGCAGACAGTCAAAAACTCAAGATTTTGCCTGATATTCAAAGATGTGACGGTCAATGTGGTTTATCAAACCAATATGACGATAGCCAGAGAGCTCGAGGAGGGCGACTGTGCCTACGATTCTGTTCTTCAGCACCAAATGAAGCATCACAGCGCCAATGAAAAAGTGGTGGATGCACTGGTTGGGCAATTAAAGGCTGAACTTCCGGCCATATTGTCTCAATATGAACGTAACTATGTCATCAAAAGAGATGTGAACGCCTCTTATCAGGAAATGATAAAAAGTGTCAATGAGGCGCTGGAGCCTTATCAGGAAGATATGGACAATCTTATCAAGGATTACGCGGCCTATATAGATACGCCCGAGGAACTAAAGGCCTTGGCCAATAGTTGTAATCAATAGAGACGGGGACCTTTCTTTGGCCTGATACATTCTTCTTTATTGATCAGACTTGAAACTCCAATATAGATCATGCAATCTGGCTCTATAACATTGAATACATTGAAGGATGGCAAAAACATGGTTTTCTGGCGCAAAAAAAAGAACGCAGCCGAACAAGAGCAGGAAGAGCGCGATGACAAGCTTTTGCATCGCCCTGACGACCCTCAGATAGAGCCATCGACTGATTACGAAGCCGAAATAAATGAGGATGTTAAGCATGAGCTTAACCAGTCCGAGATGGAAGTTATCGACGAACTGGAAGACAGCCCCGTCCCAAAACATACCCCCGCAGGCGATAAGCAGGAAAAGGAAGAGCTGAGCGATCACACCAATGAGGGCGGCTGGCTCTCCCGCCTAACTTCGGGGCTGACGAAATCGTCCCATAAAATAACCCAAGGCCTTGGTGATATTCTGACCAAAAAGAAGCTCGATCAGGATATGCTGGACGAGCTTGAAGACTTGCTGATCACGGCTGACCTTGGCCCGAAAACCGCCGCAAAAGTGGTCGAGGAATTCTCGAAAGATCGTTTTGGCAAGGATGTTAGCGAGGAGGAGGTCAAGCTCGCGCTGGCCGCGGCGATGGAAGAGATTCTGAATCCTGTCGCCAAGCCGCTAGATACCTCCGGCGCAACTGAGGGCGAGCCATTTGTTATTCTGGTATGCGGTGTAAATGGCGCGGGCAAGACGACCACCATCGGTAAAATGGCGCATGATTTCGTTATTCATCAGAAAAAATCCGTTATGCTGGCGGCGGGCGATACGTTCCGCGCCGCTGCGATTGAGCAGCTTAAAGTCTGGGCGGACCGCGTTCACTGCCCGATTATTGCCAAAGACATTGGCGCGGATGCCGCCGCTGTGGCCTTTGAGGCCTATGAAAAGGCCAAAGCGGAAAAACGCGATATTCTTATGATCGATACTGCCGGGCGTTTGCAGAACAAACAAAACCTGATGGAAGAGCTGGAAAAGATTATCCGCGTTCTCAAGAAGCAAAACGAAGCGCTTCCGCATGCGGTCTTGCTGGTGCTGGATGCAACGACGGGGCAAAACGCGTTCTCTCAGGTCGAAACATTCCAGAAAATGGTTAACGTTTCTGGCCTGATTGTGACCAAATTGGACGGCACGGCCAAGGGCGGCGTTTTAATTGGTTTGGCTGATCAATTCGGCTTGCCTGTTCATGCTATCGGGGTGGGAGAGAAGATAGAAGATCTCTCGCCGTTCAGCGCGAAGGATTTTGTAAATTCTCTTGTTGGTGTTGCTGAAGTTTAGAGGCATAATAAGGGTATGAGCAAACCACCCAAGACATTCAAACCAAAAAAATTCAGTGATGCAGAGGCGGCGGTAAAATATATATCCGAGATATATAATGCCAATATCGCATATCTGCAGGATCAGTTCCGTGATTTCGCGGAAGGAAAGATCGGGCAGGATAAACGCATCCGCGCCTGTTATCCTTATGTGAAGATCACAAGCATCAAAGCGTACCGCTCCGACTCCCGCCACTCATTCGGGTTTGTGGCACGCCCAGGTATGTATTCTACCACGGTGACCCGCACGGATATTTTCGAAGATTATTTAAAGCGCCAGATAGGCCTGCTGATTAAAAATCATGGCACCGATGTCGAGGTCGGAACCAGTGCGACGCCCATGCCGATTCATTTCGCCTTGGGCGAAAATTTCCATCTGGAAAAAGACTTGAATCCGGATAGATTGCGTCAGGTACCCGATATATTCGATATTCCTGATCTTGATATTATGGATGATGAAATAGCCAACGGCACATTCAGCGCCCGCGAGGTCGATGCTCATCCGCTGGCATTATTCACCGCCCCACGCGCCGATCTCAGCCTACAACGCCTCAAGCATTATTGCGGCAGCGCGGCCACGCATTTCCAAAACTATGTCATCTTCACCAATTACCAATTCTATATTGATGAATTCGTAAAGATGTGCCGCGACATAATGGCACCGACCGATGACCCCGAGCTGAAAAAACAGCGCCTTGAATATGAGGCCTTTGTCGAGCCGGGCGATAAAATGACGGTCAACCGCAATCTGAAAATGACGGGTCTCAGCGATCAAGCTGGCGCGGTTCTTTCACGCCTGCCGCAAATGCCGGCCTATCACCTAAAAAGACCGGACGGCAGCGGCATTACCATGATCAATATTGGTGTTGGTCCGTCCAATGCCAAAACGATAACCGACCATGTTGCCGTGCTGCGGCCGCATGCCTGGCTAATGCTAGGCCATTGTGCGGGGCTACGGAATTCCCAGAATTTGGGCGATTATGTTCTGGCGCACGGCTATTTACGTGAAGATAATATTCTGGATGGTGATCTGCCGCCCTCAATACCTATCCCTGCGCTGGCCGAAGTACAACAGGCGTTGGAGCAATCCGTTGCGCAAGTCACGGGCTTTAAAGGCTACGACCTCAAAAAGATCATGCGCACAGGAACGGTCGCCACCACAGATGATCGCAACTGGGAACTGCGCGAATCCATTCGCCAGAACTTACGCCTCAGCCAGAGCAGGGCGATCGCAATGGATATGGAATCGGGCACGATTGCGGCCAATGGCTTCCGCTTCCGCGTCCCTTACGGGACTCTCCTCTGCGTTTCCGATAAACCGCTACATGGTCAATTAAAACTCCCCGGCATGGCCGACACGTTCTACCGCGAGCGTGTGGAGCAGCATTTGCAGATCGGCCTTTTGACCATGACGACCTTGCGCGATTTCTCCGCCGAGCGCCTCCATAGTCGCAAACTGCGCAGCTTCAACGAAGTGGCGTTTCAATAGTATTCCCTAAATTTAGGCAAATAAAAAGGCGCCTAAAAAGCGCCTCTTAAATATTTATATGATTTGTTTAAACCTGAATATCAATCAGAGAGCCTCTGCGTTGATCCCCTGAGGCATCGGAGGCCGATATTTCGGAGGCTGCAAAGCGCTGGTTGTTTGAATCCGCATTAGATTGCTGCGTTTCATTTGTCGGCGCGCCTTGTGCACGAACCTGGTTGGTCTGCGGAGGAGGAGCCTGATCGCCGCCCTGTCTTACCTGCTGCGCGCCATTATTTGCGCCGCCCGGTTGAAACGGTGTCGAAAGTGGAACTTGTTGTTGTCCAACTCCTGCTAGTGGTCCTGCCATATTCCTGATCCCTATAGTCTTGTGTTACCTCTATTAGTATACACCATAAAACGTTAATAAAACACTTATACTATATATAACGTTGTTTTTCAAAAAAAATGGATTTTATTAAAATTCGTTTCATTTTTTAACCAAATTGAAAGTATTGCCGATTATGATGATTTCAAGCATATAGGGGGTGTCTCTCAAAAGCGAGATATTCATCTTGAACACCACCGAAGAATATAAAAACAAGCATTTGGAAAAAATGCGGGGGCCGGAAATGGATTTGAACTATTTAGATAAAACATCAAAAGTGGTGCCGATGCTGGTTAAATTGCACGACAGCCATACTTTGTATGATTTGGCGCGCGATAAAAAACCGATGGCGCAGCAAGAATTATCTGATGCCGTTGCGGAACTTATCGGCATGGAAACCAGCGAGCGCGAGCGCGAGCTGATCGCCGATGTCCTCATCTCTCTGGTTCGTCAGGCCGAGCGTGATTTGAAACTCGCCCTCTCTACCAAACTATCACTCATGGCCGATATACCGCTTCGTCTTGCGCTTTATATTGCCAATGAAGATATCGAAATTGCCGCACCCATGTTGGTCAACAGCTTGACACTTGGCGATATGGATCTTCTTTATATCCTGCAATCCAAACCAGCGTCTTACTGGCGTGTTATTGCAAATCGAGCCTCAATGTCACCGCACTTAATTAGTGCTTTGGTGCAAACAAAAGATATTTCAACCGTTAAGACGCTGCTGCAGAACAATACAATAATACTGCCAGAAACCAGCATGCCTGTGATTATCAAAATGGCGGAGCATTCCGAATCTTTGGCGGCGCCTTTGGTGCTAAGACCTGAAATTAATGGTGATATCGCGGCGCGTATCTATAATTTTGTCGGTCATGAGTTGAAGAAAGTCATTGCCGCAAAATTCGATATGCCCACCGATACCTTGATTGAGACGATTGAGGAGACGATACTGGAATTCCAGAGTATTGCAGCCAGTGAATTTACTCCCTCAAAGTCTCTTTTGGCCGCCACAAAACGCCAGCATGAAAAAGAGTTGCTGAGTGTCAATATGATGCTTTCGAATTTGCGCCGTGGCCAAATCCAGACATTTATCGCCCAGTTCTCGGTCATTAATAATTTGGCGCCTGTGATTGTTGAGGAAATGCTGACTTTGCCCAAGGGTAATGGCGTGGCAATACTCTCTAAAGCCTATGATATTCCCAAAGCAGATTTCGTGAGCGTTTTTTTGCTGACCAACCGCATGCGGGAGAAGGGGCGTATGGTTGATGTCAATGATATGCATCGCGCCGTGAATTACTTTAATAAAGTCACCAAATGCTCTGCCGAGGCAATCATTAGCGCCGCGAAGTCCAAAAAGCGTATCTAGGCTTTGTAAGAAATATAAATTAAAAAGAGGGCTGTTTTACGCAGCCCTTTTGCTATGGCTAAGCGCGGCCACGCCCGGTAAAGCCTTGCCTTGCAGCCATTCCAGAAAAGCCCCGCCCGCGGAGGATACGTAACTCAAATTATCCATCTGGCCGCTATTTTCCAAGGCCGCAACAGTATCACCGCCGCCTGCCACGCTAACCAGCTTGCCTGATTTCGTTAATCTGGCGGCCATTTCTGCCAGCGCATTGGTGCCTTTATCAAAAGGTTTGATCTCGAACACGCCGAGCGGGCCATTCCACAAAAGGGTTTTGCAATCTCCAAGAATCTCTTCGAGCCTTTTTATGCTCTCCGGCCCGATATCAATGGCGCGGTATCCGTCCGGTACATCCATGGCGGGTACAATTTTGAACTCGGCATCCTCATGTATATCTTCCACCGCCACGCTGTCCTCGGGCAGGATGATCTCGCAGGATTTCTCCTTGGCATGATCAATAATTTTCACGGCTTCGTCTTTCATATCTTTTTCACAAAGCGATGCGCCCATTTTCGCGCCCTTGGCATAAAGAAACGTATTGGCCATGCCACCGCCCAGTATCAGGTAATCCACACGCTCGATCAGATGATAAAGCACGCCGAGCTTGGTCGAGATTTTCGATCCACCCGCAATGGCAGCCACAGGCTTCTTCGGATGCTCAAGGGCGCTGTTCAGGGCGTTTAGCTCCTCTTCCATCAGCAACCCCGCCGCGGAAGGCAGCAAATGCGCAATCCCTTCGGTCGAGGCATGAGCGCGGTGAGAAGCGGAAAAAGCATCGTTCACATATATATCACCCAGCGAGGCCAGATCCTGCGCAAAGCCTTTATCATTCGCGGTTTCTTCCTTGTGAAAACGGACATTTTCCAGCAGCCCGATTTCGCCATCTTTCAATTCATCCGATAATTTACGCGCGGCATCACCAACACAATCGGGCGCAAAGCGCACAAGCCGCCCCCAGCATTGCTTTAAAACAGGCGTTAGAAATGCCAGTGACATTTCGGGGTTTTGCTCCCCCTCCGGGCGGCCAAAATGCGAAAGGATCAAAACCCGCGCGCCTGCATCGCACAAATAATCAATGGTCGGCTTCAGACGGTCAATCCGTGTTGTGTCAGTCACTTTCCCTCGTTGCGCTGGCACATTCAGGTCGGCGCGCAGCAGGATGGTTTTACCCTTAAGGTCTAAATCACGGATAGTTTGGAAATCTTGCATGCTTGTCTTTCTTTTTTTCTTACTTAATTAAACGGGCATTTTGCGTGGCCTCGATCAAACGGGAGCGCAGGGCAGGGTCGAGCGCCGCATGGCCAGCATCGGGTACGCTGATATAATCTGCTTCCGGCCATATCTGGTGGAGCTTATAGGCAGTCTTGATCGGGCAGATCGCATCATAACGCCCTTGAATGATCGAGCTCGGGATATGACGAATTTTATCAATATGATGAAGCAGGCTCTCTTCGGGTTTTTTAATCTCGTTTTTAAAGTAATGCGCCTCAATCCGTGCCATTGCCAGCGCGTTAAGTTTTTGCTCCTGCGTCGTGATAATCTCGTAATTGGGCACGATGGACGAACACGCGCCTTCATAAAGGCTCCAGCAAATGGCGGCGTCAATTTGTTCGGCCTCGTTATCGCTCGTCAGGCGCTTATAATAGGCCTCCAATAAATCACCTTGCTCGGCCTCGGGTATCAGGCTCTGGAACTGGTCCCACGCTTCGGGGAATAGATTGCCCATACCATAAAGAAACCAATCAACTTCGTATTGTTCACACAGAAATATGCCGCGCAAGATCATACTGATGCAGCGCTCGGGGTGCTCTATCGCATAGCTCAGCGCCAGCGTGCTACCCCATGAGCCGCCGAAGAGATGCCAGCGCTCAATCGAGAGATGCGCGCGCAAGGTCTCCATATCGCCCAATAAATCCCGTGTAGTATTATTATCTAAACACCCCAAAGGCGTCGAGCGCCCGCATCCGCGCTGATCGAAAATAATAATGCGGTAATGTTCGGGATCAAAAAAGCGTCGGTGCGTAGGCGTTGCACCAGCGCCGGGGCCACCATGCAACAGCAAGACAGGCACGCCGTCAGGATTGCCGCTTTGCTCCCAATAGACCTCGTGCGTGTCATCAACGGCCAAAAATCCGGTTGCGTAGGGCGAAATTGTGGGAAACAAATCCATAAGCGGTGTCAGGTGAAAAAAGCTTTTCTCCAGATCGCGTTCCTGTTTGTTAAAACCGGCTGGCTTGGGTTTTTTGTGCGGCATGTTGTAACGGTTCCAGACCTTATTATCCTTTGGGCACGGCTACCTTAGAAGGTTGCGCGCCGCCTTGCAATAATTTGTTACGCGCTTTTCACGGGGAAATAATCTCGATGCGCTCGGGATGGTCAATTTCGATATAAGGGCCGTTATAGGATTGCAGCCAACCGCGCACCCTGATCGTTTTACCGTTCAAATCTAGCGGGTTCATGCCTGCGGCATTAAAGGTGCGCAAATGGATGGGCTTGATCTGCACGGTAAAATCATCACGCCAATTATTGCCGAAATTCAGATAAATATTGTTTTGCTTGCGCGCGGCGCTCATCACTGTGCCCTCGACAATGGCAAAGCTGTTCAGATGCTCGGGCGCTTGTTCAGGGGGGAGCACGCTATATTGATCAAACGCCCAAAGTCCAAGTTTCTGTGCGCGCGCCTCTTCTTCCAGCGCATAAAGCTCGCGTGCCATTTCCGCATTGGACGGCTCGGTGCGCACGCGCGCCAAGCCAAGACGCACCATAGCGCCCTGAACCCAGCTATCACTATCTTTAATTACCAGATGATAAAGGCTCTGGTTCATACGGTTTTTGCGGCCCGTTTGACGGTCTTGTGTTTGATAAAGTTGCACGGTTTTATCCACCAGCATATCGCGCAATATGGCTGCCGCGCTCTGCGCAATGGCACCTTGGCTGTATGGGTTGTAATCGGGAATATCTAGCCCGGTCAGATGTATAATGCCGCTTTCCTCCGCGCGCAGGGTCAATGGGTCAATAATCTCGACAATGCGGTCATCGCGGTCCAGCCGCAGATCGGTGAATTTGGTTTTGGGCACGATAATATCATCGGGCGCTTTTACCTCCGCTCCTGGAAGGTCGCTGCCTGCAGGCGGGGCAGGGGCGTTGTCATTGTCGTTATTGCTTTTGCGATCATAATGCCCCATCGCATTGGTCTTGGGGCTCACGCCCATATGCTGGGCCTTTGCAGGAAATCCCAGAAAAACACTGGCCAAAGCAATAAAAACGATTAGTATCTGTAAAAACATGAACATAGACATGGACGTATTTCACATGAAGATCAAGACATTCCTTACGCTCGGTTTCCTCTCCTTATTGGCGCTGCCCATTACAGGATGCTCCACCAACCCCGCGACAGGGCGCACGCAGTTTGCGGCGCTAATGTCCCCCCAGCAGGAACAGCAGGTGGGATCGCAGGAGCACCCCAATATCATTGCCGAATTCGGGGAATATAATAACGCCGCCGTCCAAACTTATGTTCGTCAGGTCGGTGCGCGGGTGACACAAAATACCGAGCGCCCCGATGTCCAATACAAATTCTACGTCCTTGATTCGCCGATTGTGAACGCCTTTGCCCTGCCGGGCGGGTATATCTATATCTCGCGCGGATTGTTGGCGATTGCCGGAAGCGAGGCTGAACTGGCCGCCGTTCTCGGGCATGAAGCCGGACACATCACAGGCCGTCATTCCGCCGAGCGGTATTCGCGCGGTGTGGTAACGCAGCTTGGCGCAGGCATACTGGCCGCCGCGGTGGATAGTGCAGGAGTTTCCCAAGCGCTGGGTATAGGCTCTGACCTCTATCTAAAATCCTATTCCCGCGCACAAGAAAACGAGGCCGACACGCTGGGCATTCGTTATCTTGCGCAAAACGGGTATGACCCGACGGCCATGACGTCCTTCCTTGAGAATTTGCAGAACGCCTCGGCTTTTGAAGCCCGTGAGAGCGGCCAGCAAGGCGCGGGCGCTAGTATGTCCTATTTCTCCACACACCCCGCCACCTCGGACCGTGTCGCCAAAACAGCATCCGAAGTCGCCAGCGCACAAGGCGGCGGCGAGGTTAAGCGCGATGCGTATCTGAACGCGATTGACGGCATTACCTACGGGGATAGCGATAAACACGGCCTTATCCGTGATAACAGCTTCATCCACCCCTCCATCGGCTTTAAATTCGATGCCCCGCAAGGCTTCAAGCTGATCAATCAGCCGACTCAGGTTATTGCGACGTCTCAGGCGGGCGCTGTCATGGTGTTTGATTTTGCCTCCAATAAAAACGGGCAGGATGCGATGAGCTATCTGCGCAATGTTTGGTTGAAGAATGAGCCCGTCAGCGATGCGGAAAATGTAACGATCAATGGTATGCGCGCCGCAACGGCCTCGTTCCAAGGCGCAATTAACAATGTGCCTATGAGCATTCGTCTGATCGCGATCGAGTTTGCTCCACAAAGCTTCGCACGGTTCCAGATCGGTATTCCTGCAAATGCTCCGGCCAATCTGGTCAATGCGCTAAAAACCTCCAGCTACAGCTTTTCCAAGCTAAGCGCAGGCGAGAAAGACAAATATAAGCCCTATATCCTGAATGTCGTAACAGCAGGAAGCGGCGATACCGTGGCCTCGTTGGCCGCACGCTTCCCATACACGACTTTAAATGAAGAGCGCTTCCGCATGCTGAACGGTTTGGGCGCTGTTGACCGCGTGGTGGCGGGGAACCGATATAAGGTCATTCGGGCGCAATAAACCCTTACTATAGATACAATTGAGCCGGGCTGATGGGGGGAACATCTCAGCCCGGCTCTTAGTAAGAAAAGTCTGTCATGTGCGACAGGCATTTCCTTATTCTTGTTATTCGTTATCCGGCGGTAAATAGATCATCTTTGGTTTTGATAAATTTTTTCATGCTGGATTTCAGCTTGCCCATCGCGCGTTGCTCTAACTGCCGCACGCGCTCTTTGCTCACGCCGAGCTCTTTACCAAGCTCTTCTAGCGTAACGGTTTCGTAACCCAGATGGCGCTCTTTAATGATAGTTTGCTCGCGGTCGCTCAGCTCGCCCAAAGCACTTTTCAGCCAAGCGGAACGCGTTTGCGCATCCTTCATGCCCAGAACAATGTCCTCGGGATTTGGGCGTTCATCGGACAGCATGCTCTGCCAATCATCATCACCGTCTTCGCCGATGGTGGCGTTAAGGGAGCTGTCGCTACCTGACAGTCGAGCTTCCATGTCGCGCACGTCTTTCATCTTCACTTTTAGCTCTTTCGCGATTTTTTCGCGGCCTTCGGTTCCCAAACCTTCTTCTTCATTCTCGCCTTCAATTTTGGCGCGTAGGCGGCGTAGGTTGAAGAACAGTGATTTCTGCGCGGCGGTTGTTCCTGTGCGGACAATCGACCAATTGCGCAGAACGTAATCCTGAATGGCAGAACGTATCCACCAAGAGGCGTAAGTTGAAAAGCGCAGATCGCGTTTGTAATCAAAACGGCTGGCCGCTTGCATCAGGCCGACATTGCCTTCCTGAATAAGGTCACCCATCGGTAAGCCGTAATTGCGAAAGCGCGAAGCCATTGACACTACAAGGCGCGTATAGGACTCGATTAGCTCGTGCAGAGCTTTCTCGTCACCTTCTTCGTGCCAGCGCCTAGCCAGATCCAATTCATGATCTTTTTCAAGCAAGGGGGCATTCATCGAGGTCTGGATGTAATCAAGATTTGCTCTTTGTGTCTGTGGATCGTCGATATGTGCCATGATTTAGAACCCTTTTGTTGATATTTTTTCATCGTTCTTGAGTACCTGATACGCACGAGACGATGGAACCCTTCGCATTATTTCCACGCTTTGTAGCCCTCTGGTAACTCCAACACTGTATTCGTGGCGTGGTTCCAAATAGATTACATTTTTCTATAATTTTTTTGCGGTTGCACAATAAAAGCGATTTTCGTGCAGAAATTCTAGCTTTCGAATAATTGTGCCACTTCGCCGCCGCGAGTGAGGCCTGTACAAATTAAAGACCCGCCAAATCCGCAACCGCCATCCAAAGTGGCCGTTATACAGTTCAGGTGCAAGCCTTTATGGGCGGGGTCATAGCCACGTATGACCTTTTGAAATGGGCGGTAGGGCGATTCCATCGCTTC
>Ga0098074_1001327_pt1 | contig 12889 bp, 13 predicted proteins | sample 32_taG_FD_75064 | JGI IMG/M metagenome (GOLD analysis project Ga0098074, IMG submission 75064) | Marine viral communities from the Gulf of Mexico - 32_GoM_OMZ_CsCl metaG | ecosystem: Environmental > Aquatic > Marine > Oceanic | place: Atlantic Ocean: Gulf of Mexico | collected 2015-07-12
ATGCTACTGTCTGTTTCAGTGAACGTGTTGCAGCAGTCTCAAACAATTCTGCTTGCTTCTTAGCCATAGCATCTTTAGCTAATGCACGTCTGCCTTCATTGGCAACTCTCTTAGCTGCTTGTTCATTTACTTTACCTGCATCTTTAGTAGTCATACCTTTAGCAATGGCACGTCTAGCTGCTTCTATACCTGCCCTCTGTGCAGCTTCCTTAGCTGCCTCTCTTGTAGCACCACTACGTAATGCTTCTTTACCTGCCTGTCTAACTGCAGCCGTTATAACTTGTTTACCTGTAAGACTTACACCTGCTGCACCTGCACGTGCCACACCACCAGTAAGCAAACCAAGATAGTTGGTAGGGTCTTTAGCTGCAGCAAACACGTAGTCTTTAATGCCATCCACTGCACCCATAAGACCGTCATTCACAAAGACGTTACCTAGTTGGTCATAAATCTGGTAGGCTTTCTTAGCCTTTGCTTTACGCTTATCGTCTGCCTTACTAATAAAGCGTACCTCTCCTGCAGTAGACACAGTATTAGCATTGAAGTAACGCATGTGGTCTACAAAATCTTCTACTACTTCGTCAGCGTCTTTATCTTTGTAGTCTACACCCTTACGTTCTATCATGTAGTCACGAATAGGATTAAGGTACTGGTATCTTTTAAGATCATCCTTCTTTAAAGTTGCACCTGTGTCAAACAAAGTATCATCATCTTGAGAGTTATTATAATCCATGTTATATTACCTAGTCTCTTTCTCAGCGTCTATTTGGCTTTGAACCATGGCTTTCCAACCTTGATCCCCTCTGTCTTTTCCCTCTACAAAAACATTACCCCTCTTAGATGCAAGGAAATCACCAAGTAAACTGTCAGGTAAAAAACCTCTAGCTGAACCGTATTGCTGCTCAAGCTCTTCTTGAACCTTCTTAGGTAACTCGTCCAACCTACCATCATAATCCATAATATCTATGGTCTTTCTTTCACCCTTCTCAAAGTATTTGAATTTGGAAAGGTTTCTAGTTACATCAAGTTTTTCTTCTGGTATCTCTAATTCTGGTAGCATCTGAGTAATTTGATTCACGCTCAACTCAGGGTGTTCTTTTTGAATTGCCTCTATCACCATAGAAAAACGCTCACCTTCGTCATATCTTCTAAACCTTTCGGATGGTATAGAAGCTTCAATGTCTTTAACGCTTTCCATAACATTAGGTGTAACTTGATCTTCAATAGGCATATCCGTTGGTGCTAGTTCGGTGTCAAGGCGCTGATCTAAAGAAGCCTGTATACGGTCAGAGAGTACATATTCTTGGTCTGTGTCTTTTGCATCAGGTGCTTCTACTGTATAAAGTTCCGTAAGCGTGTCTAAATAAGGCTTACCTAACACACTTTCAATCTGCTTTACTGCTAGTTTGTTATCAAAGAAACCGCCATCATGGTATGTATCTGCGTAAAAGTTGACGATAGGTTCAACGGCAGTCTTGATAAGCTCTTGCTCTACTTTTTGTGCAGCAGCAGCTATATCTTCTGGAGAAGCACCATCTCTTGTTGCAGCCCTTCTTGCATTCTCTATAGCATTTCTAGCTGCTGTAGTAGATAATGTTTTAGATATAGTGTCAGATATAGTAGTACTGAAGTCCAATGCTTTCTCTGCTGTAAAGTAATCTACATCTGCAAACGTCATGTAAGCGCCGGGAATAAGCTGCTGATACTCTGCTTGTTTAGACATAGCATTAATGTCTGCAACAGTCATGCCACCCATGTAGTCTGTCTCAGCCAGTTTTTGTTTGGTTCTGTCCATAGCGCCAAAGCCAAAGAGCCTACCTACAATGTTAGTATCGTCTTCTACTGGCGACCTTTCTATAGGCATTGCACCATAGGTACGCTTAGCAAAGTCATCCAGTGAACCATCCATCATTTCAGTATTAACAGCAGGAATGCTAGGCATATTTACAATGGCTTCAATGTCAGCAGCCCCTAGCGTCTTAACGCCCTTCTGACCCACTGCTTCCTGTAGCTTCTGATGTAGTTCAGTTATGCCTGTCATACCAGAAGACATAGCAGTTCTAACCTGTGCCTCATTTGCACCTAGAGCCATGGCACGTTTGCCTATCTGTGCCGCTTGTTGCGCTCTCATGTTACGCTGCTGAACAAGAGCAGCATTACGCTCTGCTGCCTCTGTTTGCTTCTGTTCGTACTCTTTAGCCTCTTCCCTACGTTCTTCAATGCCTGTAGTAACTCTACCTAAAAAGGCTGCAAGAAATGCGTCTTTATCAAATGCCATTATATTAACCCTTTGCCATCAAACCCATAGGTTTGTCTTCTTGTGTTGTTTCTTCTTCTACAACAGGCTCTTCTGCCTCTACCATTTCACTAAGCATTTGCTTGCCGGGATCAGACATATCATCACCTTCATCCTTTAGATGCTTAGTAGCCAAAAGCATGAAGCGGTTCATCTCAGATTTCTCTGCTTGTTTCTGTGGGTCTTTACCACTGTCTTTTACTGTAACACCCATAGCCTCAATAGACTGTTTCAAGAAAGCGTGTATTACAGGTGCTACTACAATACCTGCATCTAGTGTATGTAAGCCACGCATAACACCCTGCAGGTAGGTACTCTCTACGATAGGCGCTAGAGATACACCTGCTTCACACATAGTAGCAAAGTCATCAAGAACATCCTGATTAGCTAGGCGTTCAATGTAGTACTTAGCTACATCCTCTACGTTAGCCATCTCTGGTGGTTGTTCCCATGGGTTGTTACGAGGTTCGTCTGTTAAAGACTGTCCGGGAATGGGTCTATCAAATGCTGTTGTAGCCATAATGTATCCTATTTAGTAAATCCTGCGCCAAAGTAAAGTCCTACAATGGCTGAAACTATGTGTGTGTCTAGTGGGGTGATAACGAAACCTTCTGCGTACTTCCATTGTATTGCCTCTGCAGGTCCAAACATCCAGTTAAGTATGCCACCTGTTGCTTCTGTGTACCCTACGTATACACCTATATCAGGATACCACACTGCGACTAGCTTTGGCAAGACAATAATGCTGAATACTGCAGATAATGCTATAAGCCTACGTGTCCAAGCGAAGTGCTTGTCTGTCTTACCTGCATCACGTGCATCTGCTACAGCACTACGGTTAAACTCTGCACGTTGCATTAGCATCTCATTCTGCTGCTGACGTGCTTTCATGCTCTGCCCCCATATAGACATTACCCCACCAAGGATGGTAGAGAAGAGCATGGTTATGAGTTCTAAGGGTAAGCCTAACATTATCCACCTAATCCCGAAGGTTTGGCTTTTGGTCTTAAACTAAACATACGATAGACTTCGTTTGCTCTATCTTTTCTTTTGTTAAGATGCGCTTTTCCCGGTCTTAGATAACCCTTCATAAATACATTTGTAGCATCATCTACACTAGAAGTGTTTTTTAGTTTTTCTATGGTCCTTTTACCCATGTTTTTTATGATGGGATCGTTAGTAGATAATTCCTTTTTAAGGAAGCCATAGTTAGCCTCGTATGAGCGAGGGTCTAAACCTTGAGAAATAGACCATGTTTCAAAGGCCGTCCTTCTTTTTGAATCTGCTTTTGTATCTGTCCATTGAGCAAAGCCATAACCACCCTTACCACCTTTTACAAAATCTTTTTCTTGTAGGGTCTTAAAATTACCAGACTCAAAAGCCAAGTTACCTACTAAACCAGAAGCTTGTATAGTATTTAAACCAAAGTCTCTTTTTAAATCATCTACTAATCTTTTAGAGGTTGTTTCAAAATCAAAATCAAAAGTTTGGTCTTGTATAATATCACCGTCCTTACCGTCTAAGCGAGGTGACATCAAGCCGCCACCCTCAGAAGCCATACGCTTAATTGCAGCAGCCTCTTGATCTGCTAGTGCTTGCTTCTCTTCATCAGACGTGTCTTGTATTGCAGGTGCAAGCTCTCCTGTTTGGATAGCAGGTCGTGTAGGTATAGCACGATAGGGTGCAGTTGCATCTGAGATAGTCATTTCAGGTAAGCCGTACTCAACTACCTCACCTTCTGGGCTAATACCCCTAGTACCTGTTGTTGACTTAGGTTCATCATCATCATGGAACGAACCTAGCTGAGAAGGAAAAGTTGTACCATAAGGATTGTCAGGGTCTGTAAAACCTCTAGCGCCACCCTCATACTCTGGGCCAAGAGTAAACTCAGGTTTACTATATAGCTTAATAGGGTCAGGCTTTGGTGTAGGACTACCAAACCTAGCTTGCGCTTTCTCAAATGCTGACCCTGCTCTATCTAACCACGTAGGTTCAGGCTTATCTGCCTTCTTCTTAGTGCTAGTACCCAAGCCGCCTGTCTTAGTGTCTATAGTAGGCTTGCTCTCTACGGATGGTTCAAATGGTCTATATAACATATTTATACCTTTATGAGAATATAAGGGTTGCAGCTTCGTCTGCGATTGCGCCCAAGAAAGCCCCGGCTGCAGAGCTAAGCATACTACCACTATCATCATCTTCTGATCTAATTTTAGCGACAGCAATGGCTGAATCCCTCTCTGCTTCGTTTTCTGCTGACTGCCAAGCCCATGACAGAATATCTCTTTCACGCTGTACTATATTATTGTATGCAGTCATTGTCAAGTTATTTGCTTGAAGTGCTGCATCACGATTGGCTTGGTTCTGTGCAGCGTTCTCTGCTGTTGTAATACTCTGAAACCATGCAGCGTTTGCTTGTGCTATAATCAAGTGGTTCTGTGCATTAAACTGATCACGTGCGTTATTCTGTGCTGTGTTAAACTGAGCCAAAGCATTCGCTTCACCTGCGTTAAAGCGCTCCTGTGCATCCTTACGGTTTGCGTTGTCTAGTTGTATCTGTGTTTGCATACTAGCCATGAACTGCTTAGTCTGGTTCTCTGATGTAGCATTAAACTGTTTAGCTGCGTTCTCTGCAGCAGTATCACTTAAGATAGCGTTAGCACGTTCCTGTGCTTTAAACAAGGATGTCTGCTGTTCGTTATCTAGGTTAGCCATATCCATAGCTAAGAAGTTCTTTGCATTCTCTACATTAGCTATCTGTTGGTTACTCAGGTTAGTTAAGTCCATCTGAGACATAGCTGCAGCATCTGCTAGTACCTTAGCGCTCTTAGCGTCTAGGTTGGCTAGGTTAATAGTGTTAGCCATACGAGCATTCTCTAGTGCTACTTGTTGATCAGCCGTAAAGTTAATGTTAGCTATGTCACTGATCTTAGCAGCGTTAGCTACACGTGCTTGAAAGGCTTGGTCAAACTCCATGCCTAAAAACTTAGCACGTTCCTGTGCGCCTAGCATTGCAGCCTGTTGTCTGTTAGACAGGTTCTGCTCTTCAAACCTTGCAAAGGTCTGTGCATCTGCCATAGCTACAGGTAGTGCCGCTTCCATAGTAGACTGTATAATAGCCTGACCTGCCATAGAACTAGCGCCTAAACCACGTGATGCCATAGCAGAGGTGGCTGCTCTCATAGCACCTGCTGCCCATGGTGGCGGCTCACTGCCCTCAAAGTCTTCCATCAAGCCTGTAAGCTGACCTTGTACAGTTGCCTCTGTAGACGGTGATCCTGTAGCTGCCGCAAAGTTTACCTCTTTCTTGACACGCTCCATGTCAACAGTCGGCCCTTCAATCATCTCACCTTCTTCAACCTTACGAGGTGCGACCTTCTCTACCTTAGCAGCTTCGCCTTGAGCAGCCTCTAGTTTAAGGGCTGACAGTTTTGCAGGATCGCCTTGTGCAGCCTCAATCTGTGCTTCTTCTGATACTGCACCCTTAGCTGCCTCTACGTCTTCAAGAGCTTTTTCTACCTCTGCTGCTGCTTTAGTGGTGTCAACTGTAGTTGTCACTATATCAGCAGGGGCTTCTGCTTTAGCGGCTTCTTGTGCAGCAGTAACCTGTGCCTGTGTAGCAATACCTGCCTGACCTGCAGTTGGAGCAACAAGACCTTCTTGCATCTGTACATCTGTAGGCTTAGCTACTTCTGCTGATGTGACTAGCTTAGTAGGATCAGCAGTGATAGCCTTAGTGAACTTGTCACCAGAGCTTGTAACAGACCCACCAGTAGCCATCTTAACAGGCGCACCCTCAATAACACGTCTGGCAGCTAGGGTATACTTACCCATCTTAGCTGCTGCTGCAGGGTTAGCCGCTAGGAAAGCATTAATACCTGCCTGTGTCATAGGACCATCATACCCTAAAGCAGGTAGTATTTTCTTTTGCATTGTTTCAGGTTTAAATCCTGCAAATTTCTTAGCCATATTATCTGTTCCCTAGTTGCATCCATACTGATGCTGCAATAAATGTTATAATAGCAATGGTTGACATCTTTACTGTAGTAGACCAAATACCCTTACGTGTATCTCTCCATGTATCTAACAGGTTACGCATTTCACTAATATCTCTACCTGCTGTTTCATCGTGAAGACCTATAGATGATAAGGCTTGCTTAGCACCCTTCTTAGCGGCACGATCAAGCATAGCTTCAAGCTCTTCTGGTGTAAGGGTGATATTATTCATTCTAATTCACCACCCTTGTAGTAGAGCTTGTATAAGCAGGGTTGTTGCTATCCCAACTCAAACCAACACGACCACCAGAGCCAGCACCGCCGTTTCTAGGAGCGTTGACCGTACCTGCACCCCCAGAGCCAATAGTCATCGTTAGGGTAGTGCCGTAGACCACAGTAAAACTGCCTGTGTGTCGTTGACCTGCACTTCCCCCTTGGCCTGCTGCACCGCCTGAGTTGTTACCACCGCCACCGCCGCCACCTGCGCCAGAGCCAGTAGCATTACCACCAGGATTATCTTCTGCTCCTGCTGCACCACCTGTACCGTGTGCTGAAGATGCACCTGCAGTTGGAGAGTGCCAAACGTAAGCACCATTTTCACCACCGCTACCACCATTGGCTGTAACTGTGGTAATCCCAGAGCCAGACAATGAGGCTGACCCACCAGATGCTGCATACGAACCTTTGCTTCCGGGTGATTCTGAGTGGTATCCACAGCCACCACCGCCACCTGCGCCAAGAACATCGTATGTAACAGTAACTGTCTTAGACTTGCCTCTTAAATCATCTGCAGATATAGTGCTTGATGTGGGGATACCAGATGTACCTGCACCGACACTAGGAACTTGCCCACCGCCACGGTAATACTCTGACATACTGATAGGATTACTACCACCAAACTCTGTTTGTATGTCTGAGAAACTAATTGCACCAGATGGAGTTGTCATTACACAGTCCCGAATGCTGTTACATCCCCAACAACAGTTAAGTTGCCAGATGCATCCAATTTCATTTTATTTGTACCGCCTGTTGCAAAGTACAAAACACCACTGTTTTCTGTAACTGTCCAATTTCCTAAGTCTACAGTAGTAGCTTGCACTTCACCAGAGCTACCATATACAACAGCTTTTGAATTTACAACAGTATTAGCTGCTGCCCCATCTAACAGGTTTAATTCTGCAGTTGATGTTGCCACACCGTCAAGTTTATTTATCTCTGCTGCAGTTGCAGTAACCCCTGTTAAATCTGTAGGGGCTATACTAATGTTCGCACTGCCATTAAAACTCTGACCTGCAATAGTCCTAGCTGTAGCAAGTGTAGTTGCTGTAGTAGCGTTACCACTTAAAGCACCTTCAAAGGTATCTGCTACGAGTGTCTCACTACCTACTGTCCACTTGTCTGTACTCTCATCCCATACAAAAGTTTTATTAGCAGATGTACCACGTTCAATCTCAATACCACCGTTCTGTGAAGGTGTGCCTGTCTCATTAGAGTTAAGAACAATTTGATTGTCTGCTAACTTAATAGTCTCCGTGTTTACTGTAGTAGTTGTACCTGACACAGTAAGATCACCACTTACAATAAGATCACCACCTACTGTAACATTGTCAGGCAAACCAATTTGTATCTGATTATTTGATACTGTAGTCTCAATCTCATTAGATGTACCTGCAAAGTTAAGTGTGTCGCTTGCAAGAGCTACAGTGTCGTTTGTGCCGCTATCTGCACCAACAGTAAGAGTAGTGGTAATAGCTGCTGTACTTGCTGCAGTAACAAGACCTTTACCATTTACTGTGAGTACAGGTATGGCTGTAGCACTGCCAAAAGAACCTACGTTAGAGTTTACTGTGTCTAGTGTGGTGGTAAGAGTAATGTTACCTGTGCCATCAAAGCTAGTAGCTGATGCATCTACGTCACCATCAATAGTAATAGTACGTGCCGTTTCTAGTGCGGTTGCTGTACTTGCATTACCTGTTAATGGTCCGACAAGAGATGTACCTGTAACTGTAGTACCTGTAATAGCTGCTGCACTATTAGCACCAATAATAGTACCATCAATAGCACCACCATTGACATCCACTGTTGCAAGAGTAGACAGTCCTGTAACACCTAATGTACCTGCAATAGTGGTATTACCTGTAGTATCAGCCACAACAAACTTATCTGTGTCCATAACAAGCCCACCATTCAGTGTGGTTTGGCCTGTCACTTCTAATGTCCCACCTACTGTAGTGTTACCTGTGACACCTAGAGTGCCGCCTACTGTACCACTACCAGAAACAGTAAGTGCATCTGTGTCTACTGTACCATCAAAGAAAGCGTCTTTATATTGTGCTGCAGATGAGCCTAAGTCTAATGTGTTAGTGGTCTTAGGTAGCACCTGTGTAGCAGATACAATAAGGTCTTGGCTAGGACCAATCTTAGTAATAGGTGCGCCGTTACCTGTAGTACCATCGTGAACGTGACCACTTGATGCATTGAAGGCAGACTCAACTTGGTTGAACTCACCATCTAAATCATCTGCATCAATAACGTTACCATTAGCTATGTTGTTAGCTGTATCTTGACGTGTGTAACCTGCCATATTATTGCCTATCGTTTTGTCTGTACTCTAACAACGCTGTGTCGAGTGTGAATGTTGGGTTAGTTGAGTTTTCTGTTATACGTATAGCTATTGTTTTAGCTGATCCAATTAAGTTAGTGTTATATATTTTATCTAGCTCACCGCCATAAGTAGCTGTGTTGTATATAGCATCTGATGCACCATATAGAAACACAGATGTACCTGTACTAGCTATGTTTTGTGTAGGGGGTTGTATAGTAGTGTCGCTATCAAAGTCATACTTTATGTTAAGGTCTATAGATGTACTGCCTGTAGGTGTGGCATATAAAGTCATCTTATAGAAGGTCTTACGCATCTGAGGATCATTGATAGGCATGAAGGGCGACTCATAGATAGCTTCAATGCTAGTCCCATCAAAGCTACTACCTGTCTCCATCTTATATACGTAGCCATCATCATTAGCAAACATGGCAGTCTCTTGATCCCCTGCATATCTACTGTCTACTACGTATGCTTTTATACCTTTTGTCGTAGCCCAACTGATACCGCTAGAACCTTGAGCAATAAACTTAGTTGCTATCAAACCTTTAGCAACAGAGTTTCTTTCAGATGATACGTAAGCAAAGATACGATACTGAGCTTTGTCCCTTAGTATCATAGAAGAGAAGATGTCTGATGTGTTTAAGAAAGAGGTAGCATCTTTATGTATGCTGTCTGATGCAACATCCAACGCAAAGTCACCAATACGATCTGTAGCACTTAGTAGTCGGATACCATCAGGGGCTAAGTAAATAATATCACCACCAACCTCTTGTATTGTATCTCCATTGATACAACCTATTCTGTTTGTGATAGGTGATAAAGTAAAGTCAGCAGAGGAACTTCCTGTAAGTCTTTGTATGGTATCCGTTGTAAAGATAATAAGCTGATCACGAAATATAGTAAGACCTGTCACATCATGTCCTACGCTTATACTACCTGCACCATTAGCTACATTAAAATCATCCACCGTAAGAGGGGCAGTAAAATATACAACATTACCTTTTGAGTAAAACGCTGTGTTCCTAAAGACGGCTACATGCTCAGCACCATTAACATCTGTACTATTGCTAGAAGTCATAAAGGACATAGTATTACCAGATGTATTATATATAGCAGGGTAATTAGTACCGTCTACAAATATAACTTTGTCATCACCGTCTAAATTGAACTCAGCGTGACGTGCTTTACCACCATTAGTACCAGCACTGGTAGCCATGCTAGTCCATGTCGTACCTGTGCCATAGTAGTACTGTGTTTGGTTGCTTCCGTTCTTACGTGCTGCTACTGCACGACCTGATGAAATAACTTTCAAAGCTAGGATAGGACCAGAGCCAGTGACTGCTGTATTGCTGTACTTAGTATATCCTAGTAACTTACTATAGCCACCATCTCTGTCAGGCTCAAAGTTCTGTAATATAGTAGCAGAGCCTACAGCATTACTTCCTTGCTGTAGAGGGCTAAGGTTGGAGATTAACCCACCCTTAAACTCTATAGGATATGTCTGCCATTGTGTTGCCATTAGAAATGAACTCTTGTATCACGTAAATATTCAGTGCGGTTAATGTGTAGGCTTCTTAATTGCTTGATGCCTTGAGTGAATTTTTTTAGCATAGTTTCTGCAGCTTGCATATCACTACGAAACATATATGCGTAATACATAGCACCATCTACTATAACGTACTTGTATTGCTCTGGAAGGGTAGGTACATCTCCATGTAACTCTAAGTCATATGCTAAAGTATAGTACTCGTATACTACTTCGTATGCTTTATCAGGTGCAGGGTAAAAGATAAGCTCTCTGCTAGGTGTTCTAACTACATGGGTAGGGACTGTGCGTATATCTGTACTAGAGTTATACTCTGAATCAGCATATTTGTCAAGCCACTCTTCATAGCTAAGTACTTTTAATTTAACAGTTTCTACGTTTAATGCACTATCTCGCTTAATACGGAAGCTGTTTAGGTTGACTGTCTTAGCATCGTATGGCACACTGTAGCGAACTTCACCTGCTAGTAAAGTCTCTGTTTCTTCTACATGATTCCAAGGCCATTCAAACTCTTCTTGATTGATGTGACGAATTGACGCATTCACTGCATCCTTAGCAAAACTATAAAAGCCTTTAGCAGAAGCAAAGTTAGAGGCGTTTAATTCTACCTCATTCAATCTATGGTTAATATCATTTACTAAACTTAAAAAGTTGTAGGACATTATTACTTCTCCTTAATGCGTAAGAACACAGAGCGCTCATATTGTAAGCCTCCGTTTGTTGTAACCTTACACGTTATTCTATATCTAACATTGTTAGTACCCAAGCTCAGTCTGATTGTAGCTACAGTAGTAGTATATGTACCTTGTACAAACTGTAAGCCATTGACTATATCTGTGTCTGATACTTCTGTCTTTGTACCGTCAGCAGCATCTATGTACCATGTTACACCAGAAATGGTATCAGTGTCAAGGAAACGTGACCAATCAATGCTATAATCTAGTAATTCATCTTTATCTTTATCAGGCCACTTGTATGACATTATGTAATCCTTTAGGCTGCAATCTTAATAGTCTGTGTATTATTGTTCTGTCTTGGTAAGATTAGAGTTCTATTCTGTGGGGCTATCACAACTGACCTATCGTCTTGTGATATAAGTACAACAGAGCGCTGTCTACTGTACAGGTCTGCGTAAGGCGTGTAATCAAAGATAACACCTGTAGCAGAAATAGTACCTAGAGAAAGCTGCAGCCCACTGCTTGTAATAGGCTTGACAAAAGAGAAAGCCAATGTTCCTACAGCACCTGTAGCACTTACACTACCTAACTCTACACTAAATACTACACGTGGCTGTAACGCTCCTACTGCACCTGTAGCACTAACGCCAGATATAGCCTCTGATACTTTTGCTTCTATTGTACCTATAGAGCCTGTAGCAGCTACACTGTTTAGTTTTTCTGTAAGGTGTAACGTTACAGTATTAACATGCCCTGTAGCAGATACACTTTGAAGCGCTTCTGATACTCTTGCCTCTACTGTGTCTACTACACCTGTCGCTTGTACGGATGTTAGTGTAAGGTCTAGGTTTACAGTTACAGCATTGACACTGCCTGTAGCAGCTACGCTGTCTAGCTTTTCTTCTGTATTAAAACTTATAGTGCCTATAGCACCAGTAGCACTTACAGAGTCTAGTCTTTCTGTGATATCAACTTCAAAGCCACCTACAGCTAAACCTGCCACTGCGCCAGTAGCAGACACACCTACTAATGCAATCAAGCCGTTAGACTGAGTAGCAGATAGAGCAGTAGAAGAGAAGGCGTTGTAGCCTAGCATTAGTCAGCCTCTTGGATCGTGAGTTCACCAGCCGCAACCTGACGCATGATTTCTGCGTAGTGGCGGTTAGCTAGGTCAAGTGGGACGAATAGCTCTTGTCCGTCTATGGTGGCACAAATGCAACTATTGCTATTTGACATTTCATCTAAACAATATCGGGCTGATGTAACTATCATTTCTACAACTCCGCATCAATTAACAATGAACATTCAACTGTACCAGAAGTAGCAGTGTAACTGACACATGCTCGTCCAACTGTAGTGCCACTCATAGTTTCATTACTGTCGAAATTAAAAGATGAATTGTTTGCCCATGTGCTTTGAAGATTACTTTGTACAATAGCTTTTGTGCCAGTTCCGTTATAAACCCGAAGTGTTCCACTTAAAGAAACAGTTGGTGTAGCTCTCTTTTTCGTTAAAAAATGGCATCCCATACGTCTTGCTGTTGCGCCAGTAATCTCTAAACCTCTCATCATAGGATCATCTAACTTTTCATAATACCGCATACACCGTGCAAGCTGATCGGAGTATGGGATGTGTTCATGGGGCGTGTCTGTGTCGCCTACTTCTAGTTGGACGCCTGTGATCCAAAGGTTATTGCTTGTGCTGTCAAAAAAGTTGACTTGATTAGATGTGCAACGGCTTCCATCTGCGGTGTGCCATGCATTATCTGTGGC
>Ga0098074_1001328_pt1 | contig 12883 bp, 13 predicted proteins | sample 32_taG_FD_75064 | JGI IMG/M metagenome (GOLD analysis project Ga0098074, IMG submission 75064) | Marine viral communities from the Gulf of Mexico - 32_GoM_OMZ_CsCl metaG | ecosystem: Environmental > Aquatic > Marine > Oceanic | place: Atlantic Ocean: Gulf of Mexico | collected 2015-07-12
CCACGACACCATCTCCGTGAACGCCTACGAGATCCCCGACCGGATCCGCGAAGCAGTGATCCTGCGCGACCACCACTGCGTCTTCCCGAACTGCACCCGCCCCGCCCGGTCCTGCGACCTCGACCACATCACGCCGTACAACCCCGGCAACCCCGACAGTGGAGCGCCACCCGGCCAAACCTCGACAGCGAACCTCGCCCCGCTGTGCCGGCGACACCACCGCACCAAGACCCACAGCCGCTGGCGATACGAGAGCACCAGCCCCGGCAGCTACACCTGGACCACACCCTCCGGGACAACCTTCGTCCGCGACCACACCGGCACCCGCCCCGCCTGACTAGGGTGCTGGCATGGTCCTGCCCACGCACGACCACGACGCGCTGACCCGCTGGATCAACGAGCGCCACGTCGGGTGCGCGAGCGAGTACGGCGGAGTGGTCTGTCTCAGCACTTTCGGGCCCGTCGAGCACCTGATCGACCCCGATCACCTGACCGCTGACGTGCACGCGTTGTTCGGCTTCGCCCGCCAGGCGCCACGCATGTTCGACGAGCAGCCCCCCGAGGTCCACCGCGCCCGCGAGCTGCTGCGCGAACCGGTGCTGGCTGCCCTGTCCGCGATCTGCTCCGATCTCGCAGTGCACGGGCTCGACGCACAGCCGAACATCGGGCTCGGCGCGATCATGGGCGATGAGATCTTCCGGTGCGGCATTCGCATCCACAACCCGGCTCGCCTGGCCGAGCTGCTCGGACTTCAGTAGCTCGTCGAGAGCGAGCAGGCGGCCACGCCGTCCTCGTCGATGTGCGGAGCCCTGGTCACCGGAACGCTGAGGCGCACGGTCTGTGGCCCATCGGCGGTCAGCTCCCGGGTCGTCGACCCGACCGGCTGGGAGGTGTTCTCGTCGGCGTGTGCCGTGATTGTCACAGTCACCTGTCCGACGCCGTCGACGGCGAGTGTGGCGATGACGACCTGCTCGGCTTCGTCGAACGCGCACCCAGAGGCACCGTCGCCGACGCCCCACGTCACCGTGGGCCGCGTCGGCTCAGGGTCGCCGCCACGGGTGGCGGAGATGGCCAGACCGACAAGAACGAGGCCGGCGACACAGGCGACGGCCCCGCCGATGCGTAGCGACAGCGCCATCCGGGACCCTCCCTTCACCGGCAGTCATTGTGGCCTGTCGACCTTCGCACCGACAGACCCGTGCCGAGCGGGCGCCGAGGTGTCGTCTTCCAGGCCCGCGGCTCGCTCCAGCTCGGACAGCGCTTCCGTGGCGTAGATCGCCAGGCGCTGGAGATGCGGCAACGTGTCTCGGCACCCGGTGAACCCGATGTTGAGCTTTCCGTCGTAGGTGACGCACGTGATGTTGAGCCCTTGCCCCTGCATCGGGATCGAGAAGGGGTAGAAGGCTTCCAGACGTGCGCCGTTGAGGTAGCGCGCCCTGTCGGGCCCGGGCACGTTGGAGATGGTCACGTTCATCGGCGGCTTGACGCGAGCGCCCAAGCCGCTGGCGAGCACCGCCGCCATCGGGGCGATGGTCAGCATCGTGTAGACCTTGCGTGCTGACGGCGACATCGTGCTGAGGTGATCCTTCGATGCGCTCATCGAGTCGTGGATGGTTCGCAGACGAGCGCAGGGGTCGGCCTGCGCGGTGCCGAGGTCAGCCCAGAGGAACCCGACCGCGTTGGCCTCCGAGCTCCCGGGCTGCCGCAGGCTCACCGGGACTCCAGCGACGAGCGACTGACTCGGAAGAAGACCCTGGCGTTGCAGGTGCATGCGCAGGGCGCCAGCACAGGTCGCGAGGAAGACGTCGTTCAGGGAGGTCTCCGTCGCTCGCGCAACGGCCACCAGTCGTGCCAGCTCCACCTGTTGGGTTGCGACCCGTCGAGCGCCGGTGATGGGTCCGTTCAACGCCGACACTGGGGCCTGGAACGGCACACGCACGGGTATCGCCTCCCGTCGCGTCGCCAGCGCGGCGATGCCGCGCGCGGTGGAGAGGCCCGTACTCACCAGCCCGAGAGGACTGGGTCGACCACTCCGCTGGGACGGGGCGCGTTCGACGACGTGGTGCCAGGGCGCCGTCGACGTCTCGTCGGGCTCGGTGGCGAGTGCCTGCGTGACGAGCCGCATGCCGCCGACCCCGTCGGTCAGGGAGTGGTGGATCTTGATGTAGATGGCGAAGCGCCGCTCTGCCAGACCTTCGATGACGTGACAGGTCCACAGCGGCCGCGAGCGGTCGAGAGCGACTGTGTGCAAGTGGGAGACCAGCTCGCCGAGCTCGCGCTCGCCACCGGGAGCTGGCAGGGACGAGTGCCTGATGTGGTACTCCAGGTCGACCTGGCACGGAGCCAAGGTGGGGTTCAGCGCGGCGACCGGTCCGCGTTCCAGTCGCAGGCCGAACCGTCCGCGCACGGGCAGGTCGGCGCGCAAGAGCGCCACGACGCCGTGCACGAAGTCGTCAGGAGCGTCATCGGGAATGCGGAACACCTGGAGGGAGGCGACGTGCATCGGCGACTCGTCGGTCTCGAGGCGCAGGAAGGTGGCGTCCAGGACCGACAGCCGACGTTTGCCCTGCGTACTCATGCGAGTGCCTCGGCAGGAGTCTGCTCGAACGAGTCGAGCGGGGCGGCCCCGCTGCTCGGGAGGTCGTAGTGGATGGCGGTCATGGTCAGGGGCTCCTCGGTCGGTTGATCCTCGATCGGACCACCCGAGACTCTCCCCGTTGGCGCCACCGCGTCTTGGCCCGTCGCGTCAGATTTTTATCCTTTCCCGACAGGTGAGGAAGTTGACCGACGTGGCCGGCATTTATTGGTTCCCGGGCACAATCCGACGGCGCGGAGCATCCCTAGCGTGCGTGTGGTCACCGCGTTCAAGGAGATCTGAGATGAAATCGAGCCACTTCGACGTCCGCGACACGTCGGTCCTCATCACCGGGGGCGCCAGCGGTATCGGCCTGGCCATGGCGCGGCAGCTCCTGGACCGGGGAGCGTGGGTCACCCTCGTCGACCTCCACCACGACGCCCTGGACGCCGCGGCGGCATCGCTCGCCTCAGCGAACGTCTTCACCGCCGCCGCCGACGTCACCGACTACGACCGGATGGTCGAGGTGGTCGAGGAGGTCGTCGCTCGCGCTGGCCGTCTCGACGTCGTCGTCGCCAACGCCGGCGTCGCCCAGGATCCGCCGACGACGCTGGCCGCGGCCGACCTGACCGACTACGAGCGGGTGATCGAGATCGATCTCCTGGGTGTCGTCCGAACCGTCAAGGCGGCCCTCCCCCACGTCCTCGAGAACCAGGGTCACGTGCTGATCACCGCGTCGATCTACTCTTTCGCCAACGGTGTGATCAACTCGGCCTACGCACTCTCGAAGGCCGCAGTCGAGAGTCTCGGACGCTCGCTCCGCCTGGAACTGGCCCCGTTCGGGGCGAGCGCAGGCACCCTCCACCCCGGCTGGGTGAGGACGCCGCTGACCGGCGTCGTCCGCGGTGAGAACCCGACCGTCACGGAGTTCAAGTCGCTGGTCTTCAAGGGACCGCTCGGGCGGGTCATCGAGCCCGAGGAGGTGGCCCGCGCCGCCGTGCGCAGCATCGAGACCCGGTCGCCGAAGGTGATCGTGCCGAAGGTCTACTCCCCCTACTCGGCGCTCCGGGGCCTCATGAACGCCGGCCTGGATCGCTACCTCGAGAGCGACGCCACGGTGCTCGACATCATCCGTCGCATCGATCGAGAAGCTCGTGAGCACTACGCCGCGCGCGAGGCCAGGTAGTCGTTGGCGACGGTGCGCGAGCCCTGAAATGGATTCAGGCCCGGAGACATGGTCTCCGGGCCTGAACATTGGTAGCGGGGGCAGGATTTGAACCTGCGACCTCTGGACGAGATCGGACCACCTACGACAGCTACGGAATCAGGCCGATTCCCACCGGGTTCCCTTGTTTTACAGGGATATCCCCTGAACTTGAAACATCAGACTACCTGTTAGATGCGGACTCGCAGCAGTTCAATCTGGACCTTAAGTGGACCACGGTCAGAATCCTGCTGGGGCTCATTGAACCGGAGCGATGCACGTTGCAGGGTACGCGAATCGCGGCAAGAAGGACCCAGCTGATGTCGTTAGGTCGGCGTCTGGGACGAGACCGGTTCCTGTTGGGTAGGCACTCACAGTTGCGCCGGCGTTCCGCTCGACAGACGTCCTGGCCGCGTCCTCCGAGAGCAGTGTCTAGCCCCGGTCCCCCGGTCAAGATGTATGCCCGTTTGTCATCCGCAAACGCCCCGAGGATCTGAGCAATCGTTGGAGGGTCCAGTCGACAGCGTGCCGACCCGCTGGGGATCACCGTCCTGACGTCGACGCCGCCGATGATGAGGGTTGGCGAGGAACGTCAGCACTCACGGACGGATCGAGCGCGCGGCGATGGCCTGAGTGGTCTTGGCACTCCCGCACCACCTGGACGACGGATTCAGCCAGGGCGGTCGGGAACGCGGAGGATCTAGATTCGTCCGGTGCGCAGGTCGGCTTCGGGGAGGTCAGTCATGGGAGCCGACTATCGAGACGTCGAAGAAGCGGGCCGATCAGGGGCCAGTCGTGGACGCCATGTTTGATCACCTGGGCTCTTGCGGTCCGTACGAAGCGCCGGCCCCGAACACGCATGCCCGAGCGGCCGGAGTCGGTCTGCTCGACGGCGCGCCGGTTGGCCCACCGCGCACAGTCGAAACACAGTCCGACCTCGGGATGTGCGCCGAGCCGCACGAGATCGGACTCCGTGAAGGTCCCTCCGCAGCACCAGCACGGAGAGTCACCGCCGGCCGCGTTGAGGTTGTCCGTCATACCCACTCCTCGATCATCGCTCACCGCACAAGCACGCGCGGACCGCACCCAAGCGCACGCGAGCTAGGCAGCCGCGAACGGGGTGACTGATGATGGCGACTCCCACGTGGCGCACAACCGCTCCGCCAAAGCAGGGGAGCTCGCGGACGCCTTGCACGACTCCTGGCGGCCATATCGGGCCGGCCACGCGTCGTCGTAGTCGGGGGCCACCACGTGCGTCGCGCCGACATCACGCGTGCGGAGATTGCCACCGTGGCGAGCACGATCAGGGCCGCTGTGAAACGCAGTGGGTCCATGCTGGTCGACCCATCGGGCGAGGCGATACTGGCGGTGGGAGGCTGAGGAATTGATGGGGTAGCGGGCTGCGTCGCCCGCGTAGACGCGCGAAGTTCGCCTGCGGTGAAACCGCACCGCGGCGACCCGGATCGGCCGCTACTGGGTGACAAACTCGGTGAAGTAGAGCCCCATGACCTCTCCCTCGTAGCGCTCTTCAACAGTCTCCTCCAGCTCAATCTTCAGTTTGTGCCGCTGCCCTAGTCGAGTTACCTCGTCTAGGTCGCGCCCGCTGAAGAGTTCGATGGCCGCGTCGAGGGCCTTGCTGCCGTCCGCCTCCTCGGTGCCCTCCGTCAACTGCATGGCAAGTCCAAGACGCAGATAGTGGCCGTCCGTGAGGTTGACCTGAATCGATTCCAGGACAACTACTTCACCGGGCACCGGCTCCTCGACGCCGCCGCTAGGTTTCAAGAAGAACCAGTAGCCCGCGCCTGCTAGGACAAGGACCAGCAGCGCGATGAGCGGCTTCTTCTTGCCGCGCGTCTTCTTGGGGGCATCGGTACCTGGAGGTGTCTCGTTGACGGGGGGACTTGCCGTTGCTGTGCTCACCGTGGGGCTCCTGCCTGAATGTGTGCCCGTCCTTGGGCCTCTTGGTTGTGTGATCCGCTTCGCCAGCGGCTGGGATGACTTTCATGGCCGGCGTCGTTGCTGTGTTCACCGTGGGCGTTCGACAAAGCAAAGATGACGCGTTTGCGGATCGCCTGCGACGTCGGTTGTTTCGGTCCGAGCTCGCCTCCTCCCGTTGCGCCCGGGCTAGGCCGATGCGCAGGCCGTCCCCGCGTTCATCGGCCTGTTCAAGCGAGACCTGAGGTGCTCGCCCCTCCCCTAGCTGAGCACCGCCTGAGTTGGCCTCCGCGTCGAACATACGCTCGACCACCACGCCCGAGGCCCATCGATTTGTACAAATCGACAATCGCCCGCCAGTCAGGAACCCGGGCACCCAGCGCGAAGAGGCTTGCTGGTCACCGTTCATCAGTCGAGGAGCCGCTCGAGGATCTCCCCCACCGCCAAGAGCGTGAAGACCACGACGAGGAAGAGGGCGATCACCCAGGCGACAACCGTGGCCGTGCTCTTTGGGGGGCGGTCGTCGTCGCTCACCGGTCGCCGCCAAGACCCCGGCGGAACAACGCCGACGTGAGACCAATGCGGGTCGGCGTCAACGGCGACACAGCCTCGTCAGAGTCGCGTAAAACTCGGCGCGTGATGGAGCTGCTGGAAGACACGCCACTAGTAAACACCGCAAGAGCGATGGATCGCAGCGGCGCCCTGTCACGGGCACACGCAGACACTATGCATCATAGTAGTTCTCAACGATAGACAAATGTGTCGTCCTCGTTGGTCATCGAGCGCAAGACGCCACCTAGAAAGGAACCACGTGATTCGCGGCTACCTAACACTCCTCTCCCTCCTGCTCGCCTCCACATCCGCGTGCGGGGCCGAGTCCGCGTCGACTTCGTCCTCACCCTCACCCTCAGCCTCAGCCTCACCCTCGTCGCCGCCTCGCGAGCCCACCGGGACCGCCGGTACAGGTGCCAGTGATCCTGCACCTGTACCGGTGCCTGAGCCGCAGGGTCAGACGTTCGAGATCACGATCGCCGACGGCGATGCATCGACGGCCGGCGAGCGCGTTGAGGTCGAGGTGGGTGAGCCGGTGAGCCTGCTGGTCACCTCCGACGTCGCAGCAGAGCTACACGTGCACTCGACCCCTGAGCAATTCCTCGAGTTCGCAGAGGGGGTCAATGACCCGATCGAGCTAGTCATAGACCGCCCAGGAGTGGTCGATATCGAGCTGCATGACCCGCTCGAAGGCCCCGTAGTCCAGTTGCTGGTGCAATGACCCGGCCCTCGTAGACCGTGAAAAGCGACCTCAACGCCCACGGCATCGGCGGCCAGCAGGATTTGCCCATCTCGCTTGACCTCGCGGTGGCTGGGGCGGTGGCAGCACTGGTCGTGTCGTTCATCGTGCTTTCCGTGGCTTGGCGCAAGCCCCGCTACGACGCTGCGACCAGTGGCCGACCGGCGCCCGTCAGGCTGCAACATGCGGTCGACGACCCGAGATTTACCTGGCTTGCCCGATGTTTCGGGTTAACGCTTTTCGCCTACACGATGTTTGTCGCGGTGTTCGGCGTCGACCAGATCATCAACCCTTTCCTCGGCATCTTCTACGTCTGGCTCTGGGTCGGCATCGTGCCCCTGTCCATAATCTTCGGGCCGTTCTGGAAGGCGATCAGTCCGGTTCGCACGATCAATCTAGGGTTCGCCCGACTCGCTGGCTCCGACCCCAACGAAGGCCTCTACCGCTACCCCGAACGTCTCGGCTATTGGCCAGCAGCGCTTGGGCTGTTCGCGTTCGTATGGCTCGAACTGGTCTACCCCAATATGAGTGAGATCAGCGCCGTGCGGCTGTGGTGTGCGATCTATGTGGCGATGATGCTGGTCGGTGGGGCATTGTTTGGCAGCCGCTTCTATGAGCGAGCTGACCCATTTGAGGTCTATTCGACTCTCGTGGGCAAGCTCTCGATCTGGGGCCGTCGTCAAGGCGTCCTTGTTGTGCGGAGCCCGCTGGCCAACGTCGACACAGTTGAGGTCGCGCCCGGGCTGGTCGCTGTCGTGGGCGTGCTGTTCGGCAGCACTGGGTACGACTCCTTCAGCGACTCCCCCACTTGGATCGGGTTCCTCCAGGGCACCCAGATGGACGGCTACTTACTGAGCAATCTCGCCTTGTTCGTCTTCTGTGCCGGCGCCGCGGCCGTCTTCGCTCTCGGGTGTGTACTCACTGGCGTTGGCCCTAGCCAGAAACGCACGGCATTGCCCGACCTGTTAGCCCACTCGATCGTGCCGATCATCGTTGGCTACATGGTGGCTCACTACATCACCTACTTCGTCGAGATCGGCACGCGCACCCTGATGCAGGCCAGCGACCCCTTGAGCAATGGCTCCGATATCCTTGGCACCGCCGATATGGATCCGTTCGCGTGGTTCAGCTACCACCCCGTACTCCTAGCCAACATCAAAGTGCTCGCCATCGTGACCGGGCACGTACTTGCCGCAGTTGTGGCTCACGACAGGGCAATTAGGCTGCTACCGCCGCGTCACCATTTGATTGGGCAACTGCCCCTTCTCATTGCGATGGTCGGCTTCACTAGCGGTGGGCTGTACCTGCTGTTCGCCGCCTAGGGCCGCTCGCGCGCCCAGCGCGACCGAGTGGTCGAGTGGTCGAGATCGCATCGGCTGGCAATACTATGAGTCCTAGTAGTCATGTCGTGTCGGCATCGTGCATCAATCTCTGGAGTGTTCGTGAAGTCTCAGACCAAACTGTCCATCGCCATTTTCGTGGTAGCCGCCATCGCCTTTGCTGTCCTTATCGGCTTCGCCGCGCGCGATGCCGATGGACCCGAGGTGGCGAACACTCCCGAGGAGGAGTCACTGCTAGTGCGCGCGGACAGTCACATACTCGGCACCGAAGGCACGGGCGGCGTCACGTTTGTCGAGTTCTTGGACTTCGAGTGCGAGGCGTGTGGTGCAGCGTTTCCGATCGTCGAGCAACTGCGTGAGCAGTACGCCGGCCGCGTGACTTTCGTGACGCGCTACTTCCCCCTGCCCAGTCACACCAACTCCGAACGGGCAGCGCGCGCCGTCGAATCTGCCGCACGTCAAGGCGAGTTCGAGGCCATGTACCAGCAGATGTTTGAGACCCAGGCGAGCTGGGGGGAAAGCCAGACGGCGCTCGATGGACTATTCCGCTCCTACGCCGAAGAGTTGGGCCTCGACATGGCGCAGTTCGACGCCGATTACGCAGACCCCGAAGTTGCCGCTCGAGTGCAACGCGACGTAGACGACGGCACCGAGCTCGGCATCACTGGCACTCCCACTTTCTATGTGAACGGTGAGCCCTTCCTCCCACGGACGGTGGAAGACTTCACAACTGTGCTCGACGAGGCACTCGTCGAGTGATCGCCACTTCGCCGATCTCCCCTCCGGCGCCTACCTCCGACCGCGCCCTGGCCTGGCTCCTGCTCGTCGGCGGGCTGATCGGTGGCACAGCTGCGTTCGTGCTGATTGTGGAGAAGATCAAACTCCTGACCGATTCCGCTTATGTGCCGAGTTGCAGCTTGAACCCGGTGCTCAGTTGCGGCTCGATCATGAGCACCGAGCAGGCCGAGGTTTTCGGTTTTCCCAACCCACTCATAGGGGTTGCGGCGTTCCCGGTTGCTGCAGCGACCGGGGCCGCACTTCTGGCAGGAGCGCGCCTGGCCCGCTGGTACTGGCTCGGGCTCCAGGTCGGGGTGACCCTGGCGACAGTCTTCGTGGGGTGGCTGATCTTCCAGAGCCTCTATCGGATCGAAGCGTTGTGTCCCTACTGCATGGCGGTGTGGTGCGTCGTGCTGCCGCTGTTCTGGTACGTCACGTTGCGCAACCTCGGGACCGGCGTGCTTGGTGCGAGGATGGCGCAGTCGCGGGGCGTCGGCGTGCTTCGCGACGCGCACGCGCTGGTTCTGACTATGGTGTTCGTCCTGATTTTGGGACTCATCACTGAGCAGTTCTGGTACTACTGGTCGACGCTCATCTGATGGGCGGCATCCAGGACACGGTACTCACTGGATCGTTGCTTCTCGCGATCCCGATCGCGGTTGCCGCAGGGCTGCTGTCCTTCTTCTCTCCATGCTCTCTGCCGCTCGTGCCGGGCTACCTGTCGTACGTCGCCGGGATTGCCGGAGAAGAGTCTCCCATCACCCGTAAATTGCGGGGTGAAGGTGGTGTTGGTCGGTCGCGGGCCGTCGTGGGAGCTCTTCTCTTCGTCGCCGGCTTCGCGGCCGTGTTTACCAGCTACGGCGCACTCTTCGGGACCTTCGGCGCTCAGTTGGTACGCCACCAGGACGTCGTCCTCCGGGTGGCGGGAGGTCTCACGATCGTGCTGGGATTGCTGTTCGCTGGCATTGCCGAACGTCTGCCCCTCTTCAACCGCAGCGTTCGACCGCGCTGGCGTCCGCGAGTGGGCCTTGCAGGGGCTCCACTCCTCGGTGTCGTGTTTGGGATCGGCTGGACGCCCTGTATTGGGCCGGCGTTGGCAGCGGTGCTAGCTCTGGCCACGACCTCGGCGACCGCAGGACGCGGCGCACTCCTGTCTTTGGCCTACAGCCTCGGCCTCGGCCTCCCTTTCATCGTGGCTGCACTCTCAGTCACGCGTGCCCTTCGCGCCTTCGACTGGGCCCGCCGGAATGCTCGCTGGGTCTCTCGTGCGGGCGGGGCTGTCTTGGTCGCGATCGGAATCCTCCAGATCTCAGGCATCTGGGGCGATCTGATCGCGCGACTGCAGGTCGTCGTGAGCGGTTGGTCTATGCCCCTGTGATGGCTGGGACACCTCACGGGACCGAAGCAGTCCCCCCAAGCCTGCGTCTACTATTGTTATTAGTAGATGAAGGAGCATTGCATGGATACTGCGGAACCAAAGATATCGAGGTCTCCGCTGGTCGTGGTGATAGTTGTCCTGGCGCTGATCGCCCTAGGAGGCTGGCTACTGACCGCGCGAGACTCGGAGTCTCCCTTTGAGTCCCCCCAACGCACCTCCATCGACGGCAAGATCATCGAAGAGTTCGACATCGGCGAGCGAGTGGCCGTCGCCCCGTTCGAGGCCACACTGTTGAACGGAAAGGCGTTCGACAGTCGTGATGAGTTGGGCAGGGTCGTGGTCTACAACGTGTGGGGCTCCTGGTGCGGTCCGTGCCGCACGGAGGCCCCCGATCTAGCCCGGGTCGCTCGTGAAAGCAGTGCGGACACAACCTTCGTAGGCATCAATGTCCGCGACAACGACGGCGCAGCACAAGCCTTCGAGCGCAGCTTCAAGGTCCCCTACGAGAGTGTCTCTACCGAGAGCAGTGCTGACGCACTCCTGTCCTTCGGCCGAGCCTTGTCTTCGGCTGCGATCCCGAGCACAGTGGTGATCGACCGCGAAGGTCTAATCGCCGCGCGTATCGTCGGTCCTGTGACGTACACGACGTTGCGTGCGATCGTGGTTTCCGTGGTCAACGAGGGCTCGAGTGGCCGGCGTTGAGGCAGCACGGCGGGCTCGACCGGGTGCTGGTCGCCACCGCGGCGTACCTCGTCGTATCCCGGGACGCACGGCTTTGGTGGCCATCTGCGGCGTGGCCATGCTGACTGGCGCAGGCCTGTTCGTGGCCACGACGGCGCCAGCCATGGCGCCGCGGGACGTGGGGGGTGCCGAAGAGTCGGATCGATCAGTCCAATCATCGATCCTGACAGCACCACCTACGACACGCGCGACGCTGCCTCCTTCCCCACGTCCGTCACCTTCGAAACCCACCAACGCGCCCGTTCCCAAGCGGAATCCCGTGCCGATCCCCTTCTCGGGATCCGGAGATTTCGAGGTGGTTGACGAGACCGAGCCCGAGGTGACGGAGTCCCAGTTGCACTACACCGTGGAGATCGAGCGCGGGCTCCCGTTCGGCAGCCTGTCGACCGGTGAACGGATCCGCGAAATCCTCGATGACGAGCGCGGCTGGGTCGCGATTCGCGGCTCGACATTCAGGGCAGTGGACAGCAATCCGGAACTGCGGATCCTGTTGGCCACGCCAGCAACCACGGATGCTCTCTGTGCACCACTCGAGACCTCAGGTCGGGTGTCATGCCGCAACGGCGAACTCGTCGTCATCAACGCCCGACGCTGGGCATTCGGCACATCGGACTACCGCGGCTTCCTGCAGGACTATCGCAGGTATGTCGTGAACCACGAGGTCGGTCACGCGCTCGGCGAAGGTCATGTCGACTGCCCAATGGAGGGGGCGCCGGCACCGGTGATGATGCAACAGACCTATGGCCTCGCCGGCTGCCGTCGCAACCCGTGGCCAAGCGTCAGCTAAGGGCGGTTCAGAGTCGAGGGTCGGTGCAGCATTCGCTAGCCGATGCCTCGATGGCGGGGGCAAGCGCTAGCCCGATCGGCGTCGAGAGCAGGGCCACGGTCATCAAGGCGACGGCGGTGCCACGGCGAAGATCGAGGGACAGCCCGGTCGGGTCGGTGAGGCGGCGAACACGAGCCAGCGCATCGGAACTGGTTCCTCGATTGGTCTGCGCGACAGTGAGTGCGACGAGGGCCCGTGCAAGAGCCCGGCGATCGTCTGTCGCGCGTGCGGCGTCGTCGGCCTGCATTTCCACCAACGTCGCGATCTGCTGATCGGCGACGCGAAAGAATGCCAGCGGGCCGAAGGTCCGAGCCAAAGCGCCGGACATCGCGAGCGCAATGTCGTGGCGAGCGCGGAGGTGGGTGCGCTCATGGGCCAACACCAGTCCCAGTTCGCGCGTGCTCAGCAGTGATACCGCGCTGCTCGTGACCACCACCTGCCGCCTGCGTCCTGGCAGGCAATAGACGAGAGGGGCTGCGTGTTCGATCACGACGTAGCCGTCCGGATGATCAATCCCCACCAACATGAGCGCCTGGGCCTGTATGCGCCGCTGCCGGGCGGCTCGGTGGATGCTCGTGGACGTCAGCCAAGCGACACGGCCGAGCATACCGACGGCGAAGGTGAGCGCTAGAGCAGCGATCCAGGTGCCTCCGGGGGTGGTGTAGTGGTGGTCAAGCTGAAGCGGTGTGATCTGAGCAAATTGAGCCAGGTTTGATCGGATCGGGAGTAGCGGTACTGCAACGGCGATGGCGGCCAGCACGACGGCGGACGCGATGGACACGCTGAGCGCTTGCCAGGTCCAGATGCCCCAGCGCG
>Ga0098074_1001329_pt1 | contig 12853 bp, 11 predicted proteins | sample 32_taG_FD_75064 | JGI IMG/M metagenome (GOLD analysis project Ga0098074, IMG submission 75064) | Marine viral communities from the Gulf of Mexico - 32_GoM_OMZ_CsCl metaG | ecosystem: Environmental > Aquatic > Marine > Oceanic | place: Atlantic Ocean: Gulf of Mexico | collected 2015-07-12
ATCTGGCCGACCTCGACCGGCTCCGGCTCGCCATCGACGAACGCCATCACCAGACCCTGCTCGTTCACCTCGATCGCGCTGGTGTTCTCGGGGATGTTGAGACCCGGCGCCACCTCGTAGCCCTGATTGGTCACCAGCATGCCCTCCGGGCTCAGCCGGAAGCTGCCGGCGCGGGTGTAGGCCTGCGTGCCGTCGGGCATATTGACGGTGAAGAACCCTTTGCCGTCGATCGCCATGTCCAGGTCGTTGTCGGTGGTGGTCAGGGTGCCCTGAGTGTGCAGCGGAACGATGGCCACGGTGCGGGTGCCGAGGCCCACGTCGACGCCCACCGGCTTGATGTTGCCCTCGTTGGCGGTCAGGGCGCCGGCGCGCTTCTCGGTCTGGTAGAGAAGATCCGCGAATTCCGGGCGCGAGCGCTTGAAGCCGGTGGTGTTCATGTTGGCAATGTTGTTCGACAGCACATCGACATTGGTCTGCTGTGCGGCCATGCCGGTCGCGGCGATGCTGAGTGTTCTCATGATCTGCTCCTTGGGAGGTATTAGGCCGGGCGGCCGAGGCGGGAGATGACGGACTTGCGCAGCTCCGAGGTGTTGTCGATCAGCTTGCTGGCCCGGTCATAGGCGCGCTGGACCTCCATCATCCGCGTCATCTCGGAAATGGAGTTGACGTTGCTCTGCTCGACGAAGCCTTGATGCACGGTCGTGTCGAGATCGGCCGCAACGGCAGCTGCATCCTGCGGCGGTGCGAACATCCCGCTGCCCATCCGGCTGTAACGCTGGATGTCGGGGATGTTGAAGACGCCGATCTGCGCGATGACGCCGCCCTGCTCGTCGGTGATCGAGCCGCCGCTGGTGATCGTCACCTGCCCGGCATCCGCCGGGATGGCGATCGGCCCGCCGCCGGCGTCGAGAACGGCAGCTCCCGTCAGGGTGACCAGGTTGCCCTGGGCGTCGATCGCCATCCGGCCGTCGCGCCCATACGTCCGCTCACCACCTTCGGTCTGATAGGAGAGCCATCCGTCACCCTGCAGGGCGACGTCGAGTGGGTTGCCGGTCTGGGTCATGCCGCCTTGCTCGGTCTCGAGGAGCGACCCTCGGTCGACCACGAAGGACTTCGGCCCTGTCTTGTCTCCGGCGGCGCGCTGGACATACTCCTCGAACATGCCCCGCTCGCTCTTGAAGCCGGCGGTGTTGGCGTTCGCCATGTTGTTGGCGGAGATGTCGATCGTCCTGCGCCGCATCATGGAGGCGGAGAGGGCGATGTAGCCGATATTGTCCATGCAGGTCTCCTATGTGCCGGGCGGACCATAGCGGGAGAGGGTTAATGCCCGTTTTACTCTTGCCGGCGACATCAAGTTTACATCTCCCGGCTGCTCGCGCATAATCCATGAAGACGGGCAGCCTCTATCCTTGTCTGCCAGCGAGGAATTCTATGCGACGGAACGTGACCGCCACCCTTCTTGCAGCAGGGTCCGCCTTGGCTCTTGCGACAGCCGTGCCGGCCGATCCGTCTTCGGTGCCGTTGCCCATGCTGCGGCCCGGGAATCTGTCTCCCGATGGGCCACCGCGTCCGGTTCCGCGCCCTGGATCGCTCATTCTGGAAACGGAGGAGCCCGCGCCGCAGCCCGTCATCACCGACGTGCCGGAACTGGCCGAACCTGTCGCGTCCTCCGAAGGAGACGAGGCAGAGGCGGTCGATGAACCCGCCGCCGTACAGGGTGACGTCTCCACCGCACCGAACGCGGATGTGTCGCCCGTAAAGGAGGCCCCGGACGAGCCGCGCATCCTCATCGAGGAGGAGCTGCAGGAATTCGGCCCACCTCCGCCGCCGAAGATCGTCCCGGCCACGCTCCTGCGCGCGCAGTCCAACGATGAGGAGTTCGGGGATGCGCTGACCAAGGTGGTCAAGCAGATGTCGAACGCCCGCGACAACGTGTCGGCGGCTCAGGCTCGCATGGCGCTGGCGACGCTGCATCTCAAGCATGGGCACTATGTCGAAGCTCTGTCTGCGGTCGAGCGGATCGAGCCCGCTTATCTGAACCGTCCCCAGAGGGACAACCTCGACTCCCTGCGGGCCGTTGCCGAAATCATGGCGCCCGTCCAGGCCGTCATCGCCACCCCTTACCTGTTCGATGATGTCGCCTACGATGAGTGGCCCGACCAGCCGCTGTGGCGGACCGTGCATGCCATCCGCTCCGCCGCCGAGGTCCCTGAGGGCGCGCTGGAAAGCGCCTACGAGATCCTCGAGCAGCACTATCCGGACGTCTACAAGAGTGACGTCTACCCGTATCTTCTGGAGGCGGCCCTGCAGTCCAGCCGCTGGGGCGTGGCTCGGAAGATCGCCACCGACCTGGCAGAGCACCCAGAACTGCAGAAAGGCAGCTCCTACGACTTCCTGATCGGTCTCGCGGCCTACAAGGCTGAGCGCATGCTCGATGCCTATGACGCCTACCGCAAGGCGGCGCTGGGCAGCGACGTCTATGCCCAGCGAGCTCGCCTCGGCCTGGTGCAGATCGGTCTCGAGACCGAGACGATGCCGCCGGAGGACGCGGAAAGCATCCTCGAAGATCACCGCTACAGCTGGCGGGGCGACGGCTACGAGGTCGACCTCTTGATGAAGCTGGCCGACCTGAAGCTGGCGCGTGGCGACAAATCCGGCGCCATGCTGGCGCTGGGCCAGGTTTTCTCCCGGTATCCCGAAGATCCCGAGGCCAAGGCGGCAGAGGCGGTCGCGCGCGGCCTGCTCAACGAGTTCTACAAGGCAGGCCAGCAGGGGGACATCTCCCTTCCGGAATTCATGTCCGGCCACCGCACTATCGAGCCGGTGTATCACTTCGTCTCGGGCTTCGAGGACTATCACGCCGCCTTCGCGCAGCACCTTCTCGATCAGGGTCTCACCCTGGCCGCAGCTCAGGAGTTCGGCACGGCAGCGGAATACCTACAGGTGGCCAAGGATCTGGGCCTCTGGGAGATCGATCAGATCGATTTGCAGGCCCTGCGGCTGCGCAAGGCCGAAGCGGAATGGGCCGGCGGTCGTGCCGCACTGGCTGCGATCACGCTTGCCCCGATCGAGCCCACTGGCATGGCCGGGTTCGACGACAAGGTGAACACCCTGCGCGCGGAGGTGTTCAGCGCCCTCGACAATCCGGACGAGGTGGTCGCCACGGCGGTGGAACTGCGCACGCCGCGCTATGTGCGGATGCTGGCAGAGGCCTTCTTCTCCAAAGGAGAATGGGACGCGGCGACCCGGCATTACGCGGAACTGCGGTCCGAGCATGCGGAGGCTTACGGGGCAGGGGACGCCATCTCCCACGTCCTTTCGGCTTTCCGGGCCGACGATCTGGAGGCGATGCTGCCCATCGTCGAGGCATTCCCGGAAATCATGAAATCAGAGGCCTGGGGCGAGGTGGCTGCGGGGCTGGCACAGGAGCCGGCATCGATCCAGCCGCTCAACGACGCCTCGGCGCGCGCTCGCCTTTCCCAAGCCGAGGCTGCGATGGCATCGGTGCGCTCGGCGACGGCCCCGCAGCCGGATGACGCCGAGTAAGACGCAACGTTTCATGTCGTGATACGCAACGTCTTTAAGGGCTGTTAAGCGGGCCTCCGCATATCGACCCCGTGATAACACGGGCGCAGAAACCATGAACCTCCTTCTCGGCCTCCTGATCGTTCTGGGCAGCGTCCTGGGTGGCTTCGCCGCCATGGGAGGTAGTCTCGCCGTCCTCTGGCAGCCCTGGGAGCTGGTCATGATCGTCGGTGCCGCGCTGGGCGCCTACATCATCGCCAACCCCAAGTCGGTGATCCGCGACACCGTACGGGCGATCGCCGGGCTGATGCGGGGGCGGGCTCACAGCAAGGAGGAGTATCTCGAACTCTTCGCCATGCTGTTCATGCTGTTCCGCCAGGGCAAGGACAACCTGCACAAGCTCGAGCGCGACTTCGACGATCCCATGGACAGCAAGTTCTTCACGAGCTTCCCACATGTCAGCCGCAATCCCGCGAACGTGCGTTTCCTCGCCGACTACTTCCGCCTCGTGCTTCTCGAAAACCAGAAGTCTCATGAACTGGAAGCCCTGATCGACACCGAGATCGAGTCGATCGAGCAGGACCTCTACCGTGTCCCGAACGCGGTCCTGACCATGGCCGACAGCCTTCCGGCCGTGGGCATCGTGGCCGCCGTCCTGGGGGTGATCAAGGCCATGAGTGCGATCAGCGAGCCGCCGGAAGTGCTCGGCGCCCTGATCGGCGGCGCTCTTGTGGGGACCTTCCTCGGCGTCCTGCTCAGCTATGGCTTCGTGGGTCCGCTCGGCAATGCCATCCGCGCCCGCCGCGAGCAGGAGCTGACCTACTACATCGCAATCAAGACCGCACTCATTGCCCACCTGAACGGCTACAAGCCCGAAATCGCAGTCGAGTACGGCCGGAAGACCATCAACGCGATCGACCGCCCGCGCTTCGAGGAGGTGGAGAGCGCCATGCGCGAGACGGCCGAAAAGGTCGGCATGGAAGTGAAGTAGGGCATCGTGGCACTGAGGGAGAAGAAAGCGGTCGTCGAGCATGTGGTCGTCCGCACCGGCCGCAAGAAGCATCGGCATGAGCCTCCCCATGGTGGATGGAAGGTGGCCTATGCGGACTTCGTCACGGCGATGATGGCCTTCTTCCTGCTGATGTGGCTCGTGAACACGACCAACGAGGAACAGAAGAAGACGCTCAGCGAGTACTTCAATCCCTACCAGGCCGAAGACGACAGCAGCTCCGTGGAGGTCAGTGCCGGCATCATCAGCATCATGGATGGCGGGCAGATGGCGGGCGAGCAGATCCAGGAGCGGGAGCTGCAGGACAGCCAGGGCGATCCTGAGGTGGTGGCCCAGCAGGAGGACGTGGTCGGCGAGAACACCTTCGCCAGCCCCCTGAGCTACTGGGAGGTGGTCGAGATACCCCGGGAGGAATACGATCGTCTGAAGGCCCGTGCCGCAGGTCAGCAGAAGTCGGCTGACGCCGTGACCACCCCTGCGCTCGATCCCAGCCTGCAGAACCTGGCGGACGAGCTGGAGCAGCTCAAGAAGACGGTGCCTCTCCTGCAGGAGTTCGCGGATCAGATCCAGATCGAGGAGCACCCTGAAGGTCTCCGGGTCCAGTTCATCGATCAGGAGGACTTCAGCATGTTCGCCGTGGGGTCGGCGAAGCTGAGCGAGGATGCGGCCAGCATGATCCGCGTCTTCGGGGCGGTGCTGCGGGACGTTCCCCACAAGATTGCGATCTGCGGACATACCCACGGCGCAGGGTTCTCCAGCGGGCGCTACTCGAACTGGGAGCTGTCGGCCGAGCGTGCCAACGCGGCCCGCATGGCCGTCATCGAGGCCGGCGTGGCGGTTGACCAGATCGACCGGATCGAGGGCAAGGCGGATCAGTCGCACCTTATCGTGGAAGATCCCCTCGATCCTCGGAATCGCCGCATCAGCTTCATGATTTTGCGCTGAGGGTATCGCTGCGCCCCTTCGGCGCATACATCCTCTTGTCCTTTGCTGGCCCGGCGCATGTGGCGGAACCTTAACCGGGGAAAAAATCCGGTGGGGTAACTTGGGTCAGACACACTCATTCCGAGGGAGCCGAGTACCGCATGTCTATTGCCAACGCCTTCCAGACCGGCATTACGGGTCTGAACGCGCAGTCGAAGAAGGTCTCGACGATCTCCGACAACATCGCGAACGCCAACACCAACGGCTACAAGCGTGGTTTCTCTGATCTGGTGACGCGGACGGCGGGGCAGTCCGGCAACGTGACCATGCCGCAGGGCGTCCGTGTCGAACAGGGGTCGGAAGTTTCGAAGCAGGGTGGCTTTTCGCAGACCACCAGCGATACCGACCTGGCGATCGCAGGCGAGGGGTTCTTCATCGTCTCGAAGGTGCCCAACGATCCGGTCGAGTCGAACTACATGCTGACCCGCGCCGGCTCCTTCAAGCCGGACGAGAACGGCTTCCTGCGCAACTCCGCCGGCCTCTATCTGCACGGCTTCGCGGCGGACCCCGACGGTACGTTCCCGGCATCCGACCGGACCTCCTTCGCTGACGTGGCGGCCGTGAACGTGCGTGACGTCGAGATGGTGGCGGCCGAAACCACCCGCATGGATGTCGAAGGCAACCTGCCGGCGCAGGCCAGCGGTCTTGCCACCCCGGGCGCGCCCTTCATCTCCACGACGGACTACTACACGCCGCTCGGCGAGCGTGAGCGCCTGACCTTCAACTGGCAGCCCACGACCAACCAGGACGAATGGACCCTGCAGATCGACGACGACAACGGCGCTGCCATGGGGCAGGTGACCGTGACCTTCAACAACAGCGGTCCGAACGCAGGCTCCCCGGCATCCTGGTCGGGCGTGACCAACATGGCGGCGGCGCCGTCCAACTTCGCCTTCAACACCGCCACCGGTGAGGCGACCCTGACGATCAACAACGGCACCACGCCGCAGACAATCGTCGTGGGCATGGGAGCTCCGAACAGCTTCACGCACATGACCCAGTTCGACGGTGACTACGAGCCGCTGAACGTCGACAAGGACGGGTCTTCGGCCGGCGCGCTGGACCGGACTGAGATCGACGAGTTCGGCAACGTACGCGGCATCTTCGACAACGGTCTGCGGCGAGTTCTCTACCAGATCCCGGTGGGCAACGTGCGCAACCCCGATGGACTGGAGATCGCGGACGGGAATGCCTTCAAGCTGTCCAACAAGTCGGGGTCCTTCACCATCCTCGACGCCAACCGTGGCAGCGCGGGCAAGATCGTGTCGGGCTCCCTGGAGCAGTCCAACGTCGACCTGGCCCAGGAACTGACCGACCTGATCCAGACCCAGCGCGCCTACTCGTCGAACGCCAAGATCATCACCACGGCCGACGAGATGCTGGAAGAGACCACCCGCCTCAAGCGGTGATGACCTGACCGGCGGGGGAAGGTGAGCCTTTCCCCCGTGCATCCAGAAGGATCGAGAGATGAGCCTGATCAGCAGCCTCAATGTCGCAGGAAGTGGCCTGAAAGCGAACCAGAAATGGTCCGAGCAGACCGCCAAGAACATCGCGAACACGAACACCGAGGGCTACGTCCGCAAGGAAGTGCGCTTCACCAGCAATGCGCATGGCGGCGGGACATATGTGTCTCGCATCTCGCGTGAGGTCGACGCCTCCCTCGATCGGATGGCGCGCTATGAGAGCTCCAAGATGGAGAAGCAGCGGACCATCTTCGAGGGCATCGAAGAGTTCACCGCGATGATCGGGCAGCCCAACGATGAGCAGAGTTCGGCGACGAAGCTCGGCAAGTTCGAGGAGGCGCTGATCACGCTGTCGAACAACCCCGGCGACCCGGCGATCCAGCGCACCGTGGTGGATGCGGCCGGCGACTTCACCTATGCGCTCAACGAGGCATCCGACACCCTCGCGCAGCTCCGGGCCGAGACCATCACCGAGATCCGCTACTCGGTCAGCGAGATCAACGAAGCCCTCTACACGGTCGCGGACATCAACAAGCAGCTCCTGCGGGTTGGCGACCTCGAGCACCGGGCAGCGCTGCAGGACGAGATGGGTCGGCAGATCGACAACATCGCGAAGATCATGGATGTGCGCGCCACGCCCGATACCGAGGGGCGCTGGAACCTGCACAGCGCCAACGGCACCGCGCTGGTCGAAGGCGACCATGTCAACGACATCTCCTATGACACGCCGACCGGTGAGCTGCGCTCTTCGGGGCAGGACATCTCGCCGATCAACCCGGCGTCGCGCAGCTTCGAGCACGGCCGCCTCGGCGGTCTGATGGCGCTCAAGGACGAGATCATGCCGCGCTTCCAGCTGCAGATGGACGAGATGGCGCGCAGCGTCATCCAGGCGTTCCAGGGGGCCGATGCGTCGCTCGCGCCGGGTCAGCCGGGTCTCTTCACGGATGGGCAGGGCGCCTACAACCCGGCCAATCTCGAGGGCTTGGCGTCGCGGCTGGAGGTCAACAACGCGGTCAAGCCGGAGAGCGGCGGTCAGCTCTATCGCATCCGTGACGGGGTCGGTGCGACGGCGCCCGGCCCTGCGGGTGACTCCCAGCAGGTTCTCGCATTCATCGACGTCTTCGGGCAGACCCAGACCTATGACCCGAACACCCAGCTGCCGGCCGATCTGAGCCTGAAGGGGTACGCGAACAACATGATCGCGGCCCAGCAGACGCAGCGCGCGGATGCCCAGGAGTTGTTCGCGACCGCCGAGACGGCGTCGGAGACCATCGAGGGCTCGCGGCTCAGCGTTCAGGGCGTCAACCTGGACGACGAGCTGCAGAAGCTGATCGTGATCGAGCAGTCCTACGCGGCCAACTCGAAGACCATGAAAACCATCACCCAGATGATGGATACGCTGTTGAGCATCGCCTAAAGGAGGCCCCGCCATGGTGACTGCAATTCGTGCCCTGTCCACCCTGCACGCCAATATCGCCAGCCGGCGACAGGTGGAGCGCAACCGCGCTGAGGTCGAGCTCGTGAGCAAGGAGCTGTCCACCGGTCTGAAGGCCGACGTGGCGGCCGAGCTCGGACGTCGCTCGTCTCAGTCGATCGCAGCGCGGAATGCCATGTCGAAGACAGACAACTTCCTGATAGGCAGCAAGATGATCGAGACCAAGATGGAGCAGATCGCCGGCGTCATGCAGGAGTTCAGGGGCGTCGCCCAGGGCCTGCTGAACATGGTGGTGGCCAATAAGGAAAGCCCGACGCCTTCGATCGGCACGCTGCATGACGAGGCCAAGGCGGTCATGGGGCAGCTCGTGACCTACATGAATTCCTCCGTGAACGGCGAATACCTGTTCAGCGGCCTGCACACCGACCGCAAGACCATGAACGGCTACGGTGAGGCGGATGCCAACACCGGCATGTCCATGGAGAACGTGGTCGATGCGATCATCGCCGGCGGCCCCACCTCCGCTGCCGACGCGGCCACGAAGATCGCCGACCTGGATACGGTCTTCAGCTCCTCCGACACGGTCACGCCGAACCGCAACTTCGAAGAGACCTTCTTCAATGGCATGCCGCTCCTCGACGGGGCCGGCAACCCGAACCGCAGGGTGGAGGCGTTCGTCGCCGAGAACACCCATGTCGAGTACGGCGTGCAGGCGAACGACCCGTCCTTCTATGCCATCTTCAAGGGCGTGGCGATGATCGCCTCGCAGGATCCGGCGGAGATCGGCGACATGAACGCCTACCGCGCCTGGATGAACGAGAGCGTCAGCTCGATGGTCGAGGGGATCAAGGGGATGACCGAGACCGAGGCCCGCCTCGGCAAGCAGCAGGAGTTCCTCAGCGACACCATCATGGGGCTGCAGGACAAGCGGGACATCTATCACAACCGCATCCTGGACCTCGAATACGCCGATCCCTACGAAGCGGCCGCGAAGCTATCGGCGCTCGAGACCCAGCTGCAGGCGACCTATCAGACCACGGCGAAGATCTCGAAACTGAGCTTCGTAAACTACATGTGATCCAGCCCCCCGCTTCGGCGGGGGTTCTTCTTGCTGATGATCGTGCGCTGTCATACCCTCGGAGGAACACGAGGCATTTCATGAAATGCGTCTTATTCGAGGACACTGCATGGCCGTACTCCAGCTAGCGCTGAATGGCGTCTATTTCGACCAGATCAAGAACGGTGAGAAGCTCGAGGAGTACCGGCTCGTCACGCCGTACTGGATCAAGCGTCTCGAAGGTCGGAGCTATGACCGGATCGTGCTGACCAGGGGATATCCCCCTCGGGACGACATGGAGCGGCGTCTGGAGATGCCTTGGCGCGGCCTGCGCCGCATGACGATCACCCACCCACATTTCGGACCGGAGCCCGTCGAGGTTTTCGCGATCAAGGTCAGTGAGGGCGTTAATGCATCGGACCCCGTCCAAGCGTAACCCGGAAGCCCCGCCCTTCAGGGCGGGGAGAGTTCACAAGGATCTGGAAGATGCGTGAAGAAGGACACTACTGGGTCACCCTGGGCGACGAACTGGAGGTCGCTCTCTGGCGGGATGGCGCTTGGTGGATGATTGGCGGAGAGACCAGCCTGCCCGACAAGGGCGTGCAGGTGCTCGGGGCCCGGATCGCGCCGCCTCCGGGCAAGGTCGACGACCTGTCGGCCGAGGCGCGCAGCATTCTCGAATGCGAAGGGGCGTGGAACGGGGCGGGTGGCCTTGAACTGGTCCAATCCGGTCTCGCGGTGCCAACGCAGATCGAGCTGACGGCGGAAGGTACGGAGTTCGCCCGGGTGCTTCGCGCTTGTGACGAGACCGCTACGCCCGGCGTCTGACGCTTTCCTGAGACGCCTCCGCCATGCAGGGCGCGCCTAGAGCTTCGTCGAACTCCGCTTGTGCCGTCTCGGCGTTCTCCCGGATGCGTGCCAGGCATTTATCGATGCGCTGGGCGATGCCGCCCTTCGGCTCCCGGATGCCGCGCGTGCCGCACTCCGTGCGACAGGTATCCACGATCAGGGCGGCCATGGCCTGCCGCATGTTCCATGGAACGATCTCGAGAAAGCGCTCGGCATGCCGGGGGTTGAACCCGGTATCCACGAGCTCGGCGCCGATCCGCAGCGCCGCCTTCCTGAAATTCGAAGGGGTCTTGAGGGTCTCGTGTCGAGACAGGAGGCTGAGTAGCAGTTTCGTTGTCATTCACGCATCACCAGATAACGCCAGTATAGCAGGGGAAGTAAGACGATCCGTCAACCCCCTTGGTGGCGCTTGGTTCACCACGGTTGCCTGGTGGCCCTCCGGGACTGCAGAAGACGCGAGAGCGGATCGACTGGGCCGCATTCGTCGCCGAGCTGCTCCGACGGGGCGCTGGCCCGGCTTATGGCCTCATTCAGAGCGCGCTCGGTGATCTCCGGGATGTCGAGATTCAGGGCCTGCGCCCGCTCCAGAAGATCGGACTTGACCCCTATCATGACCGGTCGTTTCCAAGTCTCCGCCATGTCGCCCTCCATCCACACTGGGGACAAGTATGCCCCATGTGGCCCGGTTCCGCCAAATCTCATGAATCCATAGCAGAAGGCCCCGCCGAAGCGGGGCCCCTTGGCTCTCAGGTCGAGGGTCGCGTCACATGCGGATCTGGAAGCCGATGCTGGCGGCCGTCTCGTGCTCCCCCGCGATGTTGCCGGCGTTCAGCGAGCGGGTCATCCCGAAGCTCATGTCGGCCTGCTTCCCGATGGGGCTGACATATTCGAAGCCCAGGTCAGCTTGCCGGGCCTCGGGGGCAAGGTCCACCTGCATCGAGGAGAACATGATCTCGCCGCTTGCCGCGCGGCCGGTGCCGAGCGTCATCTCGGCATTGCCGCCGCTGAGGGCGAGGGGCTGGCGCGCGAAAAAGCTCAGGGCGCTGCCGGCCACGCCCACGTCGCGGCGATCCAGGCTGATCCCGAAGCTGTCGTAGCGGACGTCGCTGAAGTCGTCGATCAGACCAGCACCGGGGCCGGATGCGGTGCCGAAGGCGCCGGTCAGGCGCAGCGCGGATCGATCATCGAGGGTCGCCGCGTAGGACAGCTCGATTCCGGTCGTCTGGGTGCTCATGCCGCTCTCATATCCAGGCGCCACCACCCCCATCATGGAGCCGTCCTGACGGAGGGTGGTCAACGCCACGCCCAGCGCGCCGGAGCCAACGTCGAGACTGTGGCGGATGCCCAGACCGTATGCACCGTCGCTGTGCGCCGGCACGATCGCCTCGAGAGCCAGGTCGGCATCGGTCGCCGTCAGGGGAACTGCCGCGCCGCCCAGCGCGGCAACCGCGTTGTCTCCGCCTCCAAGGAGGGCCTGGCTGTCGCCCCGGCGAATGGCCGAGGTCAAACTGTCCCGGGTGTAGCCGATCTCGGCGTAGGCCGCTCGTGCCCGTAGCGCACCGTCCGTCCCGGAGGAGGCGTAGCGGGCGGCCAGGGCTTCGCCGCCCACGGCGAAGTCACCGGACATGCCATCGGTGGCGAGGAGCTTGGTCTTCGACAGGGAGCGGGAAATGGCATCGCCGCTGAGGCGGCCGCCGGCCACGGCGGCACTGCCTACCGTCATCTTCTCACCCGAGCTGGAGGTGAAGGTCATCTCGCCGATCGGCAGAAGCGCCGCGCGAAGATCCATGAAGCCATGCCCGTACTCCTGACTGTAGCCGTGCGACAGTCCCGGGGCGAATTCCACTTCACCATGATGCTCGAACCACTGGTTGTCCGCCGTCACGAGCATGCGATCGCGTAACTGGGAAGCATCGAGATTGGGGAAGGCCTCCGCCAGCAGGGCAAGGCCGCCCGACACTTGCGGCGTTGCGAACGACGTCCCGTTCGCAAAGGCGTAGGCATCGGGCGCGGAGCTGTGGGCAGTGTAGACGTAGCCCTGGGCCGCCAGGCAGTAGCGGGCAGCCTCGAGGCAGGCTCCGGAGACCCTGGTGCCAGAGATGATGCGCTGTTCGTCGTACTCGGGGATGACGTTGATCACCGCGAGCCAGTTCTTCTCCAGATCCTCGTGCACGAGGGGCAGGGCGTTCATCACGTTGATGCTGTCGATGTGATAATCGTTGGGCGCCGCCCACACGATCACGCCGCCGGTCGGATCATCGGACGTGCCGGCCGCGAAATCCTTCAGGGACTGGATGTATCCCCCAAGGCTTCCGTTCGCATCGAAGTGCGAGCTCAGCTCGTAGTCGGACGCCTTGCGGGCGTGGCCTTCCTCGTCAGTGAAGCCCCAGGAGTTGTTCAGGGCGATCGCCCCCAGGTTACGGGCCTCTTGCGCATATCGCGACAACTGGCCGTAGGTGATCGTGCCGGTGAAATCGAGCCCGCCGACATGCAGGTCGGCATTCGGGGCGACGCCGGTAATCTGGCCGTGC
>Ga0098074_1001330_pt1 | contig 12845 bp, 11 predicted proteins | sample 32_taG_FD_75064 | JGI IMG/M metagenome (GOLD analysis project Ga0098074, IMG submission 75064) | Marine viral communities from the Gulf of Mexico - 32_GoM_OMZ_CsCl metaG | ecosystem: Environmental > Aquatic > Marine > Oceanic | place: Atlantic Ocean: Gulf of Mexico | collected 2015-07-12
ACGTACAACACCGTGTCAGGAGTTCGGAGTCACTTCAACGCGATCTGAGGACTAGATGGGCGTAACGATTGCAACTGTCCAGACAACCTGCGACACATCCACGCCGAATGGAACGACGCAGGATATAACGACTGCGGACCTTGGTGGACTGACACCAAAGGCGGCATTGTTCTTTATCAGTGGCGCGACGACGCTTGACAGTGCTGCGACTGATGCGAGGTTCGGATATGGTGCAGCAGATGGGACGAATGAATGGTCATTGGCGGTTTCATCCGAGGACAATGTTGCGACAACCGACACATATCGTCAGTCAGAATCAACGGAGTGTATTCAGATCCTAAATGCGTCCGATGGCACGGTAGATGGTGAAGCAAACTTTTCATCGTTTATCGCAAACGGAGTACGCGTCAATTGGGGTAACTATCCGGGATCTGCCTACTATATCACCGTTGTTCTGTTTGCTGGCACTGATGTATCGGCATATGTTGGATCGTTCACATCACACGGCACTGTAAACAACGCGACGACCGTGAGTGGCGTTGGGTTTGAGGCCGATGTCGTGTTGGGTGGCTGGATAACGCAGACATCCGCTAACGAAGGGACGGTCGCTAGTCATGCACGTCTTAGCCTGGGTGCGTGTATTAACGATGGCAGTGATACACAGGCATGTACATCAGTGCAATTTCAGGACGGGCAAGGTACATCCGCTTCCAGCCTCGTGTTATACGACCACTACGTATGTTCGTATCTCAATTCTTATGGTATTGAGATAGATAATTTTGGAGCTGATGGATTTGACGCATATACCCGCATTGGCGGGATAGCTCGGGAGGTCTACTTCCTCGCGCTGAATTTCAATAGTGTGATTACTACCGGCCTGGATATTCTGACGACGCCGACAAGCACAGGCAATGAGGCGTTTACAGTTACTCTCAGCGATGAAACGCCGCAATTATGCCTTATGGGAATGAGTCAAGCGGCAGCAGTGGACACGCTATATAGTGATAGCACTGCGGGTACGCTGGGGGTCTATGTAACTGATGCCGATGATGAGGCCAGTCATGCGGTCCAGGATGAAGACGGACAAGGAACATCGGACACACAGAGTTACGCTGCTGCCAAAGCTGTACTAGATGCAGACGACGGTACCGGCCTGTTTGATGCCTCGTTCGTCTCGTTTGCAGCGAACACGGTAACACTCAATTTCGCAGAGACGGACGGCACGGCGCGGAAGTGGTGGTGCTTGTCGTTTGGGTCAGCGGCGGAGGCAGCCCGTATCCCGCGTTATGGCTTTACCATGTACCAGACACCGGCAATAGTATAGGAGAGAGAAATGGCTTACACACACCTTTGAGATTACGGCAGGGAGCAACGTAATGGAGGCAGAGGCCGAGTTCGTGGATAGGGACTTGAGTATCAACTTCTCCCAATTTTTCACGAATGCTACGGTGTTCCAGATACGGGCCTTTTACGAGTTGGTCGCTGCCATCAATCGCATGAACTTGTACTTTGGGTCGGTGACCAAGGTAGAATTGCTGGAAAAATGAATGTCTCGGTTTGTATGATCGTCAGAAATGAAGAATCCATCGTCCACCATGCCATCGAATCCACCCGTGGCCTGGCAGACGAAGTCATCATCCTCGATACCGGCTCAGAGGATGGCACCGTCGATCTCTGCCATTCCCTTGGTGCTACTGTCCTTACGGGTGGTGACCGTATGCACAAGGCCCAGGCTCGTAACACAGCCATCAACGCTGCCACGGGTGACTGGATCGTCATCCTCGACTGTGACGAGCGCATAGCCGACCCGGTTGGTTTTCGCCACTTTCTCGAGACAACCGACGCCGGGGCCGTCTATGTCCGCACTACCTATATGAGTGGTGATAAGTCTACCCTATCTTACTCTCAGATGCGTGCCTGGCGCAAGGGAACGTACCTTTACAAATATAGAGCACACGAAGTGCCCATACCCGTAGATGGATGGACCAAGTTAGCTCACACTGACTTCGTCTGGGAGCATCGCCCACCTGGTGACCGTACCTGGAAGTCACAGTACACTCTAGACCGTCTCATCCTAGACGTATCAGAGAATCCCGGCGATGCACGCCCGCTCTACTACCTGGGCCGACAGTACATGTACCGCAAGGAATGGGCCTCTGGTATCGAGCGCCTACAGCAGTATATTGATCTCGCACCCAGGGGTAGGGACACGGTTGATGCCTGGGCGAATCTTGCCACCTGTTATAAGGGTCTCAACAATCACGATGAAGAACTACGTTGCCTGCACATGGCTTGTGCTGCCCAGCCTGCACGGCGTGATTGTTGGGGTAAGTTAGCTGAGTGGTACCGCGCAAAGGGTCAACATGCCATTGCCATTGGCCTGCTCAAGTGCGCATTGGAGGTTACCCCATCCAATACATCCTACCGTCTCCATGGGTGGTATGGTGCTCACCCACACGACCTTCTCGCCCGTAGCTTGTGGAAAGAGCGCCGGTACAAAGAAGGTCACACACATGCCCTTCAGGCTGTCAGCCTTGAGCCCGACAACGAACGTCTTGTATCCAACCTGGTCTACTTTGACGACGTGGTCCATAGTGACATTGCCTGTACCCGTGACTTACAACTCACCGACACGCCTGATCTCAAGGTAGCCATCTTTGCTACACGCGACCATGCCAACGTGGGTTACAAAATGGCACGGGCATTAAGTTCTCAGAATGGAGTGACAGCACGTTCTGTCACCCAGTCTACGAACTACATGCGTTACCCATTAGACATCTACCGGCCCACGCAGGCCGAGATAGAACAGCTCTACGATTGGGCCGACGTCATCCACATTACGGACTCGTGGAAGAGACCAGAGTTGGATAAGCCTACGTTTGTTACCTACAATGGCAAATACTATCGTGACAATCACGAATTCCTTGCTACAGATGACGCGCAGCACGGTATCACCCAGCTCTGTACTACTCCTGGCCTCACCCAGTACGGCGCACATTGGGTCCCCGTCCCGATGGCCCATGGGGAAGTTGCTACTTACCATAACCCACTACGCATCGTCCATGCTCCTACACGGGAGGACGTCAAGGGGACAGAGCACGTCAAGCCGCTCTCTACACTAGACCGTGTAGAAGTAGACATCGTCCGCCACGTGTCCAATGCCGAGTGTCGGGCCCGCATCGCTCAGGCGTCCGTTGCCGTAGACCAATTTCGCCTTGGGTATGGAGTATTCGCCCTAGAAGCGTGGGCCAACGGGCTACCAGTTCTATCCGGTGCGACGGATGGCATTGGACCCCTCATCGAGCAGCACGTGGGCTACACACCATTTGTCTCAGTCACACCGACGACACTGACCGACGCCGTTTGTGATATGCGTGACGATCCACAAGCCTGGAGCACGTGGGGGGAAAAGGGTTATGATTACCTTTTAGACTTTCATGCACCAGACCGTGTGGCACGTGAACTTTTGGCATTCTACGATGGCTCTGTATCCAAGATGGACGAGTTCTATCGCCAGAATGGTCCTGACGTTCACACAAACTACCCACGCCATGCCACAATCGCCAACCTGGTACAGGGTGACACCCTTGACTTCGGGTGTGGGACGGGCGACCTTTTGCTTCTTCTCCAGGAGAGAGATGATTTTCTCATGGGGGTAGACATTTCCCCTGTAGCCCTGGATATGGCTCGCCAGCGTGGTGTCACAGCTCAACTCAGGCGCAGCGCGAATGTACCACTATGCCAATTCGACACCGTCGTACTCTCACAGGTTCTCGAGCACGTAGACGACGAAGATGCGCTCTTGCAGGCCGTTTTTAAGCGACTCCCTCTAGGGGGACAGCTCATTCTCACTGTTCCTTGTGGTGACAGGGTTTCTTCACCTGATCACAAGAGGGAATACAATCAGAACAACCTGTGGACTCTCTTGTCGCCATATGGTACACCCACATTTTATTCCTGGCCTGGTGGTGAGTACCGCTTTCTGATACAAGTAATCAAGGAGATAACATGACAGTAGCAGACCTCAAAGTAATGGGCCTGGATGGCATCTATGCTGTCATATCAACTACATATCCATTGCCGGTTACTCTCGTTGGGGCATCTGTTTCTGGTGGACAAACTGACGAGATTACCAACGCCCTGGTGACTATCCCTGTAGTCCATCACGAGGTACACGAAGGTGAGATGTTTACTGCATCATACAAGTCGCCCGAGGGGGCTGATATTGCAGATAATGCCAACCTAGACATACTCATTCAGACTGGGGCCAAGTTCCCTCACCTCGTTTTCTCCTCCGCGTGCGGGGGTACATCTGAGGTACTGTTCTACGAAGACACAACAGTCAGCGATGTAGGTACCGCCTTATCCGAAGTCTGCAATAAGCGTCAGGGCGGGGAGACAGCCACAGTTACCGTCACCCATACCCCTACTGTCTCCGGCGCAGGTACCCTACTGATGAACTTCCTTGTTCCTGGTGGCTCGGGGGTAGGCCAGGGACGTACAGGCTCTACCGTTCGTGCCAACACTGAGTGGGTACTGGCACCCAACAAAATCTACCTCATTAGACTGACCAACAGAGCTGGCAACGCTCAACCGGCAAGCCATACACTTTCATGGTACGAGGAATCGGACAATTAGGAGGTTACCATGCCGTACTTTATACAAAAGCAAGATGACCAGTTCTGTGTCCTCAAGGGTACAGAAGATGAACCAGGTGACACCGTTTCCTGTCACGACACCCGCAACGAGGCCATGGGCCACATGCGTGCCCTATATGCCAACGCGGAGGACAGCAAGGCCACCTTGTCCCCCACGGTAGGTAGCCTCATTCACGGCTCAGGTGGCATCCTCAACCCTATGCGCGATGGTGACGACGACAACGATGATGAGAAGATCACCTGTACCTGCCCCAAGTGTGGGTATGAATCCACAGGGACGACCGAGTGTAAGGACCGCAAATGTGCTAAATGTGAATCAAAGATGAGTGAATCCAACTCAAAGGCAACATGGGACAGTGCATACATCACATCTCTTCCCGACTCGGCATTCTTATACGTCGAGCCCGGCGAGGGTGGCAAGCGTCACTTACCCTACCGTAATGCAGAGGGCGAGATCGACTTGCCCCATTTACGCAACGCTCTCAGTCGCCTGGGTCAGCCCGCCACAGGCAAGGGATGGCTCACCGAATCCTTGCGCAAGAAACTCGTCGCCAAGGCACAGAAATTGCTCAAGTCGGCGGGGGGTGGTGACGATGCCAAGTCTGTGAATCGCCCGGATCGGCTTGACATAACGTCACAACTCACGGTCTACAAGTCTGCCGACGTGTGGCGCTGGCTCGCTATCTCCAACGTTGCCGTTCGTGACCGCGAGGGCGAGATCATCACCCGCAAAGCCTATGACGACGCCATTGCCTACGCCAGGGCCAATACATACGGTGAACTGGACCTCGTACACGTAGAAGGCACCGACGTCGGCGCATGCGATCTCATGCATCGCCTGGACGATAAACTTATAGAGGGCGGCTATTGGTTCGACACCAAGAGTGCCGAGCGTGCCCGGATAGCCGTTCAATCGGACCCCGATCACTGGGGTGTATCCATCAAGTTCCAATATGATCCGTCCCAATTTGACGGGTCCGTATATCACGGCGGCATTCGTGTTCTGAAGCGGTCTGTCCTGCCTCGTCACATGGCAGCTTCACGAGGCACCGCAATAGTCGCCACAGGAGGGAAAGTTATGAAACAGCTTGACGAGGAGACCAAGGTTGCGTTAGCAGAACTGGGGAGAAGTGAGGAAGAGATCGAAGCCTTAGCCGAAGCCCAGAAAGCAATCGAGGAGCCGAATGTCAAAGTCAAAGAGGATGAAACGGAGATCGAAACATCTGAACCAGACGTGGCGCAGGCCGTTACGGTATCCGTCAAAGAATCCCCCACAAAGGGGTTCCTCTCTGACATCGCAAATGCAGTAACCAAGTGGTTTAGCCCGGATGAAACCGACGCTACAACCACGCCTGAACCTGAGCCTATCACTGAACCGGCAGTGACGGAACAGCCTTTGGCTGACAAGGAGGTTGAACCGGAGGAGGCTCAGGACACACAAGACGTACAGAACGTGATGAAGTCCTTTACCGAGGCCATCACAAAGTCCGTCGCTGAACTGGTTGCGCCTCTCCAGGCCACCATCACTCAGCAAGCGGAAACACTATCGTCAATGGAAAAGCGACTCGCGGAGGCCGAGAAGGACGTAGAGACCAAGGTCCTCGCCCGTATCGAATCCATCCCGCCAGTTGCCAAGGTGCGTGCATCTCAGGTGCAGTCGACCGTCACAGATGCTCCCGCAGTGGGACTAGACCCCATCTACCAGAAAAAGGTCCAGTCCGCTGTGAAGCAGCTTATGGCCGACATCGCCACCGAGGTCGAGCACAAAGTTTCAACGGGACAGTACCAAGTCTAGTCCCAAAGGAGGTGACCTCATGGATAATGAAGTCAACCTGAATCAAGTTCTGACCCCTGAATTTGGGGCCGCAATGGGTAAGGCGTTCGGTGAGGCTATGGCCGCGCAAATGGCGAAAATGCCCTTTGCCCAGAAAGCCACCGTCACCGACCCGCCACCCTACAATCAGATCCACGGTCACGGCTCACTCTTTGGCTCCGTCCAGGTGGGCATTGACCCCGAAGTCGTCAGCGCAATGATGTACTGGTCGGGTGTGGCCTCGCGCCTGCCCCTCAATGCCGTTCGTACCATCGAGCAGTTCCTACCGTTCATCACCGGCGTAGACGAGACCTCGTCCACCGAACGTGCCACGGACTGTGGTGACTGCATCAGCGGCGAGACGGAAGCCTGCATCCAGCACTTCCCGACCGCACTGGTATGTCGTGAGACGAAGTCCATCAAGTTGTCCCGCGCCATCGAGCGGCTGAACAACGGCGACATTGACCTCCAGTTGCTCAACGACCAGTTGGGCGATGACTCTCCCTGGCATCCAGGGTGGTCCCCCAGCACGTCCGGTGACATCATGCAGGTCTATGCCGCGTGGGCGCTCCTGTTCGAGTTGCCCCCGCTCTTTGCACACAAGCTGAATCCCATGGTCTACACCGGTAACCCGGCGAACAATGGCGCGTTTGGTGCATACCGAGAGTTCAGGGGGCTGGAGTTGTTGGTCAACACGGGTCACCGTGATGCGTTCGCCAACGTAACCTGTCCCGCACTCGACTCCGACGTGAAGGACTTTAACTTCGGTGACGTCCTGACCCAGACTTCCCCCTCGTTCTACCAGGTATTGGAGATGGCGCACTGGTACGTGATGAACAACGCCATCGGGCAACGGCTCGACCCCTGTGAGCACGTCATCGTTCTTCGTCCACCCCTGTGGCAAATCCTCTCCAGCATCGTGCCGGTCCAGTCCATCCTGGCAACACTGATGAACATGACCATCCCCGCACGGTACTCTATCGACGTGGACGGTATGGCTGTCACCCAGGAGCGAGAGCGTATCCGACAGGGTATGTACCTGCCGCTGAACGGCGTCAATGTGCCGGTCGTCCTCGACCATGGTATCCCGGAACTGAACAACGCCAACAACGCCAACCTGGAAGCCGGTGAGTATGCCAGCGATGTCTATATCCTTCCGTTGCGTTACCTTGGTAATCGTAATGGTATGCGCATCGACTATAAAGACTATCGCTTTATCTCGAATGAGATCGCGGCCACAGATGACATGATCGGCGGGTTCTACAAGCCCTCACCCGATGGACGCTTCAACTGGTCCCTCGTCCGTGATGGCCCCTGTTTCAAGATCCAGGCCGAGACCGAACCACGACTGATTCTGCGTGTGCCCCAGTTGGCAGCGCGAATCCAGAACGTGAAGTACGTGCCGCTACAGCACGTCCGTGAGCCTGGTGCGAATAGCGACAACCCGTACCGATTCAAGGGTGGTGTGTCCACTCGCGGTCCTACGGCATACTACTACTAGAAATAGTAGTGTATACAGCATAACACTAATCATCATATTGTGGGGGAGTGTGGAGACTCCCCCACATAGAACAACAGAAAGGAAAGAAGGTGAACATCATACGGGCACCACTGAGGATATCCCTCTTCGGTGGAGGGTGCGACAGAGCACCATATTACGAACAGCACGGTTGTACCATCATATCATTCGCAATCGACAGGTACATCTACCTAATCTGGAACGACCGGCCTACAGGTGGGTGTAGACTTAGCTATAGTGAGGTAGAAGAGTTAGAAACTCTACGGGATGCAAAGCACACTTTGGTAAAGGCTACTTCTGTAAAATACGGCATCCAGGAACCTTGCACCTTAACAATCGTATCAGACGTTCCAAAGGGTACGGGGCTGGGGAGCAGTAGCGCACTGGCAGTGTGCCTATACACCCTCAGTCAGGGAGGACTTGCCACTCCATCCGGTCCGGCACTCTTGGCCTATGAACTGGAAAGGTCTGTGTCACCAGAGGTGGGATTCCAGGACTATTTGCCTGCCACGTGTGGTGGGTTCAATATCTACGAATGGCAGTACGGGAGTGTGTCGGCACGGCCCGCGATGAGCTCTTTCGGCCCCGCCAATATCATCAACACCTTCGGCCTGTTACTCTACACCGATATCCAACGTGAGGCCAACGAGGTCCTTCGTAACTGGGATCGTACCCCCCTACTACACCGCATACGTGCCCTGGCTGAATCTCAGGCTACATTGGCCCAACACTGGACACCACGTTCACTTGGCGATGCGCTGGGCAAAACTTGGGAGATCAAACGCCAGGTACCCGGCGTATGTACCCCCCTACTGGATGCACAGTACAAGGAGGCCATACGTGCAGGAGCCCTCGGCGGCAAGCTGTGTGGGGCAGGTGCGGGTGGATGCTGGTTCTTCCTCGTATCACCCGACAAGAGACAACAGGTCATAGATGCACTCAACTTGGTAGAGATACCATTCCAAGTAGCGGAGAAAGGTGTAGAGCAGTGGGAGTTGTAAGCCTGATTGTTCAATATAGTCACCCGCACAATTCACGATGGATAACCTTCGGCAATCTGATTGACCATGTCCACCATCGGTTCAGGCACGCACGGTGGCATGCTATGAAGGTAGGAGATATCTATGCTGGTCATCCCTGGTACAGACGAATCGTTGACCGGCAGACTGGTACAGTATTGTGGCAAAGAGGGGGAGACCAATGAAACGTATCCCAATAGGCGACTTCCCCATCGGCCCAGACGAGCGTACAGCCCTCCAACGGGTCATCGACTCGGGTCGTATCTCCGAGCACCGAGAGGTCAAGTCCTTCGAGTACGAATACGCAGAATGGCTAGGCACAAAGCACTGTATCGCCCTCAGTAGCGGTACAGCAGCCCTCATGGTTGGCCTGGCGGCCTCACGTCACACTGCCCACGCCGGTAGAACAAATGTTCTAGTCCCTGCGCTGACCTTCATCGCTACAGTCAACGCCATAAAACTCACCGGCTATGAACCTATCTTCAGTGACATCGACGTCAGTACCTACACCCTTCGTCCCAATGGTATCATGTGGCATGACGCCGACATCATCCTGCCCGTACACTTGTTCGGGTACGCCGCCGATATGGACAAGATCCTTACCCGCCAGAAGTGGTCCATCACCCAACCCCTCGTGGTCGAGGACGCAGCCGAAGCACATGGCACTACTCACTGTCGCCAAAAGGTAGGCACGTTCGGCCTGTGGTCGGCATTCTCCTTCTACATCGCACACAGTATCCAGGCCGGTGAGCTGGGCTGCCTCTGCACCGACGACGATACCATAGCCTCCATTGCACGCAGTCTCAAGGCGCACGGTCGTATATGTCAATGCCGCAAATGTACCCGTAACGAAGGCTACTGCCCGCATCTTGAGCACGGTGACCCTCGCTTTACGTTCCAGTACATTGGATATAACTTCAAACCAATGGAATTCCAGGCAGCCCTGGCACGTGTCCAATTGCAGAAAAGCGAGGAAAACTTCAATAAGCGCAGGTGTAATTTCAGATTACTAAAGACGTACCTTGCGCCCATCGAACATCACATCAATCCCATTTACGAACAACCCGGCATGGTCCCCATGGCCTTTCCCATCGTACTCCAGACTGAGGGCATACGCGACAGGGTCATCTATGAGCTGGAATCCAAGGGCATAGAGGCACGCCCACTATTCGGGTGCATCCCTACACAACAACCCGCATACAGTGCGTACAAGGACCAATACGAAGGTAAACTACCCGTAGCCGAATACTATGGCGCGAATGGATTTTACGTAGGATGTCATCAATATCTATCCAAGGGGGATATGTCCCGTGCGGGTAGAGTCATTGTAGATACAGTGAAAGGACTGTCATGAACTTCTGGAAAGACAAGAATGTAGTCGTCACAGGGGGAGCAGGGATGGTGGGCTCCCGTTTATCCGAACTCCTGCTCGAGTCAGGCGCACAGGTCACCATCCTGGACAATAACTCGCGTGGTAACAACTACGTCCATGGGGCACATTACCCAGACCATCGACCTGCCGACGCGGGAGACTTGAGCAAGTGCTGTAACGTATTCCGCGACAAGGATGCCGTGTTCAACCTCGCCGGTACCATCGGCGGGGTGTACTACAACATCTCCCACCAGGCCGACCAGTACTGGTCCAACATGCGACTACAATCCGTCCCGGCCCTGGCGGCAGCACGTACCAACGTTCCAATATTCCTACAAGTGTCCTCAGTTTGCGTCTATGCCAAGGGCTACAATGCCCCGGCACTCGAGGCCAACGGACACATTGGTGAACCAGAAGGAGCTAACGCGGGGTATGCGTGGGCAAAACGAATGGGCGAACGGGTTTGCTCGTGGGCATTTGCGGGGACAGACACACGTTACCTCATAGTACGTCCCACCAATATCTACGGCACCCGAGATTACTATGATGACAAGGCACACGTCATCCCCGCGTTAATCAAAAAGTTCACCGATGGACGTGAAGTGGTGGACGTATACGGCGGCGCTCAAACCCGTGAGTTCGTCTACGCCGACGATGTCGCCCAGGGCATGATGACGGTAGCAGCGTATGGAGTGAACAAACAAGCCTATAACTTAGGCACAAGTGCTGCAACCCAGGTCTCCATTGCCCACCTGGCAGAGCTCATCAAGCGACTTACCCGTAGCCCTGCCACTATCAACTACATCCATACTCAACCCACGGGTGACGAACACCGTCATACCAACTCACACAAGGCACTCGTTCTAGGATGGAAATACACGGTCGGCCTAGAGGAAGGACTAAAACGTGTTATTCAACACAGAAAGGAAGAACAATGCAAAAGATGACCATGGAGGAACAATTAGCTCATAGGGATGCAGAAAGGGCAATGTTAATAGCTGCATTGAATGGGACCAACTGGCGAGGTCAGTTTGACGAGCGACAAAGACGCCTCATTAAGAACTGCCAAACTTATGCACAGAATGATCCGGCAGGGTTACCAGGCCATAATTTGGCGATCATCGTTTCTAAGCTCGTCAATTTGCTGGACAAGTATACTCAGGGGAAGGACTAAAACGTGTCATCAAAGCCTATAAAAGTCGGTAGACCCAAACCGCCCACTCACCCACCCTGGTGGCGCTGGGATGGGGGATGGTACGAATCTAAGGCCCAAGAGAGGGTCTACTACAACTGGGACCTCACCGAGGATAGCCTGGTATGGGACATCGGCGCATACGAGGGCGCATGGGTATTCGAGATATACAAACGCTACGCCTGCAACGTCTGGGCGTTCGAGCCCTCGCCACGCGCTTTCCCCATACTACAAAATAAGTTCAAAGGACATCCCAAGGTACGTCCATTCTCCATCGCGCTGGGGGACGAACCCGGCCTCTACCCACTCGGTGACTTCCAACGGGATGGGGCCAGTTTTCTCAAGCCAGATGAACCCATCGCCCTTGTCCCCAAGCAAAATATCGCCACCTTTTGGCAGGACGAGAATGTACAACACGTCGACCTCATTGCCCTCAACATCGAGGGTGGTGAATTTGAACTGCTACCCGTGGTCATCTCACACGACCTAGTAAAGGATATCAAGTGGCTCATGATCCAGTGGCACGCCGTCGTGTCAGACGCAAACGAACAAATGCTCGACATCCAAAACGACCTCGCAAAGACACATCACATGAAGTGGAACCACGGAGCGTGGGAAGCATGGGAAAGGTCGAGTACACAGCCATCGTAGCTTGCCATCGCAAATTCGACGTGAAGTTGTCCAATGCCGCGCAGACTACACGTCTGGGCTATGTACACGGCTTCCCCACCATAGGTGTCACCGCACTCTTGGTCGAGCACCATAACCTGGTCAAGGCAGCCGAGCACTATCCCTATCCTATCTTCTGGCTCACGGCATACGACTACAACTGGTTCGGCAAGAAGACCATCGACATGCTCAAGAAGCACATTCACATCGTCCAGGTCAACACATGGTTCAATGGCATGGAGAGGGTACACGCGAAGCACAATGCGCCTGACCCGACATCGGCACAACGCATCGTAGAGGGCATCATGTCGTCAGAACCATCCTTTGTCTGGTGTAGCGCACCGGAGCCCTACTTCAACTCCTACGAGAATTGGATTGAGGTGGCACACCAGAAGCTAGTCTCCTTGCCCTGGGCCTGTGATAACGCACGGTACTACTTCACCCCAGGCGAAACCCAGTACGACGACGTCTCCATGGCCTTCGTAGGTGGGTACAGGGCATACAATTTTCAGTTATCAGGATCCGGATATGCTATTCAGGAAGAGCGTTTCTTCTTGGTAGTTAACGAACCTGTTAACAATGGAGCCAATGGTTTATACCCTG